>ENA-ORUR01000478-ORUR01000478.1-human-gut-metagenome-genome-assembly--contig:-NODE-478-length-17616-cov-6.4707_pt1 | contig 17616 bp, 14 predicted proteins | sample MGYA00242086_ERZ509223 | MGnify/ENA primary metagenome ERZ509223 (study PRJEB26280, sample SAMEA2338820) | human gut metagenome | biome: human gut; feature: human-associated habitat; material: faeces... | reverse complement strand
TTGCAATGGCCATGTAGCACCAGTTCTTACCACTTTTATACATCTTATAATGCTTCTTCAAATTTAGCATACTCCTTTAAATCAACAACTCTCCACTAAGTTTAATGTATTTCTTTTTTTAAAATAAAATGACAATATCCATTCCACATTAATTTGTAAAATGGTAATCCAAAGCTCAAAATAATACATGCCATTTTATCTCTTTTAGGAGTTAGTGGATCTTTTAACACTCCTCTTTTATGTAGGTTAATATACTTAACAATTGGCTTTTGGATACTTTTTATAGAATTTGTTTTGACATCAAGTGTTTGATTTAAAGTACTAAATCTAGCATAAATTTGTCGTCTTTGAGTTGCCGCTTTTAAATCTGGATATTTTTCTACTACACTTTTAGCCATTTGATCTGTCATCATCAATAAATCTAACTTTTTATTATTAAAACTGCTAGTAGTTATTGACTCACTTCTAATCTCATAAAAATATTTAGAAACAAATCCACATTCTATAGTATCGCATTGCTCAAATAAACTATATGTAGTCGCCATATCCTCAAATAAATGATTTGCAGGAAAGCCAGTAAACTTATCATTAAAATATAATTCTCGTTTAGTTAGTTTAGCAGCACATGACGTATCTACTCGATCGTTATAACACATTAACTTTAAGCAATCCTTACCAGTTAGTGTCGCATAAGTTCCATCGCCATGATCAATTGATTCTTGCGTCTCCGGAAAAACATCTTTAATTGTGCATAAAGCCATTTTTGATTGAAAATGTTTTTTCTCTAATAAAGAATATAAAAAACTTAAGTAATCTTTGGCAATGTAATCATCAGGATCAACAAAGGTAATATACTCACCACGTGATTCTTCTAGCGCTCTATTTCTAGCAACTGAAACACCGCTATTATTTTGAGTAATCATCTTAAATCTGGAATCGCATTTTATGAAGTTTGATATAACAGACTCTGTATTATCAGTTGATCCATCATTAACAATTACTACTTCAAAGTTTTTAAACGTTTGGTTTTGTATTGATAATAAACATCGTTTTACATATTGGCTTACGTTATACGCCGGTATCAAAACGCTAACGATTGGGTTATTATTTTCTTTCATCTATTATCACCTTAACTATGGCAGAATTGTGTTAATCCACTTATTCCTTTTTAATAAATAAATTAATGGCGTACCAATTATATAAACAATAACTGGCATTACAAAAATATAAACTAAGCTTGTCATTCCAACATTAAATATTTTAGAAAAAACTTTATAAAAGAGTACATGTAAAATATACATTCCAAGGCTTGAAGAAGCAGCTATTTTAAATAAATTTATTGTTCTTACACTAAAGGTATGAGTTTCTGTCACTCTTCTTACAATAAGAACAATAGCTACAGAATATAACATCGGACCAATATTACTTATAGCTTTAATTCTTCCTCCTGTTAATGTTCCTAAAATCGCAAGAGCAAAAGCAAAAAGCCCTATAATGATCATCAAATTTTCTTGCTTTCTATTAAAATATTTTTCCTTTATTAGATACCCAATAATTGCATAAGCTAAGAAATTTAATAGTTGAGAATTTAAATATTTGTTGTTTAGACTCACGTTCGTTAAACTTCCTAACCATTGTGTAAAGTCATTTAAAATGAAAGAAATAATAACTATATACCATAAATACTTTTTATGCTTTTCTGTTGATAAAGAAATTATTGGTAACGTTAAATAGATAGCAATAATCACATAAAAAAACCAGAATATATTATTAATATTGTTTGTGGCAAAAGCCTGCACAAAATCCTTTATACTAGGATGAATATGTGAAATTGGGCCAGGAAAAGCAGTCCATTTTATATCATACAAATAATAAAGAAAGCTCCAAACTATAAAAGGAAGTAAAACCCGCTTTGTTCTTTTTTTTACAAATGTTTTAGTTGATTGTCTTTTCCTATAATCTAGCAGCATTGCTCCAGAATTCATAAAAAAAATATATACAGCTGGAATGAAAATACACTGAATTACATTACCCAATATTGTAATTTTAGATGTTGGGTTCCCAAAATGGCCTATTTGAGAAGAATGCAACATTAAAACACTAAAAATGGCTATACAATTCAATATATCAATATAAATATATCTCTTTTTCGTCAAAATATTCTCCTTAAGTCATTAGCAAGACATTTTATAACTTTGAAGTTAACTTCACATCAGGATACTTCTGCTTAAACCAATTTTCGGCAAATTGATTTTCAAATAGGAACAGAGGATCACCGTTAATGTCCTTCACCAAAATATTCCGTGATGATGACATCTTAGGATCTAATTGATCTGGATCAATCCATCGTGCAGTCTTATTCCCCATCGGTTCCATAATGACTTCAGAATTATATTCGTTTTGCATTCGGAATTTAAAGACTTCAAATTGTAATTGACCAACCGCACCTAAAATGTAGTCATTTGAGTTGTAGCTTTGGAACAATTGAATTGCCCCTTCTTGTACCAATTGGTTAATTCCCTTATGGAACGATTTTTGCTTCATTACGTTCTTAGCAGACACACGCATGAATATTTCAGGTGTGAATTGTGGTAACTTTTCAAATTTAATATCTTTCTTACCAGTATAAATAGAATCGCCAATTTGGAAGTTTCCAGTATCATATAATCCAATAATGTCACCGGCAACTGCCTTTTCAACATTTTCACGCGTGTTCGCCATAAATTCCGTGACATTAGAAAGTCGAACTGGTTTACCAGTTCTTTCCAAAGTAACGTCCATTCCTTTATCAAATTCTCCAGAACAAATTCTGACAAAGGCAATCCGATCACGGTGCTTAGGATTCATGTTGGCTTGAATTTTAAACACAAATCCTGAAAATTCTGAATCAAGTGGTTCTACTTTCTCACCATCTTCTGTTTTATGAGAACTCGGGGCTGGCGCATATTTTAAATATGTTTCCAGAAAGGTGCGGACCCCAAAGTTAGTCAAAGCAGACCCAAAGAAGACAGGTGTTTGATCTCCTTTAATGATCTTTTCCTCACTGAATTCATTACCAGCCATTTCAATCAGTTCCATACCATCCATGGCATCTTTCCATTCACCTTCATCAGCTAATGGATTGTCACCAATAACGTTACCATCATCATCTAATGGTAAATATGGATTACTTTCATCGGTTGGGTGAGTCAAAGCTACCCTCTTATTATAGCGATCGTAAACACCCATAAATTGACGTCCCATTCCAATTGGCCAATCCATTGGATAGGTTTCAATCCCAAGGGTTTCTTCAACTTCATTCATCAAATCTAATGGATCCCGAGCATCACGATCAAACTTGTTAATAAATGTAAAAATGGGAATCCCACGCATTTTACAAATTTGAAAAAGTTTGCGGGTCTGTGGTTCAATCCCCTTTGCACCATCAATAACCATCACGGCAGAGTCAACTGCCATTAAAGTTCGGTATGTATCTTCAGAAAAATCTTCGTGCCCTGGGGTGTCCAGAATATTAATTCGCTTTCCTTCAAAATCAAATTGCATTACCGAAGACGTTACTGAAATACCACGTTTTTGTTCAATTTCCATCCAGTCTGACTTGGCAAAATTACTGCTGCCTCGTCCCTTGACTGTACCTGCTTCACGTACAATTCCACCAAATAATAACATTTGCTCAGTAATAGTAGTCTTACCAGCATCAGGGTGCGAAATAATTGCAAACGTACGTCGCTTATTAACAGCGTTAGCTAATTGTTTTGCTGTTGTCATTATTTAATCGTCCTTTCAAGCATTATCTTTATAATGTTACCATATTTTAATATCATATAATAGAAGAAAAGTATTACATAAACCTTAAAAACATGTGTCTAAAATTGACTACTGCTTATTAATTTGCTAAAGTTAGAAAGTTAATACATTAATGATAATTAATAAAGTAAACAGAGGTTGTCGAATATGAATCACGAACACGAAACACGGGCTGAGTACCGTCGTCACCTTGAAGAAGAAATAGAAAAAGATACACATCATAATTCAAGCAATGGATTTGACCACCATCCTCCTTACGTTCACCATTACAAGAACGGTTTTAAATGGGTATGGCGTATCGTTGGTATTATTTGTGTACTCCTATTCCTAGCTGGTGGTTATGAATATCACCAACTGCACAATACTGCTAAAGGCGTTTTCACTAACGGTGATGGAAAAGTTGATAAAAAGCTGGCAGAAGGTAAACCAGTTTCTGTCCTGGCAATGGGAACGGACGTTGGTGCGCTAAACCGTGGTAATTCTGGTGGTAATACTGACACACTGGAAGTTATTACAGTTAACCCTAAAAAACAATCAATTACAATGACTAGTATTCCTCGTGATACATTAGTACGTGTTGATACCAGCAAAGGTGCCGATTACGTTAAGATTAACGCTGCATATTCTATTGGAGGCCCTAAGCAAACCGTTAAGCAAGTTAAAGAACTATTAGGGATTCCAATCGACTACTACGCTGTTGTCAATATGGGTGTGTTAAAGAAAGTTGTAAATGCCGTTGGTGGAGTTGACGTTGATAATCCATTTGCTTTTGATTATGAAGGTCATCACTTCCCTAAGGGTAAACAACACTTAAATGGCAACAACGCACTTAAGTATTCACGAATGCGTTACGATGACCCTAACAATGATTATGGCCGTCAGAAACGTCAACAACAAATTATGTCAGATGTTATTCATAAGTTTAAGAAGTCTGGATCAGTTAGTGCTATTAACAAAATCTTAGCTGCTGTTAAAGATGGGGTCAAAACGGACATTCCGTTAGATAGTATCTCTGTCTTGTATGGTAACTATCGTCCAGCAATGAACAATGTTAAGACTTATCATTTTAAGGGAAAGAATGCAACAATTGATGGAGCATCATTCCAGATTGCCAGTCCAAAAGAAATCAACCGAGTTTCCAAGTTAATCCGAACTCAATTGGGACTTGACCCAATCACTGTTGATAATCATGAGACTCGAATGTACAAGATGCAAAAGAGCTATAATGGTTACAATAATGTAGATTTCGTATTACCAGGTCATGCTGAATATAATGTGCCAGGAAGTGGCAATGTTTCAGTTAAAACAAACAATTCCTCTAGTACATATTCAAATGAAACTAACCATAACTCATCCTTTGGATCATTTACTAGCTTTCAATAATAAATAATATTTTCTATATCAAATGCTTTTCGGGTACTGATGAATTTCCATCAGTACTTTTTTATTAATAAAGTATAATTAGAACCCAATTATGTATGGCATAAATAACTATGAGCAAATATAATTAAAGTTTTCTTTAATCTATTTTTATAAAAATTTAGGTAGCATTTAATTTAGAAACATTGAAACTATAATCAAGAGGTATACTATCTATAGAGCTCAATCGTGAATCAGAGGGTGAATTAAGTAGCTAATCTAAAATGGCTAAATTATATGTTTGTAGACCATGATAGATTGATTATATAAAAAACATGAAGGTAATAAATTACTACTCATGGTTTTGAGAACTATTAATATTCAAAAATTAGTTTCACTCATGAAACTATCAGTTTAAAAAGTTGATGTTGGAATAAGAATCTTAATTTTATCAAATGTCTCTTTGTTAACAATTAGTCCTACTTTAAAACAAAAACAATCCAAGCAAAATAATTACTTGAACTGCAAATTTAATTGTCAGTGTAGATTAACAAAAAATAATTAACACCAAACGTAAAGTGATATCTTTTATTATAAATCAAAAACTAAACAAGTTTTTCCCATGTAGTAATGGAAAAAGCTACTATTATTCCAATAAGAAATCCAATTGATGCTCCTAACATACCAAATTTTTTGACTGAAGGTGACGTCTTACTTTGAGCATCCTCCGGCTTTGCTTTTGCAAATAATGACATCTTCCCTGCAGAAGACACCTTCTTAGAAATCTGTTTTGATGCAGCTTCTGTAACTGCATTTACAACTGATGCTGAGTCCTTAGCTGATCCAGCTTTAGCACTTACTTTAATAATAGTAGTCTGCATAATTGGATCTGCATTAATCATCGAACTAATTTGTTGAGTGTCATACTTCTTCTTCAGCTTTTTAGGTAGTTGTTTATGTGCAGCTCTAGCAACATCATCGCTTTCAACTATCTTCGCATAAGTTTTACCTAAGTTGATATCAGCTTGAACTTCTTCATTTGCACTGGCACCATGGTAAGAACTAACCGTCATCATGCTACGATCTGATTCGTAAACAGTGTGTTTCTTATGCTTTGCATATAAGGCACCAATAAGACTAAAAACAATGGTAATTATTACTATAATTATTATATTTTTCCATACAATCTTTGAAATACTTCGCAAACTAGCCTTTTCGTTTTTCATAATTATTTTCCTCCTGTGGATTATAAAAGCTTGGAATTGCTAACAATGCTAACAAAAAGGGATCATATATCATCTTAATTACATCCGGCTCAAACATAAAGTTTAAAGACGCAATAAGAATTATGGCTGACATTATATAGGTTTTATGTACTGTAGATCTAATTGCAATGTAAGAAAAACAAAAAACTATTAAAATAAATGCTAAAATCCCCCAAATTAAAAACATTCTCATATAAGAAGAATCTACATAAAAATAATGATTGTTTGGAGATTCACTATTAGCAAGTTTAAGCCCCTTAATACCAGCAAAAGAGTGTTCCACAATAGTTTGCCCAAATAACTTAATATCATATTTATTAAATGCTTGATGACCTAGTGTCAATCTTCCAGACGTAAGTGAGTCAACTTTACGCATTATGTGATTAAATGGACTAAAGAAATAAGAACTGATTATACTTATCAAAGAAAAAGCGGGAACTGCTATCCACCAAAAAGATGCCAAAATCTGTGATATTTTATGCCCTTGAAAAGCCCTTTGAGAAATCATCATAACAGGTATCATTACTAAAACAGCTACAAAGTCAAGCTTAGTATTAGTTAGTAACATAAAAATTATGTCACCAATAACTATACCTAGATAATCCCAAAACTTTAATTTTCCAAACCTTAAATAGCAATATGCCAAACATAGGAATAAATAATGCGTTGCATTATTTGATGGATAATTCATACCCAATGAATATCTTGTTGGTCGATTATCTGAGTATAAAATTAAGTTCACAATAATTCCTAATAGAGCTAAAACAGCCATTATTAAAATAAATGTTATACATAAATAAAAATACCACGAAATAATATCTTTGAATTTAACATTTTTAGCACCTATAACAAAGGGAACAATCATCAATAACTGAATTTCATGAGCCGATCTCCAACTCAGCAAACCAATTATAAACATGATAAAAATTAATACTAGCTGTTTTTTATTCCACCTATCTAAAACAAATATTTTGAAAATAAGTAATGGCAACGAAAGATAGGATAATACCCTCAAACGGTGATCCCCTATTATCTCAGCAAACGTAGTATCATTTAAAAACGTTGGCAAAAAATACACTATAAAAGCAAGAAAATATATCTGACTACTGTTTATCGGATAGTTCCAGACGTTAGAGATTTTCTCTTTAATCATTTTCCTCTAACCCCCTTTCATTGTGTCTTATGCATACCTTTCTAAGCTATCATAAATATAGTAATTGTCAATCACATTATAAAAATGTAGCTCCTAATTTTTATTTATCTTTATATTATTTACTCTCTAACTTATAAATATTCAAAAAATAACTTACAACTGTTTTAATGACAGCATAGAATGGAATACAAAGAATCATTCCAGGAATACCCGCAATGTTACCAGCTGCTAACAATAGCATAATTATCGTCAGAGGGTGAATTTTAAGTGTTCTGCCAATAATATTAGGATAAATTATATTACCATCAATTTGCTGAACAATGATTACAACAATGATTACCCAAATGATTTTTTTAGGTGCTAGTGCTAATGAAACCATCAATGCTGGCGCAATCCCAATATACGGACCAACATATGGAATCATATTTGTTAAACCAGCAACCAATCCCAACACAATAGCTACTGGTTGTCCAATAATTAGATATCCAATACTTGTTGCTACAGCCACAAATATACATTCAATCGCTTGACCAGAAATATATGATGATAAGGTTGCATTCATCTGGTGCAAGAGTTTAGAAATCTCTTCACCATGTTTTTCTGAGAAGTATTTTTGAATACTAGGAACAAATTTGTCACTGTCTTTTAACATGTAAAACAACATGACAGGAACCGTAATTGCAACAATAACAGTACTAGTAACCATACTAATTACCGTACCAGCCTGGCTGGTGATGCTCTTTAAAATCGTTTCTGAAGATTTTGATAACTGATTAGTCATCTCTTTGTAATAACCATCAAAGTCAATGTTCTTCAACCAAGGATGTTTGGACAATTGAATCATCCAACGCTGTGTTTCTTTGGCTGCTGTAGGCAATCCTTTAATAATTTGTGTTAATTCATTGATCATCGGAGGAATAATAGCTGCAATTACTCCACTTACAATTAAAATCAGGGCAATTACGATAATAATACTTGCTACTCCCCTTGGTATCTGATGTTTACCAATTTTAATCTTCATTAAAAGCTTCATAATTGGCCTTAACATATAATATAAGAAAAGAGAAATAATTACTGGTACAAAAACAACTGATATAAATATAAAAATTGGTCTAAAAATAAAATCAATTTTAGTACAGACCCAGATTAAAAGAGCTAATACTAATAATTCAACTGACCAATATAAAATTGACTTTTTCTTTATCATTACTGCTTTTCCTTAATAATATAAATTGGACGGTGTTTAGACTGCATATAGGTTCTTCCAACATACTTACCAACAATCCCGATACAAAGTAATTGAAGCCCACCAATCAGCAAAATTAAGCAAACTAAAGAAGCCCATCCCAATACACTACTACTTGGTTCCACTATCCGTCGAATAATTACAAAAATAATTCCGATGATTGAAATAATGAAAGAACACGTTCCGAGCCATACTGCTAAGGATAATGGGGCTTGTGAAAAATCAGCAATTCCATCCATTGCATATTTAAATAGCTTCCACATAGACCAGTCTGTTTCTCCAGCGACACGCTCAACATTGTGGTAATCTAAATACTTAGTCTTAAAGCCGACCCAGCTAAAAATGCCTTTAGAAAATCGATTATATTCTTTTACCGAAAGAACAGCATGAACCATTTGACGAGTCATCATTCGGTAATCTCGTGCTCCAGGTACGATATTAGTTTGTGAAATCTTATTAATCACCTTGTAAAATTGGTTGCTCAAAAAAGACTTAAATTTTGCTTCTCCTTTTCGATCAATACGTCGAGTTCCTATACAATCGTACTCACCGGTCTTAATCAGTTTATACATTTCAGGTAAAAATTCTGGCGGATCTTGCAAATCAACATCCATAATAACGACGTAGTTACCAGTTGCTGACCTTAATCCAGCATATAAAGCTGCTTCTTTTCCAAAATTTCTAGAAAAAGAAACATAATGAGCTTTTTCTGGATAATTATTATGAAGCTTGTGTAGCTCATTCAAAGTATCATCTGAAGATCCGTCATTAACAAACCAGTATTCTACCTGTAATTCATCTAATTTTTTAGTAGCTTTTTCAACGGCCGGAAAAAATAAAGGAATTGATTCTTCTTCATTGTAGCAAGGCACAACAATTGATAATTTATCCATACTATTCCTCTCTTAACTATTCAAACTGCAACGCTTAATTATACAATATTTAAATGATGATCGAACACATTTATATTTAGAAGTTTGTTACTATTAAAAATGATAATTTTAATCAATTAAATTCGGAATAACCCTATCTTTAATAATAATACGTTACTATATTTAGCTTTCTGAATTTATTCTACAAAATATTCGGAATACTCTCATTACGCCAAAAAATAAGAATAGAATAGCTACATCTACTACAACTCGATAAACCGCACTTGTATAGTTATCAAGATGCAAAGCCGACATAATATTCATCCAAGTAAAATTATAACAATCTAACTCATGAATAAACATTAGCATAAGCGTGTGTTTGCCTAAAAATGAAAATTTCTTCATCAAATTAAAACTCTCAATAGATTGACATGCAGTAATTACAACAAAACTACCAGTGATTGTTTCCAAAATTCCTAATACATAATTGCTAGTAAAGTATCTAATTGCCATGTCAACTGCTTGTCGGTTAAGTACCATTAATCCCCAATATATAAAGGCAATACTCACAGTTATGATGTAATGTGACTGAATCCATTCTTGATTTTTCTTTATCAAGTGTCCAATATACATATAAAAACTAGCTAGTGGCACTAAATCGAGAACAAGTGGTAAATTTAATTTAACGGAGATAAATTGATAACTCATCAAAGACAATATCATTAGAATAATGCCAAAACATTTTTCCTTAAATATAACATTGAAACCGTCGAAGAATAATTTTGCAAAAAAATATAAAAACAAAAACCATTCGATTTCAACCGATAGTCCAGAAGAAATGACCGGATCTGCACCCCAAAAGAGTTCTTTGACACTAAGCACCCAAACTTGAGACCAAGATATTTGATTAAATAATGCTCTTTCAATTTGATAAATAAAAACCATTAATAGAGCAGGAATTAAAACACGAATAAAAAGTTTTTTTATTTGTTTACGCCAAATTTGCCATTTATTAATCAAGTTTGATGTATATCCAGAAAGTATGAAGAAAATCGGCATATGGAAGGAATAAATCCAAAAATGTAAATTAGTATGATGCCCTATTTCATGCCCCATAATCATGGCAAGAATTGAAACTGCTTTTGCAATATCTACCCAGACTAGTCTTCGCTTTTTTTATATTTCGCATAGAATATTTGTCTCTACTTTCTCCATTTTACTTGCTACCATTTTGCTCTCCGAAAATTCTTTAATAATTTGATGATAATAAAAGATAACCCTAATATACTAAATACTATAGATATCTTAAATATTGCAGATGGGATTACCCGTACATTGATTACATGTCTACCTTCGCACAAGTTGTTAATATTTAAAGTTCCTCTCTTACTTTTCCCAAAACTTACTAGATGACCATTATCCATAACTTGATATTCATGATTTGTTTTAAGGACTGGTAAATCAACTGTACCTTTCTTCGATGAACTCAAAGTATATGTAATGTTATTAGTATTTGAAGTGTATTTTGATTTTATTCTTTTTCCATTTAACAAAACCTGATGAGTTGCAATTGAATTAAAGTGTTGCTTTTGTTGCTGAGTTAAATAATCACCAGGTCCTCCGGTCATACCATAAAATCCTTGATATAAATACTTAAATGTGCCATTACTAACTTTAAAATTCCCATACATTGGCTCATGACGCAATGTTGGCTCTGTATTAAGCATCTCTTGTCTTTGTCCCAAATTTACAAACTGTTTACTAGCATTAATATTGAAAATTGTAATACAAGTAATAAAAGCTAAAACCATCTTCCAACTTCCCCTATGATATAAGCAGGTAGCTGTAGAGAGTGTTAGCACAACAACAATTAAGAAACGAAATGTAAATTGAATAACCTCGACATTTTTTACATGATTATCCAAAAAGTCCCAACAAAACAAATTACTAGATAAAATAAAAAAAGCCACAGCAAAAACCGTTAATGTCTTTACTAGTTTATTTAACTGAAAATAGTTAGTAATTAACACGAAAGCCGAAATTAACAAAATAATTCCAACACCAACAGACTGTACAGGATCAATATTTCCTGTTGTTAATTTATTTTCTAAACTATTGGTTATTAAATGTTGGGCACTCGGTATGCTTAAATACTTTTGAGGACCAACAATCCCCTGAAAAAGGTATTCATGTAATAAATTAATCCAAAAAAAAGAAGTTGTTAATGCAAAGTTAAAACCAATAATAACGTACTTCTTTAACAAGCCCCATTTTCTGCCCCTAAACACATCAAGTAATAATAACGGAATAGCTATTAATAAACAAAACATTGCCGAAAGTAAATGTGAATAAGTTACCCATACAAAACTTAATAGAAAAATTATGTCTTGATTTTTATTAAACTTTTCACTTACATACCTTGGCTGCATGTAAGAAATAATTGATACTAAAATCAATGGTAATACTATAAATGCTAAAGCTTCTCCTAATTCAAATGCATAGAGAAGAATAAACAACATGTATTCTGAAAATGTATAAAAAATTGCAAACAGAATAGCATTTTCTTGTTGCATTTTTAATGCTCTTCCAGCAAAATATGTACAAAATTGCGTTAAAAATAATAAGACTAAAAGTAAGATATAATATGCATTAACTGGGCTCTTCATTAAAAAAACAGGACTTAATATACATAATAATGGTGATGGATAAAAACTATTTATATCATAGCCAATTTTATTAAAAGTTATGAAATTAACCAACGGAAAACCCTTATTTAAACTGTGTGTTATCTCGATAATTCTATTAATATGAAATCGTACATCACTACCAGAGTAAATGTACCCGGAATGCCATGGAATAATAATTAATGTTAATGCTAAAAAGATAAAAATCAAAGGTATTAGTGCTTTTTGGGTGATTTTTTCAAGCCTTAATCTGTCTTTATAACTAATTTTAATTCACTCCTATTAATAGTAAAAACTTCAAATACATTTATAATTTTAAAATAAAACACAAAAAACAGCTTTCTTATAGCAGATGTTAAAGTTCTCTTCACAACTCTAAATTTTCTTGGTACGACATCTTCATTTGTCAGTCTAGTATTCCATTACCAATTGTAGTTTTCACTCTATAGTTAACTTCATTAATAATAACTTTTGTATCAATATCCTCAATTACTATTCTCTGTATAATTAGATGAATAATAACATTACCTATAACTATACTATACTTAACAAATTTTTGTTTACTATATTCTAGCAAAGAATAATTTAACGAGACTAGATTGCTCTATAAAATATCAATTTGAAATGTCTTCTATTTTCTAATGATAAGCTTGATTATTCCACTTTTGTCCCAATCAACATATTGATAGGCTGTAAATCTTTCCGTATTGAAATATTCTGTGGTATCCTTATATTTCATATTATAAGTTTGATGAATGGAAATAGTCCTAGCTCCTTCTTTTATTTCCCATAAAGGCCCCGCTCCCGAAATTAATAGAGCTCCAATCAATACAAAAACTGGGTATTTATCATTATCCGTAACATGCACAACAATACCTCTAATAACAGCGAAGTTTAATATTAGTAGTGCAGGAATACTGACCCTCATCACTAAATCGTTGGCAAATCCAAATCTACAAAACGGCAATATAAATAGAAGAATACTACTTATGTAAATTATTGAATTCTTTCGTTCATATTTAAGTAAGAGAAGAACCCATATAATCCATGAAAATTGAAATGTAAGAAAAACCAATTTATGGTTTGAATAGTTAATAAAACTAAACGACATTTTAGTAAACTCCGGTTTGGGTTGAAGAATATTTCCTGCAATATATATTGCTAAAATTAATGCTATTATCAAAGCGCATATATTGTTAAAAGAAAAGAGTTTTTGGATTTTTGATATAAACTTCCTACTGGTAATAGAATCATAAATAAAGGATAAAACCATTAGTAACGCTAATCCAACAAAAGCAAAAGTTGAATAAAGAGACAACGGAGCTAACCAAATACCCCACTTTTCGTATTCATAACGATTATTTATAAAACTAATCGTTCCAATAGCAATTGCTACAAATTGAGGAAATACATATCTCAATAGGCTTATATTAGATGTGTATTGAATCTGCACACTATTGCTGAACCATTCACCGACCGGTCCAAGGACTGGAGATAGATCAGTAGGGTTCCAAACTTTATAAATTCCTGATAGTGGATAAATAAAGGTAGAAAATAAAATTAAGCTAAAAGAGATAATGAGAAATGACCAACCATGATTTGTATTTATCCATCTGTAAATCAAGATACTTAGTAAAACTAGGCCTATAAACATCCATAATAATAAGCATACTTGGGCAACATTAAAGTTGCTAATTTTGCCAACCAATCCAGGTAGTAAATAATCACCAATATAGTATGAAATTACACCACTTTTCCCTTTATAAGAAATATTAATTGGCCAGCTATGATTAATAAACGTTTTTAATAGTACATTATGTTTTTGCCAATCGTCTGTTTGCTGTGCAAATCCACCTAGTCCTGAAAATACACACCAAGCAAACAAAATTATCATGCTTATAATAAACCATAGTATATTATTCTTGTTAATTACCGTTTCTTTGTTCTGCCCCGACACATATCGAAATATAATAACCAAACAAAGTAATATAAATGGAATACCAATATACGCTTTAAACCATGTTAATGCAAAAACGGCTATGGGCAAATATAAATAGCTAAGAGAAATTAAATCAAGCCAATCGCCTTTATTAGTTCTATTTGTATGCTCTAACGAATTAATCATTGATATGCTTCCTCAATTCATAAAAGTCTCCAATTGCTTTCCTACCGATTTTAGTGATTTTTGGAATATTTATAGAATTTACCCCACCCTGTCGTGGCTTAAAAGTAATTGGTAAAAATAAAATTTTCTCATTAAAGTAAGCAAAATAAGTACTAAACATAACGTTTGGTAAGTTAAAATCTCTTGGTAATTTATTTATATATTTAGCAACTAATTCTGTTTTCATTAGTCTAAATGGTGCATTTGAATCAGGGATGTCTACACCAAACGTCATTTTCAAAATACAGAGCAGAGTTTTTTCAACAAATTTTCTCTGTATACCATCTTGTCTTTTAGTACGATTTCCAATAATAGCATCATATTCATTCCTTTTATTCCAAAACTTTGCAAACTCTTTGGGGTCAGTTTGACCATCCGAGTCGGTTTGAAAAATGAAATCTGCATTATTATCGATAGCATAGCGATAGCCAAATAAAACTGTTGATCCATGCCCACCATTAGGTTTAGTTAATATTTTCAATAATGGCTTATCCATACTCTCTTGGTTAAGAATATCCAAGGTGTTATCCTTACTACCATCATTTACGATTACTAACCGAGAAAGCCCATCGCCATTATAAAATTCAACAATTGGATACCAGTCACGTATTAATCGTTTAATATTATCTGATTCGTTATATGCTGGTACAATTATATATAAAACATCTGTCATTTAATTTCTTCCTTATCTATTACATAAAAAAATCGGCACAAAGACGTACCGATCAATTATACACTATTTCAATAACATCAAGCACCAATAATCGCATTTGGTGTAACGTGGTATGTATATGTTCTACCACCATAGGTACCAGAAACTGTCCAATCATTTGTGCCATTCTGTATTGCATTGAACCCATCAATAGAAGCAACCGTAGGTTGAGTTGGTTCTCCTTTACCAGCTTCCAAAGCATTGGCCCGCTGATTACTTAGATGTTCCTTAACAAGATTACGAGCATCCGTTTCAGACATTGACTGAGTTTGTCCCTGACTAACAGATTGTCTAGTGTTACTTCTTTCTACATTAGTAATACTAGAAGTATTACTTTTACTTGATAACGAACTGCTTACACTAGACTTCGAATTATTCGAATCATTTTCAGAATTTTTAGTAGATTTAACTATATTTTTTTTCTTACTGTCGTGTTTTTTAACCACACGACTACTTTCGGCAGAATCTTTTTTAGTTTCTGTAGCAGACTTATTACCACATGCAGCTAAAGATAGTACCATTGTTCCAGCCATTACAGACATAATCATTTTGTTTAATTTCATATTTTGCCCCTCTCTTTGTCCATTCTGTTGAACTAATTATAACAAATAAAGTTTAAATTTGTTATCTTTGCTTAACGATATTACTTCATAACAATGTAGAAACTAGGGGTATAATATGCCATCTTTGTAACCTTAACTTTGTCACCAGGTTCTGGAGCATGTACAAATGTACCATTACCTAAAGATATACCTACATGATAAGGTGCGCTGTCACTACCAAAGAATACTAAAGCACCTTTTGGAGCACTGTATACATTTCTCTGATGTGTACCAAGATTAGTTTGTTGGTAGGTAGTACGATAATTGGAACCTAAACCAAATGCCCATTGAACTAAACCAGAACAGTCGAAACCACCAGGCTTATTTCCTCCCCAAACATATGGAGTACCAAGCATCGTAAGGGCTTTATCCGCTTTTGCTGCAGCATTATTAACCACCGTAGCAGCACCACTATTGTCTAAATGATAAGTAACACCATTTACAGTGACATCCATGTTCTTATCAACCAAATAAGTAGAAGGATCAAAGTAATAAAGAGTACCTTGCCACTTGTACAATCCAGTAATAATTCGTCCATCATTACCAAACATGTACCAGTCACCCCATTGTGACTGGACGTAATTATTCTTTACTAATTGATAATTTGAAGGATCAAAATAATAATATGTTCCCTGCCACTTTTGAACACCAGTTAATGCTCGACCATCAGAACCTAAAAGATAACCACGGTCAGACCCTGCTGGAACACGATAATCGTTATCAACACGTAAGTAACTGGATTCATCAAAATAATATTTGGAACCCATCCAATCATAAGCCCCGGTTACAATGCGACCGTCACTACCAAACATGTAGTAATCACCCCATTGCGACTTTGCATAACTATTTTTGATTAGTTGATACGTATTGGCATCAAAATCATAATAAGTTCCCATCCACTTTTGAACACCTGTCTTAGCAATACCATCACTTCCTAAAAGGTACCCAGTATTGTTGTGGTTAGGATCCACATAGGTGTTCTTTTGTACTAAATATGTGTTTGGATCAAAATAATAATGACTACCCATCCATTCCTGCAAACCAGACTGGGCAACCCCATTATCAACTAAATAATAATTTTGAGTATTAGTTCCATCAATTGAGGCTAATTTTTCATAATGCCTACCATTTTCTGTTTGACCATTAGTATAATAAACTTTTTGACCATTCTCATCATACCAACCATTCTTAGTAGCACTTTGATTAGAAACATATTCTGTATTTGTTGAAGTATCTACATTATCATTTAGAACAGCCGATTTTGGATTTGCATTATTTTGGTTATTATCTGTCTCAGTATTATAAGTCGTTTGTTCGTTATTATTTGAATTATTATTAACTTGTTGAACACTATTTGTTGAATCAACATTAACATCCGCGTGTACAGATTGTGTAGTAGTAGCAACCCCAATAGTAGCCATAGCTGTTGCTATTGCCATAGCGCACCATTGTTTACCACTCTTATACAATTTAAAATGCTTTTTTGATTCCATAAATTAAATAACAAACCTTTCATATACTTTCGCTTTCTTTTCAACGATTATTAATCTAACACAAAAACTTATTAATTTGGGATAAACTGCCTAGTTGTTAATTAACAATAATGATTGCAATTATTTTGTAACATTTCTGTAACTAAATCCTTTTAAAACTTATAAAACCCAAACGCATATATAAATAAAAGACCACTTTGAAGCGTACCCCCAAAGTTGGAAATCGACTTTGGGGGTATTTTTATGACTAAAATTAGCG
>ENA-ORUR01000470-ORUR01000470.1-human-gut-metagenome-genome-assembly--contig:-NODE-470-length-18021-cov-2.33196_pt1 | contig 18021 bp, 15 predicted proteins | sample MGYA00242086_ERZ509223 | MGnify/ENA primary metagenome ERZ509223 (study PRJEB26280, sample SAMEA2338820) | human gut metagenome | biome: human gut; feature: human-associated habitat; material: faeces... | reverse complement strand
GCCTTTTTTGTGGCTGCTGAGTTTGCGCTGGTCGGGGTGCGGAAAAGTGCCCTGGAGAGTGCTTTGGAAGCGGGCAAGGGAAATAAAAAGAAGTTAGAGTTGGCCTTGAAGATGACCAATAACTTAAACGAGTATTTATCTACCACCCAAGTCGGGATTACTTTAGCAGGAATTATCTTAGGTTGGATTGGGGCCGATGCTTTAGCAGAGATGTTGAAGTCAGTCTTTGAAACCCTTAATTTAAATCACGCCACCGCGGTTGCTTTAAGTGCAACTTTAGGGGTAATTTTATTAACTTACTTAGAAGTGGTTTTGACAGAAATCGTGCCTAAAAATATCAGTATCGATATGCCCCTACAAATGGTTTTATTTGTGGCTAAGCCTTTGCATTATTTCCACATTGTTTTTTATCCATTCGTATGGTTGTTAAATGTTTCGGCAACCGGTATCGTCAAACTGTTGGGGATGAAGCCGGCTGGTGAAGAAGACGATGTCTTATCCCAAAATGAAATCCTAAGTATTTCACGGGCGGCTGTGTCCGGTGGAGCTTTAGATAAAGAAGATTTGGTTTACATGCAACGGGCCTTTGACTTTAATGACAAGGTGGCCAAGGACATTATGGTTGACCGCACGAGTTTAGAGGTGATTGACATTACCGCTACGGTGGCAGACGTGATAAATGCCTACCTCAAGGAAGGCTACACGCGCTTTCCGGTGGTGGCCAATAATGATAAGGATAAGATTTTAGGCTACGTCTATATCTATGATATAATCCGCCAGGCCCAAGTCGATGCTACCGTCCGGGTAAGCAAGGTCTTGCGGACGATTATTACGGTTCCCGAAGTGACCCCTATTCAAGATTTGTTGCAACAAATGATTAAAAAGCAAACCCCAATTATGGTGATTTTGGATGAGTATGGGGGTACTAGCGGGATTGTTACCGACCGTGATATTTACGAAGAGCTCTTTGGAACAGTTAAGGACGAAATAGATGATGTTTCGGGTGAAGATATAATAAAACAGGCGGACGGTTCGTATAAGGTCTCTGGTAAGACCACCTTATATGACTTTGAACGCTATTTCCGTTATCGTAATGAAGATTTCCAGGAGTCAGATAGTGTCACGATTGCCGGTTACCTCTTGGAAAATTACAAGGTTAAACTGGGCACGGTAATTACGATTGGTGACTTTGAAATTGAGGTAATTGATTTCAAACGAAATTACATTGAGTGGATGAAGGTGACTAAAAAGGTTGCCGCCGATTCCAAGCCCAAAGTAGATTAGCGAAAAAACAGTAACGGTTAAGGCGGTTACTGTTTTTTCTTTTAGGTCAAATAGAAAGGGTGATAAGAAATGCAACGGATTTTTCCATTAGCAAACGCAGCCAATTTTCGGGAACTAGGGGGCTATCCGACCGAGGATGGGCGCCAGGTGAAGTGGCGTAAGTTAATTAGGTGTGGGAGTTTGAGCTACCTAACTGCGGCCGAAGAAAAGCAGATTTTGGCTTACGGTTTAAAGTATGATATTGATTTTCGTTCCGATGATGAAACGGAAATTTATCCAGACACCATCAAGGGGCAAGTGATTTACCACAACGCTAAGGTTTACCCCTTCATGAACTCGGTTTTTAAGAACTTAGGAATTGTTGCTTCCATGAAGCTAGGCGAGCTTAACTTTATGGAGGAAGCTTAAGTTCAAATGTTAGCTGACCCCCACGCCCAGGTGGCCTACCGGGAATTTTTTACCTACCTTTTAGCAAATGATAAGGATGGGGAGAGTCTAGCCTTTCACTGTGCCGCCGGTAAAGACCGGACCGGGGTGGCGGCCTTTTTGATTTTGAACGCCCTGGGGGTCAAAAAGCAGGCGGTAATGGCAGATTACCTCTTGACCAACCTAGCTTATAGCAATGATTCGGTTGAACAGGTTAACCGTCTGTTAACCAACACTCCGCAAAACCAACTAGCAGATAAGCTAAACACCCACTTAGCCGTTATTCCCGAAGGCATAGAGATTATGTATAAGACCTGTGAGGTCCTGGCCGGTAGTGTCGAAAACTATTTGGTTACTAAATTAGGCTTAAGGCGGGCGGACTTAGCTAGCTTAAAAGAAATTTATCTAGAGGAAGTGGACTAATGGAGCAAATCAAAGCCAGCTTGGCAGCTAGTGTTTTAGGCAGCTTAGTAAAGCAAGACGACTATGAGGTCAACGATTACCTTGCCCCCAAACTACTAACCAACACGGCGGAAGACAATTTATGGGGGCGGTTAAAGGCGGAGTTGCAGTCTTGTCGGTCTTTTAAGTTTGCGGTGGCCTTTATCACCTTGGAGATGCTCGTGCCTTTAAAGGTGGTTTTGGCTGACTTAGCCAAAGCCGGAGTAACTGGTCAACTAGTAACCTCGACTTACTTAGGGTTTAATAGCCCCGCGGTTTTTCAGGAGTTACTTAAGCTTCCCAACGTAACCGTTAAAATTGCTAGCCAAGAGGGGTTTCACGCTAAGGGCTACTTATTTGACCACGGCGATTATCAGACAGCAATTATTGGGAGTGCTAACTTTACGCGGGCAGCCCTCCTAAAGAATGCTGAGTGGAACCTGGCGGTAAGCTCGCTAGTAGCAGGTGGCTTTACCCGCGAAGTTAAGGTGGAATTTACCCGCGCCTTTGATAGCGGGCAGGTTCTTGATGAACAGTGGCTCAAAAATTATCAACAAACTTACCAAGCGCCTAAAGTCGTAAGCCACCCGACTGAAAAAAGCAGTCGGCTTAAACCTAACTCAATGCAGGCGGCGGCTTTAAAGGAATTAGCGGCTTTACGGGCTAAGGGAGCTAAGAAGAGCCTAGTTATTTCAGCCACGGGCACGGGGAAGACCTACCTAGGTGCCTTTGACGTTAAGCAAGCCCAAGTTAAACGTTTCTTATTTGTAGTTCACAGGGAGCAAATTCTCACGGCGGCTTTGAAAAGTTTCCGCCGGGTCTTAGGGGGACCAGCCAGTGACTACGGTATTTTAGGGGGCGGCCAAAAGCAGCTTACAGCCCGTTACCTATTTGCCACTGTGCAAACCCTAAGTAAGCCGGAAGTGTTGGCACAGTTTGAGCAGACGGAGTTTGACTACATTTTGATTGACGAAGCCCACCACGTTGGGGCCAAGACTTACCAAGCAATCTTAAATTACTTCCAGCCCGGGTTTTTACTGGGGATGACGGCTACGCCCGAACGAAATGATGACCTCAGTGTCTTTGCTAACTTTGACTACCAGGTGGCTTATGAAATTAGGCTCCAAGACGCCTTACAGGCCGGGATGCTAACCCCCTTCCACTATGTAGGGTTAGTCGATTACGAGCTCGCACAGACGGGGGAAACTAATGTTAAAGGCTCCCTGCAACAAGTGGCAGTAAGTGACCGTTTAGACTACTTATTAGAGGAGATTAACTATTACCAGCCAAGCAGTCAACCCATTCGGGGCTTGATGTTTGTTAGTCGCCAAGATGAAGCGCGCCAGTTAGCGCAATTACTGACGAAGCGGGGTTATCCGAGCTTGGCCTTGACTAACCAGGACTCAGTGGCGACTAGATTAAAGGCGGTCTCCCAACTAGAAGCCGGGCAGTTAACCTACCTCGTAACGGTTGATATCTTTAATGAGGGTATCGATATTCCCAGCGTCAACCAGGTGGTCTTCTTGCGCAATACCGAGTCAAGTATTGTCTTTGCCCAACAGTTAGGGCGGGGGTTGCGCAAGGCGCCGGGCAAGGAGGCCGTCTTAGTCTTAGACTTTATCGGTAACTACCAAAATAACTACCTCATTCCCCAAGCCTTGAGTGGGGACCGGTCGGCTAGCAAGGATAAGGCCTACCAGACTTTGTTTAGTCAGACTAATTTAGGCCTGGCCACGATTAACTTTAGTAAAATTGCCCAGGAGCAGATTTTTCAGGCCCTAGCTAAGGTTAAGTTAGACGCCTGGCAAAAATTAAAGGCCGCTTACCAGTCCTTAAGCGCCCGCCTCAACCGGCCCGCCTTGCTGATGGATTTCCAAAGGCTAGGTGACTTTGACGCCCAGGTCTTTGCCCGCCTCAAACTGCCTAACTATGGGCACTTTTTACAAAGAATGGGCCAAGCTGTAGACCTAAGCACCTATGAGGACCAAGTGTTAACCTTTGTCACTAAGGAATTGCTCTTAGGGTTGCGGCCGCAGGAATTAACCCTGTTAAAGCAGTTGGTGGCCAAAAGAAGGCTAGCTAAGGTTGACTTTAAAAAGCAGCTGCAAGTTAAGGGATGGTTGGCAGATGAAGGAACCCTAGCCGGGGTAGAGAATATCTTAGGGTTAGGTTTCTTTAAGATTAAGGCGGGCAGTGGCCTTAAATCAGACCAGTATGGGCGCTTACCGTTAGTGGAAATAAAAGCTGGTAGTTACCGCTTAAACGCGCAACTCCAAGCTAGCTTAGATACTAACCACTGGTTTAAGCTCTTATTTAGCGATGCCTTAGAGGCTGGGTTGCCCTTAAATCAAGCCTATGATAACCACCAGACGTTCACCCGCTTTCAGCGTTACAGTAGAAAGGACGTCTGCCGCTTACTTAATTTAGCCAAGGATGTTTCGGCCCCAATGTATGGTTACAAGGTCTTTGACAGGGTCTGCCCGGTCTTTATCATTCACCAAAAATTAGATCAGACCAAGAGGGCGGCCCTTTACCAAAATAACTTCAGCCATAATGACCGGATTCGCTGGTATACTAGGAGCCCGCGTCACTTAGACTCGCCGGAGGTTAAGCAGTTATTGGCTAAACGCGCAGACGGGAGTTTTCAAGTCCAAATTGAACTCTTTGTTAAGCCAAGTGACAGCCAGGAAAGTGGCTTTTACTACCTGGGGCCGGCAACGATTGTCGAGGACTCAGTAAAAGAGGAAAGCTTGGTGCAAGCGGGTCGAAAGCCAAAGCAGGTAGTGGGGATGGACTTGAAATTAACCCAGGCCCTAAGCTTTAGCGAATTACAGCGCTTGTAGGAGATTTTTCGGCTTTTATCTACCTTAGACTGAATAAGTTGAAAAACGTACGAGTTATAGCGAACAATAACATTTAAATTACAAATATCGTTAATTTTATAAGAAAAAGATTAGAATACTTGCAATCGGATAGAAATTTTTGTACATTAGAAAACAAAAATAAATTCAAAGGAGAGTTTTGTAATGTCAAATTGGGATACAAAATTTGAAAAAAAAGGATTCACATTCGATGATGTCTTGTTGATACCAGCAGAAAGTCACGTGCTACCAAACGAGGTTGACCTCGGTGTGCAGTTAGCTAAGAATATCAAATTAAATATCCCAATCATCAGTGCGGGGATGGATACAGTTACTGAATCTGCAATGGCGATTGCGATGGCACGCCAAGGTGGGTTAGGGGTTATCCACAAAAATATGACCATTGAACGGCAAGCTGATGAAGTCCGTAAGGTTAAGCGCTCCGAAAGCGGGGTTATCATCGACCCATTCTTCCTAACACCTGACAACAGTGTTAGCGAAGCAGAAGCTTTGATGAGAAAGTACCGCATCTCTGGGGTGCCAATCGTGGAAAGCGAAGCTAGCCGAAAACTTTGCGGAATCATTACTAACCGGGACTTGCGGTTCGTGACTGATGCTAGTGAACGAATCGGGGACGTCATGACTAAAGATAAGTTAGTGACCGCACCAGAAGGCACTTCTTTGAAGGAAGCAGAAGCAATTTTACAAAAGCATAAGATTGAAAAATTACCAATGGTTGATGAAGCCGGACGTTTGACTGGCTTAATCACCATCAAGGATATCGAAAAGGTAGTCGAATTCCCTAACGCTGCTAAGGATGAACACGGGCGCTTATTAGTAGCTGCCGCAGTTGGGGTAACTAGTGACACCTACGAACGGGCAACTGCCTTACTAAATGCAGGTGCTGATGCCTTAGTAATCGATACTGCTCACGGCCACTCAGCTGGGGTTATCCGTAAGATTAAGGAAATCAGAGAAACATTCCCAGATGCAACCTTAATTGCGGGGAACGTGGCTACAGCCGAAGCTACCCGGGCTTTATACGATGTCGGGGTTGACGTAGTTAAAGTTGGGATTGGACCTGGTTCAATTTGTACCACCCGGGTTGTTGCTGGGGTGGGGGTACCACAATTAACTGCAATTTACGATGCAGCTGGGGTAGCCCGTGAATATGGTAAGACTATCATCGCCGATGGTGGGATTAAGTACTCTGGTGACATTGTTAAGGCGATTGCAGCCGGTGGTTTCGCCGTAATGCTTGGTTCAATGTTAGCCGGAACTGATGAAGCACCTGGTGAAACTGAAATTTATCAAGGGCGTCGCTTCAAGACTTACCGCGGGATGGGGAGCATGGCAGCCATGGACTCTTCCCACGGGTCTTCAGACCGTTACTTCCAAAGTGGGGTTAACGAAGCTAACAAGTTGGTACCAGAAGGAATTGAAGGCCGGGTAGCTTATAAGGGCCAAGTAGCCGATATCGTTTACCAAATGGTCGGTGGCTTGCGGGCCGGAATGGGTTACTGTGGTGCCGGTGACCTTAACAAACTTCGTGAAGAAGCACAATTCGTTCAAATTACTGGGGCAGGGTTAATCGAATCTCACCCACACGATGTGCAAATCACTAAAGAAGCACCTAATTACTCAAAATAAAGGTTAAATAAAGGCGGTGGGCCTGACTGGGATAGTTACCAGTTGGGTCCACCGCCTTTTTAATTATAGTGTCTAGTAAGCAAAATCGTCTGCGGATTGATTGAAGTAATCCACCTTAACTTCGGTTTGATCTACGATTAACTTAGTAACCGAGCCATTCTTAGGGCTAACGGTAATGTCGATTTCAGGGGCAAAGCGGGCAACGATGCTGCGAATGGTTGTCCCGTGACTAACTAAGAGCACGTTTTGACCGTCGGTAGCAACGGAACGAAGGAGGTCGAAGCCACAGTCGAGCCGGTGCCAAAATTCGGCGTTGTCTTCGGCGTCGTCAAAAGGATCGGCCGCCTTAGCAAAGTTCTTAGCGTCTTCAATCGAGTAGGTGCTGATAATTTCGGAGAAGGTTTTACACCCATGGGGCCCACCGATAATCATCCAGGCGTTACCAGAATCAGCCCCTTCATAGTAGCCGTAACCTTCTTCTCTAAAGTAGAAGCTTTCTTGGTGGGCGGGGACTAAGTTGTGGTTTTGGGCGAGGATGTTTTGGCAAGTTTGGGTTGCCCGGATAGTGTCACTGTGAAAAGCGTGGTCGAATTTAATAGCAGCGAGGCGTTTGCCGGTCTGTTGGGCCTGGCTAATGCCTAAGGTGGTTAAATCCGAGTCACACCATCCCTGCATCCGGTTGTAGCGGTTGAGGATGGTTTGACCATGACGAACTAAGTAGACTGTAAATGACATATGCGAATCCTTTCTTTACGTGTAGTACCTACAGTATACCATTTTTTAGGAACGCTTGAAGGCCTTCCTTTGCTTGTAAAGGTGGAGGAGGGCGGTAAAAATGGTTGGAATCAAGGCCAGGCAGGCAATCAGTAAGAAGATGGTCGCGAAATGTTCTTGGACCAGGGGAATCCGGCCGAAGAAGTAACCACAAAGGCCGGTTCCAAAGACCCACAGACTAACTGCAAGCAAATTATAAAGGGCAAAGTTTTTGAAGTTAAAGCCAATGCTGCCGGCGATTAGGGGGATAAAATTCCTAATTAGGGGCAGATAGCGGCCCCAGATGATGGTTTTGCCCCCGTGACGCTTAAAAAAGCGGCGGGCAGTTAGGAGTTTGGCTTCAGGAATGTGTTTTTTGAAAAATGAAAGTTGTTCTAGTTTAGTTCCAAAAAAGTAGTTCAGACTATCACCTAGGTAAGCGGAGATAAAAAAACTAGCCAGTAAGGCGTAAATGTTTAAAACCTGACCGTTAACGGCTGCAATCGAGGAGGCAAAAAAGATTAGTGAACCTCCCGGCAGGTAAGGAAATATAATCAGCCCGGTTTCAGCAAAAATGAGGGCAAAAAAGACAAGGTAAGACCAAGCCCCGGCCGATTGAACCAGGGGGAAGAGATAGTCATGAAAATTAAAAAGTAAGTCAAAGAATTTGTCCATAAAAATACCTCCGTACAGCTAGCATAGGACAAAGTTAAGGCAAATACTAGCGCGCTAAGGAAAAAATAAGGAGAATTTATAAATTTCTTAGGAAGTGTAAGTTCTTGCTAGGGCTTTTAAAAATGTGCTACAATTATTTACCGAAAAATTTGTTAGGGAAGGTGTTTGGATGGCGTCAATTAAGGAACAAGAGCAAGCGCGGATGGATATGGTAGTAACTAAGGTTAAGGAGGCAATTGCCAAGGATCAAGCTAACTTGGCCAGTGTCGAGGCTGATAAGAAGGCAATCCAAGCCGATTTTTCTAATAATGTTAGGATTAAGACGAGCACTTACTCGGGGATGATGGAAACCGCGCTGACGGTGCGCCAGCAACAACAGCTGCTCCAAGAGCGGGAAAATAACATGCAACAGGCCAGCCGGCGGTTGGAGATTTTAGAGAAGTTAGAAAAGAAACCCTACTTTGCCCGGATTGACTTTGAAGAAGAAGGGGAGGGTAAGGAAGAAAAAATCTATATTGGCTTAGGTTCCTTTACTGACGGTCCCGACAAGTTTCTAATTTATGACTGGCGGGCACCCATTTCTTCTATCTATTATGATGGCGGGGGCTTAGGTGAAGTCAGTTACCAAACCCCGGACGGTGAGCGGAAGGTGGACTTGCGGCTTAAGCGGCAGTTCATGGTGGAAGATGGTAAGATTAAAGTCGTCTTTGATACTGACGAAACGGTGGGCGACCAAATGCTACTAGAGGTCTTGGATGAAAATTCCGACACCAAGATGAAAAGTATCGTGACCACCATTCAGCGTGAACAAAATAAGATTATCCGGGACACCAGTTCAGACCTCCTCTTTGTACAGGGAGCGGCAGGCTCTGGGAAGACCTCTGCCGTCCTACAACGGGTGGCCTTTCTCTTGTATCGTTACCGGGGCAAGCTGACTTCAAGTCAGGTCATCTTATTTTCACCTAACCAGTTGTTTAATGACTACATTGACCAGGTCTTACCGGAGTTAGGGGAGCAAAATATGGTGCAGTTGACCTACTATCAACACGTTAAGCGCCGCTTGCCTAAACTACACGTGGAAACCTTGCAGGAACGGTTTGAAGAAGGCCAAGCGCCCCTTAAGCAAAAGGTGAAAAAGTTAAAGGATAGCTTGGACTTCTTTAAGGCCAGCAAGGCTTACGGGGCTTACCTGGAAAGAAAGGGCATGCGCTTTAAGGACTTGAAACTAGGTGGCGAGGTCTTCTTTTCTAAGGCCCACATCAAACAAATCTACTATAGTTTCAATGAAAACTACCATTTGAGAAATAGGCTGGAAGCTACCAAGGAACGGTTGGTTAAAGAACTAAACGGTCAAATTAACCGTTACGCCAAGAGTGACCAGGTTCAAAAGGCCATCCAAGACCTTAGCCAAGAGCAGTTAAATGCCCTTTACGGCGACCACCCAAGAAACTTCGCTAACGGAGAAAAGGAGCTCAACTTCTTAGGACGCCAGTATGTGATGCATGCCTTTAAGCCCCTACATCAAGCCATCATCAAGAACCACTTCTTGAGTATTAACGGCCAGTACGTCCACTTTTTAAAGAGCGTTCCGGCTTTGGTTGTCCTAGCCAAGTACGACGTAACCAAGGAAGAATGGCAACTTGAGCTAGCCCAGGTTGTCGCAGACCTTAAGGCTAAAAAGCTGGCCCTAAGTGACGTGACCGCCTACTTATTCTTGTACGACCAAATCAGTGGTAAACGGGGGCAAACCGATATTAAGCAGGTCTTCATTGACGAAATTCAAGACTACACGGCCTACCAGTTGGCCTACCTCAAAGAAGAATTCCCCCGGGCTAAGTTTACTATGTTGGGTGATTTAAACCAGGCCATCTTCACCCACGAAAATAGCCACAGCCTCTTAAAGGAATTAGGGACGATGTTTCCTCAAGATAAGACCAAGGTGGTCCAGTTGACCAAATCTTACCGTTCCACCCAACAGATTACCGACTTTACTAAGGAAATCCTCCTACACGGTGAAGCGGTGACCGCCTTTGAACGGGCAGGAGAAAAACCCCGGTTAACGACGGCTAAGACCGAGGCTGACTTGATTGCCGACGTGGTGGCGCGCCTAAAGCAAAATCAAGCCGACAGCTTAACCACGGCCGTGATTGGTAAGAGTCTAGCCGAGTGTGAAGCTTTGACCCAGGCTTTGCGGGCTGAAGGCCAAGCGGTAACCTTGATTAAGACCGAAAACCAGCGGCTAGCGGCGGGGACGATTGTGGTGCCAGCTTACTTAGCTAAGGGGCTAGAGTTTGATGCCGTTATTATGTGGCAGGCTAACGCAAAAAATTACCATGCCGATAGCGACCGGCAGTTGGTTTATACCATCTGCTCACGGGCAATGCACCGCTTGGATATTTTTGTCAGCGGTCAAGTTACCCCTTTATTTGACCGGATTGACCCTAAGCTTTACGAATTAATTACCAAATAGAAAATAAGAGAGTCGTAACTAGTATAGTTACGACTCTCTTAATTTGCAAAAAAATTTGGCGAGCAAATTTTTTATTAAAGGACAAGCAGGTGAAGCTTAAGCTTTTCACCTGCTTGTTTAGTGTTAATGGATAATTTTAGGTTTAACCTGGGCTAACTTAGTTTTTAAGAGGGGGACAAGGTTAGCCACTAGGAGGTCGTAGGCCCGCTCATTGTAGTGAATCTCATCTGCCTGTAAGAGGCTGGCGGGGATGTGTTTTTCCATGATGGCCTGCCAGTTTAAAGTCGGAATATCGAGGTCTTGGCCTAATTCAAGGGTAGCCTTAGCAAAGGCAGCCATTTTAGGGGTTGGCCGACTAGCTTCCTGACTAGGACCAACTAAACCAGGCGTAATTAGGAGACACTTTTCCAAGCCGACCGTCCGACAGATTTCTTCTAGGTTAGAGCGGTAGTCTTCAAGGTCCGTTTGCGGATCAGCCACGTCGTTAGTACCAAAGAAGACGACCACTAAGTCAGGATCTACTTCCAAGACGTCTGCTTGCAAGCGGAGCTTAGCTAGGCGGGTAATGTCGCCGGGCACCCCGCGGTTGATAAATTCTACTTCAGGAAGAAAACTGGCTAATTTATGACTAAAGATAGGTGATGGGTAGCCGTTAGTCATTCCGGCAGTGATGCTATCACCTAAAAGAACAATCCGATTCATTTTTTTCACTTACCTCACTTGTTAATGTCAACTAAATTTTAACACAAAATTTGGTTTGTTACGATGAAGAAAGCGGTTAGCAACTATGTTATAATTAGGGGCATAAATTGTTTTAAATGAGGTAAATCATGGAAAACCAATTAAACTACTATAAAATTAGCCGCGCTGAGTGGAAGGAATTTTATAAAGAACACATTGTGCCTTTAACCAAGGGAGAACTGGCACGGATCATGTCTTTAAATGACCGGATTTCCCAGGCAGATGTTAGTGAAATCTATATGCCCTTAGTCCACTTAATTGGTCTGAGGTGGAAAATCCAACAACAAAAGTTAAAACAGCAGGCGGAATTCTTAGGGAAGAAAAAGCCCCAAAAGGTACCGCTAGTGATTGGAATTGCTGGGTCGGTGGCCGTGGGTAAGAGTACGACCGCCCGGCTCTTGCAAACCTTACTAAAAGAAATCTATCCCCACAAAAAGGTGCAGCTAATCACCACTGATGGCTTCTTGTACTCAACCGCGGAGCTAAAGCGGCGCCACATTTTGTCCAAAAAGGGCTTCCCTGAAAGTTACGATATGGACAGGTTGCTTCGTTTTATGGATGATGTGAAAAATAACCTCCCAGCCAAGGCCCCAGTCTATTCACATAAAATCTATGACATTGTTAGTGGCGAGTACGAGCTGGTTAAAGACGTCGATATCTTGATTGTGGAAGGGATTAATGTCTTACAACTCCCAAGTAACCAGCAGTTGTATGTCAGCGACTACTTCGATTTTTCAATCTACGTCGACGCTAAGGAAGAGCTAATCAAGCAATGGTACCTAGAACGCTTTGACATGCTGTTAGACTTAGCCGCCCAGGATAAGAGTAACTACTATTACGCCTACGCAATCGGTGACCGCCAAGCCGCCCACGCTATGGCCAAGGATGTCTGGCAAAAGGTTAACCACCCTAATTTATTAGAATACATTTTACCGACAAGAAATCGCGCAGATTTAGTCTTAACCAAGGGTAAAAACCACTTGATAAACGAACTTTACTTGAAAAAATATTAGAAAAAGGCAAGAATTATCCGTGATTAAGGTGAAAATCATTGACCGAAAGCCCTTGGGTCGTTACAATATAGGATAATAAATTAATTAATGAGGTGAATATCTTGGCAAATGTTGATATACAGGCTTTCGACAAGATTATCGTTTTGGACTTTGGAAGTCAGTATAACCAATTAATTACTCGGCGTATTCGCGAAATGGGGGTTTACTCTGAACTTCTTTCTCACAAGCTTACAGCTCAAGAGATTAAGCAGATGAACCCTAAGGGTATCATCTTCTCAGGTGGCCCTAACAGTGTTTACGACGAAGACGCATTTAAAGTTGACCCAGCAATCTTTGAATTGGGACTACCTATCTTAGGGATTTGCTACGGGATGCAATTGATGGCCCACAATTTAGGTGGGAAGGTCGAAAGTGCTGACAACAAGGAATACGGTAAGGCCGATATTGAAGTAGTCGATAAGGATGCCGTAATGTTTAAGGACTTACCAACCACTCAAACTGTTTGGATGAGTCACGGGGACTTAGTAACTGAAGTACCTGCTGGTTTTACTGTCAGTGCTACTAGTGCTAACTGCCCAATTGCTGCCATGGCTAACCCAGCAAAGAAACTTTATGGGTTGCAATTCCACACCGAAGTTCGCCACACTGAATACGGTAATGACATCTTACGTCACTTTGCTTTCGATGTGTGTGGTGCCCAAGCTAACTGGTCAATGGAAGACTTCATCGACATGCAAGTTGCCAAGATTCGCCAAACGGTCGGTGATCAAAAGGTACTCCTCGGTCTTTCCGGTGGGGTAGATTCCTCAGTTGTTGGGGTTCTATTACACAAGGCCATTGGTGACCAATTAACCAGTATCTTTGTTGACCACGGGTTACTCCGGAAAGGTGAAGCCGAACAAGTTATGGACAGCCTCGGTGGCAAATTTGGCTTAAACATCATCAAGGTTGACGCTAAGGATCGCTTCTTAGGCAAACTTGCTGGCGTCTCTGATCCAGAAAAGAAGCGCAAGATTATCGGTAACGAGTTCATCCAAGTTTTCGACGACGAAGCAACTAAGCTTAAAGGCATCAAGTTCTTGGCCCAAGGTACGCTTTACACTGACGTAATCGAATCAGGAACAGATACTGCTCAAACTATCAAGTCCCACCACAACGTTGGGGGCTTGCCAGAAGACATGCAGTTCGAATTAATCGAACCACTTAACACCTTATTCAAGGATGAAGTCCGTGAATTAGGTGAAAAGCTAGGGATGCCACACGAATTAGTTTGGCGCCAACCATTCCCTGGTCCTGGACTTGGTATCCGGGTTATCGGTGAAATTACCGATGAAAAACTTCAAATCGTGCGTGACTCCGACTACATTTTACGCGAAGAAATTGCTAAGCACGGCTTAGACAAGGAAATCTGGCAATACTTCACCGTCTTGCCAGGTATCCACTCCGTGGGGGTCATGGGTGATGGCCGGACTTACGACTACACTATCGGTATCCGGGCCGTTACTTCCATCGACGGCATGACCGCCGACTTTGCTAAGATTGACTGGGACGTACTCCAAGCCATCTCAGTTCGAATCGTTAACGAAGTAGACCACGTCAACCGCGTCGTCTACGACATCACTTCCAAGCCACCTGCAACGATTGAGTGGGAATAAAAATCAAATATAACTTGGTGAGGGAATACCTATAAATCAAGCTTTTGAAGAAGGTAGACCTACGAAAAACAGGGTGTATAAAGATAGTTGTTTGCCAAATGTCTGCCAAGGTTTGTTTTTTCCAGTAGTATAATAGCTACTGGTTTTTTTGTAGACAAAAAGTAGTACTTCCGCTAAGTTAGGTCAAAAGATATATAGGAGTGAACTGAAGTAATGACGAAAATTAGTAATAGTAGTTCGCTGACACTGCCTCAAGATTCTACTTGTAAAGTTGTTGAGAAGAAGTTTAGCCACCAGACCCACAAGCCTACCAATATTTTTGAAACTAAAGAGTGGCAGGAATACGATTATTACATGGATTTAGTCGAAGATGAAGAGTTAGCTGAAGTCAAACCGGTAGGTAAAGAATGGTTAAGCTGACATACACCTTGATACTTGTGTGAAAGGGTAAAACTCCATCCTGAGTTTATTATGCGGGATGGAGTTTTTTTATATTTACAGCGTCAATTCCACGATATTACTTTAGAAAAGTCGTCAGACTAAACAAAAATACTTGACCTACGTGAAGTATTAATCTAAACTTTAAATAGTAATAATTACTATTTAATTTAAAGAGAGGTTTTTATGGCGACAAAAGCAAAGATTGCTAAGGCAAAGAAACGTGAAGAACTGGTAGCAAAGTATGCAGAGTTGAGAGCTCAATTAAAGGCGCAGGGTGATTACCAAGCTTTGGCTAAGCTTCCTAGGGATGCTAGCCTAGTGCGGTTGCATAACCGGGATGCCTTAGACGGTCGAGCCCGGGGGTATCTTCGTGAATTTGGACTTTCACGGATAAACTTTAGAAAACTCGCGTTGGCGGGAAAAATCCCTGGGGTTAAGAAAGCTAGTTGGTAGGTGATACTATGTCAAAAAGTGATTATGCAACGGCGTTACGTAATTTAAACAGTCCTAACATTAAGACGCGCAAGCGCGCTTTGAAAATTATTAAGCAATTTAAGCTACAAAAAGGACAAAAATAACTAACCGCTAGCAATTACGTTACTAAAACGTTGATTGCTAGCGGTTTTTTGATGATGTTATTTCAAATCCTTAGTTACTATTGTTATGCAAAGTTTTGTGATTAGTTATTTTTTCAAAAGCCTGGTTAAGGCTTTGTTCATCAGTAAATTCGTCTAGCCTTACAACATTGGCCCCACTGCAGCTAATCCCCGTGCCAGGTTTTCCTTGAGCAGGCCGGACTGGGAGATAAGCTTGTAGATGGTTTGCATCTTAGGTGAAAAGCTAGTATGGCCGAGATTTTTGACGGCTAAGCGACGCATGTCATCTGCTAAGTTGCGTAGTTCGTCTTCTAAGTCGCTCTTAGGTTGGAGTCGGTTCTTGAAATCGACAAGGAGCTTGCGTTCGGCCTCAGTAAGGCTAGGATCTAAAATGAGATTGTAGATAAAAGTTAATAGTTGTTCGTCTGACATAAAGCACTTCCTGTGTAAAAAATTTAATTTAGTGTAACAGAAGTTAAGTGCGTTAGCAAATGGGACACAAAATAAAATCCTTGACAGGAAGCGGTGAGAGACTATACTTAAAGGTGTAAGATTACAAATGTAAACGAACTAATGAAGGGGTGCGTCAGAATGCAAATTTTAGTTGTGATTGTCGTTGTAGCTGCTATTGCCTTTATCGCTTGGTGGTTCTTTGGTAAGCATGATCAAGGCCAAAGCCAAGCTCAAGTTAAGGGTAATAGTCAGGAAGCGCGGATTACCGTTAATGGGGGGTATAGCCCAGAAACGGTAGTGTTGAAGCAAGGGGTACCGGCTAAGCTGGTCTTTAACCGCTTAGATAAATCTAACTGCTTGAAAGAAGTGGTTTTCAAGGACTTTGGGATTAGTGAAGAATTGCCAATTAAGCAAGATAAGGTTATTGAAATTGATACCAGCAAGGCAGGCGAATATACCTATGCTTGTGGGATGGATATGTTCCACGGAAAGGTTGTCATTAAATAATGTCTTACTTTAAACGTTTTGTGATTTCCCTGGTACTGTCGGTGCCACTGATTATTCAAATGGTGGGAATGGCTTTTTCCTGGATGATGCCTGCCTATAATTGGATTGCCTTAATAACAACCACCATTATCATGGCGCTGTCGGCCTTACCATTTTGGCAAAGTGCTTGGGCGGCCTTTAAAAACCATCACGCTAACATGGATACCTTAGTTGCGATTGGCACGGCGGTAGCCTATTTTTACAGCATCTATGCGATGGCAACTGGACGGGCGGTTTACTTTGAAACTGCCGCCCTTGTCACGGTCTTTGTCTTGTTAGGACAAGTTTTTGAGGAACGGATGCGCAATAATGCTTCCAGTGCGGTAGAAAAATTATTACAGTTGCAAGCAAAGGAAGCAGAGGTTTGGCGGGACGGTCACTATCAGCTAGTCCCTGTAGCTCAGGTTCAAGTTGGGGACTTAGTGCGGGTCAAACCAGGACAAAAGGTGCCCCTAGATGGCCTTATCACTGAAGGGGTTTCAAGTGTAGATGAATCAATGGTTACTGGTGAGAGTATGCCGGTAACCAAAAAAGTAGGAGACAGAGTTGTAGGTGCTACGCTTAATAAGACCGGGACATTTACCTTCCGGGTGGAAAAAATCGGGCAAGATACAATGCTAGCCCAGATTGTGGAGCTAGTCAAAAAGGCTCAAACTAGTCATGCCCCGATTCAACGTTTGACGGATAAGATTGCCGATATTTTTGTCCCCATCGTGTTAATAATCGCACTGCTGACTTATCTAGTTTGGTATGTATTTCTAGGAGCTAGCGGGGTAGACGCCATGCTTTATGCCGTGGCGGTCGTTGTGATTGCCTGCCCTTGTGCTTTAGGGTTAGCGACACCAACCGCAATTATGGTGGGGCCCGGCCGGGCTGCCAAGTTAGGGGTGTTAATTAAAGACGCTACTGTTTTGGAAGCCATTGATGGTGTTCAAACTGTGGTCTTTGATAAGACCGGTACGATTACGGAGGGCCAGCCGGTGGTGACCGATGTTGTCGGACAAAAAGATCTTTTACGTGTGGCTGCCAGCCTAGAAGCTGCTTCGGAACACCCACTGGCAGCAGCAATTTTAACGGCTGCTAAGCAGTCTGACTTAACTTTAAGCCCGGTAACTGATTTCCAAGTAGTGGCGGGCCAGGGGGTTAAGGCGAAATTAGCCAACAAAGAAGCCCTCTTAGGCAATGAACAGCTCACTAAAGCTTATGAGCTCTCTCCTCGGTTACAAGCGACCCTAACAAAGTTAAAGCAAGCAGCTAAAACCGTGGTGATTGTGGTTTATGACGGGCAAGTCTTGGGCTTAATTGGAATTCAAGACCGGCCTAAAGCAGATGCTAAACAGGCTATGGCTGCCCTAGTCAAGCGAGGTTTAAAGCCAGTTATGCTAACTGGTGATAATGAGGTGGTCGCCCAAGCGATTGCGGACGAAGTAGGGATTAAAGAAGTGATTGCTGGAGTCTTACCAGATCAAAAGGCGGCGACGATTGAACACCTGCAAGCCGCCGGCAAGGTAGCTTTTGTGGGGGATGGGATTAACGATGCCCCTGCACTTTCGACCGCCACCGTGGGGATTACCATGGGCTCTGGGACAGATATTGCCTTAGAAGCCGGCGGGATTGTCTTGACCAACAACCAGTTGATGGGTGTGGTCAACGCCTTTGACATTAGTCAAAAGACCTTCAAGCGGATTAAGCTTAACTTGTTTTGGGCTTTAATCTACAATGTGATTGGTATTCCACTGGCAGCCGGGCTCTTCAGTGGCTTGGGCTTAAGTCTCAGTCCTGAATTTGCCGGCCTAGCAATGGCATTATCGTCTATTTCGGTTGTGGGTTCCTCCTTGCTTTTGAATAAAGTTAAAATTGGGGCTTAAAATAATAGTCTAGGATTTGTGGATAAAACAACTCCTAGGCTATTTTGTTAATTCTTAAGTTTTAGTTAAGACTGCTTTTGAAAAAAATAATTTCGGTCTAAATTGCGAATTGTTAATAGTAGAGGGGGAAATTTTTTTATTCGCAAAG
>ENA-ORUR01000469-ORUR01000469.1-human-gut-metagenome-genome-assembly--contig:-NODE-469-length-18078-cov-39.7527_pt1 | contig 18078 bp, 21 predicted proteins | sample MGYA00242086_ERZ509223 | MGnify/ENA primary metagenome ERZ509223 (study PRJEB26280, sample SAMEA2338820) | human gut metagenome | biome: human gut; feature: human-associated habitat; material: faeces... | reverse complement strand
ACGACGGAAATAACGTGCCATATGGCTAGTCTCCAGAATCTATCAATTCAATCTGCTCGGCATGCAAAACCATTTTGCTCAGTCCGTTCTTTGCCTTGTGGCATGAAATGAACCCCTGAACGATTATGCGACTGCCGACCGTTATACTGTGAGTAATGGCCTGGTTTTCGTGTCCGCTAACAATAACGGGCATTTGACACCATGCCTGCCGGTGAAAGCCGGCTTCCTCCTGCACAGAACGATGCTCAAGCACGAACTGGCAGTGAGGAATTCCTGATGGACTGACCTTTCGAAGGGGAGTCCTGCACACGGTGCCGGACAACACCAGACGGTTGGTCATCAGAAATTACTCTTCAGAATCCCCAGCTTCAGCATCATCAGCGGTTTCGTTTGCGAAATCATCGCGACGCTCACGGCGCTCGTCTTTCGCTTTAACCATCGGAGATGCTTCGGTAACAGCGTGCTTGGTACGCATAACCATGCTGCGGATAACGGCATCGTTGAAGCGGAAGGTAGTTTCCAGCTCATCGATCACTTCCTGCGGAGCTTCAACGTTCATCAGAACGTAGTGTGCTTTGTGCAGTTTGTTGATCGGGTAAGCCAGCTGACGGCGGCCCCAGTCTTCCAGACGGTGGATCTTGCCTTCTGCACCAGTGATGGCAGCAGTGTAGCGCTCGATCATGCCCGGAACCTGTTCGCTCTGGTCAGGATGGACCATAAAAACGATTTCGTAATGACGCATCGAATTGCTCCTTACGGATTATTCAGCCTCCTGTCTGGGTCAGCCGAATCCCGGGGAGGCAAGGAACGTGTTAAAGGTCGGCTGAAAAATGACGCGTTATAGTACTTGTATGCCCCGCTAAACTCAAGGCCAGCCGACAAATAAATCTCATCTTTCGCTCAAAAGAACTAACTCCCTGATTTGAAGTTCATCACATTCCGTCACAGTGTTTTTTCGAACAACTGCATCAGAAATGGTCACCATCAACTTCTTTATCATTGATTAAAATTAAATCAGAAGATCATCACAGAGGAGAGCACACAAAGTCAGCCGTCGAGGAGGTATCTATGTTCAGTCGTGTTTTAGCCCTTCTGGCTGTGCTTTTGCTAAGTGCAAATACATGGGCAGCCATTGAAATTAATAACCACCAGTCCAGAAATATGGACGACGTACAGAGCTTAGGCGTGATTTATATCAATCATAATTTCGCCACTGAAAGCGAAGCACGTCAGGCATTAAATGAAGAGACAGATGCGCAGGGCGCAACGTACTACCACGTAATTCTAATGCGGGAACCGGGGAGTAACGGCAATATGCACGCCAGCGCGGATATTTATCGCTAGCACCAGGTATAACCAACGAAACATTGCCATAGTTTGCTTTGCCCCCTTCGCAGGGGGCTTTTTTATACGGTTATTCACCGAATTGCGACTTCCGGATCCGGCTCATGAGTAATGCGATTACGTAAGTCGCGGCGCATAATCTCTATTATCCAGAACCAGAAAATATGCCCCAAGATTTCAGACGCATATTCGTCAAAAGGCAATTGAGTGAGCGGCGGCGTTAAATTCAGCGCCGGGCAAAATATACCGTGGACTGCCACTGTCACAATAAGCCCTGCTAATATCCCCTGCCATAATTTCACTTTCGGGAAAATTTCCGCGACAACACAATACCCTATCGCAAAAACCAGGGAGAAGATGATATGCGTCACCATCACCGGGTTGATAATATGTTCCGAGAAGGTATACACAGTTTGGGTTGGGTCGATACCTAAATAATCTCGTAGAAAGATATACGGCGGGTTAAATTCATCGCGACCACCGGAAAATGTGCGCGGTGGCAAGGGGACTTCCGCTCCCCATTTAACAAATGCTGAAATAATTCCTGAAAGCACACCCACAAGTAACGCAACGCCATAGCGGCGACGCTGCGGATCCGTTCTGACAAACAATCCATTGATAGCCATAAAAACACCTGTTGTTTATATGATTTTTTAACTGAAGCGGCCCCGGAATCAGACCAATTACATCCCGCAGGAGGTAATAATTCCGGGGCGCACTGCTTACTTCTGCCCGTAATAGGCGTTAGGACCGTGCTTACGCATGAAGTGTTTATTCATGAGGAAGCTGTCGATGTGATTCAGTTGTGGGTTAATACTGCGCGCAATCCACGCCATTTTTGCCACTTCCTCCATCACCACCGCGTTATGCACCGCATCGTGGGCATTTTTCCCCCAGGCGAACGGCCCGTGCTGATACACCACAATTCCCGGCGTATGCAGCGGCTCGGCGTCACCCAGCGTTTCGATAATCACTTTGCCAGTGTTCAGTTCATACTCACCCTGCACCTCTTCTTCGCTTAATCCACGCGTACACGGGATATCACCAAAGAAGTAGTTAGCGTGCGTGGTGCCTAACGCCGGGATCGCCAGCCCCGCCTGCGCCCATGCGGTGGCATGAGTGGAGTGGGTATGGACAATGCCGCCAAGCGACGGGTAACGACGGTAGAGTTCGAGATGCGTCGCGGTGTCGGAAGATGGGCGATACTCCCCTTCCACCACCCTGCCGCTCATATCAACCACCACCATATCGTCTGCTTTCATGGTTTCGTAGGCGACGCCGCTGGGCTTGATCACCACCAGCCCATAGCGCGGCAGATCCATGTTGGCTTCAAACACCTGCTGTTTTAGCTTTTGCATTATGCAGCCTCCACCATGCCTGCTTTGGCCATGCGCGCTTTCACCCAATCACGCGCTTTCGCCACTTCTGCCGCCGGGTCTTCCGCCGTTTCGCTCCACATCTCAATCAGGTACGGCCCGCAATAGCCACTCTGTTTGAGCGTTTCAAAGCAACGTTCGAAATCCACCACGCCTTCGCCAAATGGCACGTTTTTGAAGACGCCAGGTTTGGTGTCTTTCACATGCACCGCGACGATATGCCCTATTCCGGCCTGCAATTCCATCTGCACATCGTTGTCCCACGCCGACAGGTTGCCGATATCCGGGTAGAGCTGGAACCACGGGTTGTTGAGATAGTGCGCGTAGCCCAGCGCCTTGCTGATGGAGTTCATCAATGGGTAATCCATGATCTCCATCGCCAGCGTCACCTGCGCGCGGCTCGCCATCTCAACGCTCTCTTTCAGGCCGTCACGGAAACGACGACGCGTTTCGTTATTGGCTTCCTGATAGTAAACGTCATAGCCCGCCAGCTGGATCACGCGAATGCCAACGTCCTGGGCGAACTGGATGGCTTTACGCATAATCTCCAGCCCCTGCGCCCGCACCGCGTCATCTTCGCTGCCCAACGGGAAACGACGATGGGCAGAAAGGCACATGGACGGCACACGCACGCCGGTTTCAACAATCGCATTCACCAGCGCCAGACGCTGCTCGCGGCTCCAGTCGAGGCGCGACAGGCGCTCGTCCGTTTCATCTACCGACATCTCGACAAAATCGAAGCCCAACGTTTTTGCCAGTCGCAGGCGTTCCAGCCAGCACTCCCCGGCGGGGAGCGCTTTTTCATAGATGCCAAGCGGGATTTGTTTGGACAACATATCCGCTCCTTAGCCCCACAGTTCGGCGATGGAACGTTTGAACTGACGCGCGGCTTCAACCGGAGAAGCGGCATCACGGATGCTGCGACCGGCGATAAACACATGAATTGGAATGCCTTTGAACAGCGGCAGATCTTCCAGCGCCAGGCCACCGGTGACGGTGACTTTGAAGCCCATATCGGAAAGACGTTTGATCGCAGTGATATCGGCTTCACCCCACGCCACGCCAGCGGCCTGCGCGTCACGGCTGCGGTGATAAACCACCTGCTGAATACCTGCGTCGCGCCACTGTTGCGCCTGTTCCCAGGTCCAGTAACCGGTCAGTTCGATCTGCACGTCGCCGTTAAACTCTTTTGCCACGTCCAGCGCACCTTTGGCGGTGTTGATATCCGCACAACAAATTACGGTCACCCAGTCAGCGTTGGCTTCGAAGCACATACGAGAAAGAGTTTTGCCCGCATCGGCAATTTTGGCGTCTGCCAGCACGATTTTGTGCGGGTAGAGCGCTTTCAGATCGCGAACCGCACGCACGCCTTCGCCCACGCACAGAATGGTACCCACTTCGATAATGTCGACTTCTTCGGCAATCAGGCGAGTGGTTTCGTAGGCGCTATCCATAGTCTGGTTGTCCAGCGCGACTTGCAACATCGGTAATGACATGTTCAATTCCTTCTTAAGCTGCCGCGTTGGTGCGGTCAATGAGATCCAGTACTTCCTGCTCGGTACGGCAGGCGCGTAAACGGTCGAAATTCTCTTCATCTTCAAACAGGTTGACGATCTGCATGATGCCTACTTCCTGGTGAGTGTTGGCATCAACCGCCGCCATGGTGATGAGGATATCCACCGGATCGTTGTCGTCGTGGTTAAATTCCAGCTGCTTTTTCAGCGTTACCAGAGAGAAACCGGTTTTCTTAACGCCCTCTTCCGGACGCCCGTGCGGCATTGCCAGCCCCGGAGCGATAACGAAATAAGGACCAAACTGTTCAACGCCATCCAGAATCGCCTGGTAGTAACGCGGCTCTACCACATCTGCCGCTACCAGCAGGTCCACGCCGATTTTCACTGCGTCCTGCCATGTCTCAGCTTCCGCCAGCGAATCACGTAATTTCATGGCGCGTCCTTACTTCACATCCTGCAGGAAATGCTCTTTGATCACTTCCAGCAGTTTCGGGCCAAAGTCGGCAGGAGAGAGCATGTTGCGCACACCAACCACGTATTTGTTGCCGGTCACGGTGATTTCGCCCGCAATGTGCGTAGAAGCGATGATGATATCCGCGCCGCTCAACTCGCTTTTGTATTCGCCAACCGCGCAGCTGTTTACCGTGTGGTCAATGTTTGATTGGGTTAAAAACTGGTCCACTTTCATCTTCATGATCATGGAACTGCCTTGTCCGTTGCCACAGACAGCCAGAATACGTACGGTCATAATCAAAACTCCTTATTAAGCAGACTGTTCTGCCAGTTGTTTTTCTGCATCTTCTTCTGCGCGCAGTGCGCGGCCAGCGAAGAACATATAAGCCAGTGCAATTACAATGATGACAGCCATAAAGGCGATACCGATGGAGAAGAAGCCCTGCATCATCGGCGGTGCCAGAATCGACCAGTCCGCCATACCCATCCAGGCACTCATACCGGTAAGTTTCACCGCCCAGACGCAACCAAAGATTTCGATCATCCCCATCACCAGACAAATCTTCAGCGCCGCACGCCAGCCGCCGAAGTGGTTAGCGAACACGCCGATGGTGGCGTTAGAGAAGAACATCGGGATAAAGCCAGGAATAATCAGTATCGAGGAACCGCAGGCGACCAGGATGCCAACCGCAATCAGCTGACCGATAGTGCCCCACATAAAGCCCCAGACCACGGCGTTCGGCGCGAAGCTATAGATAGCCGCACAGTCAATCGCCAGAACCGCACCTGGGATCAGACGCTGGGAGATACCGTTAAATGCTTCAGAGAGTTCCGCCACAAACATGCGCACGCCCTGAGTGATGATGAAGATCGCCACCGCAAAGGAGAAACCAGTTTGCAGGATGTACACCGTCCAGTTCACTTTGCCTGCCATCGCCTGCACGGTGTCGATACCGAAGGAGAGCAGAATGGCACCAAAGAAGATGGTCATGACAATCGCCGTGGAGACGATATTGTCGTGGAAAATATTCAGCCAGCCTGGCAGTTTGAGGTCTTCAACGCTTTCCTCTTTTTTGCCGAGGAACGGCGCAACTTTATAGGCAATCCATGATGCAAACTGTTGCTGGTGACCGATGGAGAAACCGCAGCCGTCCGTCACTTCCTGAGTCGGCTTGTACATCATGTTGGAGGTAATGCCCCAGTAAAGCGAAACCAAAATCGCGGTGCAGATAATGGTCGTCCACATGGAATAGCCGAAAATAAACAACGTAACGGCAATCAGCCCCGCCTGCTGAAACATAATGTGGCCGGTCAGCATGATGGTGCGAATACCGGTAATACGACGCAGCAGCACGTAACAAATGTTCAACGCCAGTGCCAGCAGCACCGCGTAACCTACCCAGCTATAGGCATCGCCCATGCGGTCGATGGTTGCCATCATCGACGCGTAAGTATCGGAAATTGCGCCGTTAATGCCGTAGACTTCAGACATTTTCGCCACCACCGGTTTGAAGGTGCTGGTGAGGATGCCGGACCCTGCCTGCAACAACATGAAACCAATTATGGTTTTAATCGTGCCTTTAATAATAACGCTGACACTTTTGCGCAGTAGGATGTAGCCCAGACAGGTCACAATACCCAGCAACAACGGGGCATTGGTCATGACCTGGTTAAAAAACACGGTAAAGATGTTGTAGAGGATCTCCATAACGATCTCCTGAAGAAGAGGTAACCGGGTATTCCACACACCCGGAATGTTGTGCACTCACTCTAATTTTCAAAAGTAATCACAACAAGATTATTTATGATTAAATATGACGCGACCCGCAAATAATTCCACATGGATAGAGTGGGATTCACACAACGAAACAACTATTCATTTAAATTCATTTAGTTAATTGAATTACACATTCCATTAAATCTTTCCATACTCAAAATCAACAACAACTTCACTGGCAGAAAGTCAAAAAACGGTCATTGCCTTCCTGAAAAAATAGTGTCAGATTAATCAAAACCAATCACATATTGATTCTAATTAAACTATCATGAAGGTAAATGGCGATGAGTAAAGTGAAAAGTATCACCCGTGAATCCTAGATCCTGAGCACTTTCCCGGAGTGGGGTAGCTGGTTGAATGAAGAAATTGAACAAGAACAGGTCGCACCTGGCACATTTGCGATGTGGTGGCTTGGCTGCACCGGGATCTGGTTAAAATCGGAAGGTGGCACCAACGTTTGCGTTGATTTCTGGTGCGGCACTGGCAAACAAAGTCACGGTAACCCGTTAATGAAACAGGGTCACCAGATGCAGCGCATGGCTGGCGTGAAAAAACTGCAGCCAAACCTGCACACCACCCCGTTTGTTCTTGATCCGTTTGCGATTCGCCAGGTCGACGCGGTACTGGCGACTCACGATCACAACGATCATATCGACGTCAACGTCGCTGCTGCTGTGATGCAGAACGGTGCTGATGACGTACCGTTCATTGGACCGAAAACCTGTGTGGATTTGTGGATTGGCTGGGGCGTACCGAAAGAGCGTTGCATCGTGGTCAAACCGGGCGATGTAGTAAAAGTGAAAGACATTGAAATTCATGCGTTTGATGCTTTCGACCGTACTGCACTGATCACCCTGCCTGCCGATCAAAAAGCGGCTGGCGTACTGCCAGATGGCATGGACGATCGCGCGGTGAACTACCTGTTCAAAACGCCTGGCGGCTCCCTGTATCACAGCGGCGACTCCCACTACTCTAACTATTATGCGAAGCACGGTAACGAACATCAGATCGACGTGGCTTTAGGTTCATACGGCGAAAACCCGCGCGGTATTACCGACAAAATGACCAGCGCCGATATGCTGCGTATGGGTGAAGCGCTGAATGCGAAAGTGGTTATCCCGTTCCACCACGATATCTGGTCAAACTTCCAGGCCGATCCGCAAGAGATCCGCGTGCTGTGGGAGATGAAAAAAGATCGTCTGAAGTATGGCTTCAAGCCGTTTATCTGGCAGGTGGGCGGCAAATTTACCTGGCCGCTGGATAAAGACAACTTCGAGTACCACTATCCGCGCGGTTTCGATGATTGCTTCACTATTGAACCGGATCTGCCATTCAAGTCATTCCTGTAATCTATCGTTTATACCGGATAGCGTGGAGAAGTTCGCGCTATCCGGCGTAGTATTTCCTGGCTATTTCAAATATCATCTAAAAAAATCAAATTTTATCGGAATAGCTCATGACTGAAGCACAAAGACATCAAATCCTCCTGGAAATGCTCGCACAATTGGGCTTTGTGACCGTTGAGAAAGTCGTTGAGCGTCTGGGAATTTCGCCTGCTACTGCGCGACGCGATATCAATAAACTTGACGAAAGCGGAAAACTGAAAAAAGTGCGCAATGGCGCAGAAGCTATTACCCAGCAGCGCCCGCGCTGGACGCCGATGAATCTGCATCAGGCGCAGAATCACGATGAAAAAGTACGTATTGCTAAAGCGGCCTCGCAGCTGGTTAATCCGGGCGAAAGCGTAGTCATCAACTGCGGCTCCACCGCGTTTCTGCTTGGGCGGGAAATGTGTGGCAAGCCAGTGCAAATCATCACTAATTATCTACCGCTGGCAAATTACCTGATCGATCAAGAACATGACAGCGTGATCATTATGGGTGGACAGTACAACAAAAGTCAGTCCATCACTTTAAGCCCGCAGGGCAGCGAAAACAATCTCTATGCCGGGCACTGGATGTTTACCAGCGGAAAAGGGCTGACCGCAGAAGGGTTGTATAAAACCGATATGCTGACAGCAATGGCAGAGCAGAAGATGCTGAGCGTGGTAGGGAAACTGGTGGTACTGGTTGATAGCAGTAAGATTGGCGAACGCGCGGGAATGCTTTTTAGCCGTGCCGATCAAATCGATATGCTTATCACCGGCAAAAATGCTAACCCGGAAATCCTGCAACAACTGGAAGCGCAAGGGGTCAGCATTCTGCGTGTTTAAAGATGCTGGCGGAAAAATGTCACGGCAGCATCTAACGCCTCAGGCGTAATGCGGTGACGCACGCCTGGCTGCCATGAACAGGTTAGCAGTTTATCCCGTCCCGTCTCGCTTAAGGCCTGCTGCAAACGTAGTGATTCATCGGCAGGCACAACGTCATCGTCGAGGCCATGCCACAGCAGTAGAGGTCTGTCCCCAAGTTGTTCCAGGTGGTTTGTCGCTTCCCACTCTGCCAGCGGCGCGACAATGTTATTGAATTCATTCTGCTGTGCTGCCGTTTCAGGTATCAGCGGTGGAAACAGTGAACGGGCGAGCGATGTAAAATAGCCCGATCCCATCATGCTGGCGGTACATTTCACCGTGGGGTGGCGAGCGGTAATTCCCAGTGCCGTCATCGCGCCCATCGACGCGCCACCGACTGCCAGACGGTCATCAAGCAGCCAGTTTTCTTCGGCTATTGCCGCACGTAAAGTAGTGAATTCCTGCATACTTTGTAGCAAGATTTGCCAGAATTGATTTAACCGCCGCGCTGCGTCACCACTAAAACGGCTACCGTGATCGGGCGCATCCGGCATGATCACCCGCAAACCAGCCTGCGCCAGCGCAACGGCAAAATAGCTATACACCAGACTGGATGAAGTAAAGCCGTGATAAAAAATCACGCACGGTAATGGGGTATCTTTTTGTCCGACAGGATAAGCATGAAGAACGGGAATATCTGCCAGCTCGCGTGATTCTATTTCAATCATCTGTCTCTCCTTTTTGTCTGGTATGACATGAAGAAATCCTTAGCACAAGTTTCTGCTGGCGGTATTAGTTCATAATGTTGAGATGTGGGTTACGCTTTCGTCACGTTTTCATTCGAAAATCGCGTACCAGGTAACAATTCGGGAACATTCCCCCAAAGTTAAATTAATAAGGCACTACACTATGGTTAGCAGGAAACGTAATAGCGTTATTTACCGGTTTGCCAGTTTATTATTGGTGTTGATGTTAAGTGCCTGTAGCGCACTGCAAGGTACGCCACAGCCAGCACCGCCAGTAACGGACCATCCGCAAGAGATTCGCCGCGACCAGACGCAAGGGTTACAGCGAATAGGTAGCGTAAGCACGATGGTTCGGGGTTCTCCGGATGACGCATTAGCAGAAATCAGAGCGAAAGCTGTCGCTGCAAAAGCTGATTATTACGTTGTCGTCATGGTGGACGAAACCATCGTGACAGGACAGTGGTATTCACAAGCCATTTTGTACCGTAAATAAATCAGACAACTTACATAGTCAGCTTTACATTGCTTTGCGTCCCTATGCGTTTACCTGTGCACAATAAATTACCGGCTGGAAGCTCGGGCGTTTATTACCGCGATGGAATGCCCTGCAACATGTGGGGAAACGAAAAATGGAGCTGACGATGAAACAATTACTTGCCTCACCCTCGCTGCAATTAGTGACTTATCCTGCGAGCGCCACGGCACAGTCTGCAGAATTCGCCAGTGCTGACTGCGTGACGGGCCTGAATGAAATAGGTCAGATCTCAGTTAGCAATATTTCAGGGGATCCGCAGGACGTGGAACGTATCGTGGCGTTAAAGGCCGATGAACAAGGTGCGTCATGGTACCGCATTATTACCATGTACGAAGACCAGCAGCCTGATAACTGGCGCGTGCAGGCGATACTGTATGTGTGAGTGTCATCTACAGCAAATGAACAATGCCGGATGCGGCGCGAGCGCCTTGTCCGGCTTGCAATTTTCACATATTTCATTGAGTTAATCGAAACCAGCGTCGCATCAGTCGTATACGCTTACAAACACACTCCCCCCGTCGCCCGCAGCAATAAATCATTCTGGATCTGCTCTGACAACCGTACGCCGCCGCGCGTATCTAACATCACCTGACACCACGCCTGCGCCATTGGCGGAGAGGCATATTTCAACATTTGCGCACCGCAGCCCAGCAGGAATAGCTGATGAGTAATCTCTCGCCCCAGTTCTTCAGCTGGCTTACGCAGCTGCTGCTGTAAACGACGAACCGCGCGATCAAAATAGCGATCCTGCCCTTTCACTTCCACAAATGCTTCCGACAATAAGTCGTATACACCCGCTTGCTTATTGAGAACGCGCAGCACATCCAGGCACATAATATTGCCGGAACCTTCCCAAATACTGTTTACCGGCATCTCCCGGTAAAGCCGCGGCAACTCGCTCTCCTCGCAATAACCAATGCCGCCCAGCACCTCCATCGCTTCGGCCACAAACGGCATACCTCGTTTGCAGATCACAAATTTTGCCGCAGGCGTAAATAAACGCGCCCACAGAGCTTCTTTGGCATCGGCGCGCCGGTCCCACGCTCGCGCAAGACGAAACAGCAACGCCGTTTGCCCTTCAAGCTGAAGTGCCATGCGACTTAAGACATGACGCATAAGGGGCTGTTGGATCAATGGATTACCAAAAACATGGCGTTGATGCGCATGATAAATCGCCAGCGAGAACGCACGGCGCATCATGGCATGGCTACCCAGGGCGCAATCAAAACGCGTCATCCCACCCATTTTCAGGATCAGACGAATTCCTTCCCCTTCCTGCCCCAACAACCAGCCAATGGCATCCTGAAACTCCACTTCGCAACTGGCGTTAGAGCGATTACCCAGCTTATCTTTCAGCCGCTCGAGGCGAATCGCGTTGCGTTGCCCGTCAGGCAAAAAGCGCGGCACAAAAAAGCAGGACAGACCGCCCGCGGTCTGCGCCAGCACCAGATGCGCATCGCTTTGCGGCACCGAGAAAAACCATTTATGCCCCACCAGCCGATAAGAGCCATCTTCCAAACGCTCTGCACGGGTGGTGTTGCTCATGACATCGGAACCGCCCTGCTTTTCCGTCATTCCCATGCCAATCAACAAACCGCGTTTTTGCCCACCTGGCAATAAGTGAGAATCGTAGCGAGCACTCAGCAGCGGCGTGGTCCAGTCCTGAAACGGCGTGGGTAACATCTGTAACAACAATGGCGTGGCGGCAAAGGTCATGGTTATCGGACATAACGACCCTGCCTCAACCTGTGCGTGCAACATAAAACGCGCCGCGCGCGCCACAAATGCGCCGGAGCGAGCGTCTTCTTCCCAGGCAAGATTGTGCACCCGATTGGTACATAGCGCCTGCATCAGCAGGTGCCAGGCGGGGTGAAAACGCACATCGTCCAGACGGCGTCCTTGCGCATCGTAGCGCAATAATTCAGGCGGATTCACATTCGCCAGCCGCCCCAGTTCAAGGGATTCAGCCGTTCCTAACTGCTGACCAATACTGGCTAGAAAATCGCTATCCCAGCCAGCACCTTCACGCGTTACCGCTTCGCAGAGCGCGCCATCAGACAGGTATAAGTTGCTGTTATTTAATGGTATAGGTTGATTAAAAACGGTGTGAGTTTGCCAGTGCACTGTGTCTCCCTCCATCAATGGCAGTCACCATTAGTATGGTCACTGCCATGGATTCATGACAGAAAGAGATTGCTAAAACATTCTTATCCAGCAATGTAATGCGGAACGAAACGTGAGGTGTCTTTGGTGATCAGCGTGTTATCTTCACGGATCCCCATTCCGCACGCTTCATCATCGACAATCCAGCTACCGATGAGTGTGTAGCTATCGCCAAATCGCGGCAGAGGTTGAAACGCCTGGTAGATCATCGGTTCATCGGCGTAATCACCATCAGCGTGGTCAACGACGTTATTCTGACCGTCGAAAATGGTGACGTTTCCGCCTTCGCGCGAGTAGATCGGTTTACGCACATAGCTTTCGCCAGCGGCAATCTGCGGTTTTTCACCTTCAAACCAGGATGCAAGAAGGTTAGGATGACCAGGGAAGAAGCGCCAAAGCAGCGGCATTAGCCCTTTATTACTCAAGATACTTTTCCATAACGGCTCCACCCATTGCTCGCGACGCTTGCGCAGCAGCGGACCGTTATCGTCACGCATCATCCACACCAGCGGATACAGCTTAAATGCACGCTGGATGACATTATCATCAAGATCGGTCAGTACGCCGCCGACGCCCAAACCGAGATCTTCAATGTAGATAAACCGCGACTCCTGCCCTGCCTGCTGGGCGCAGTCCTGCAAATACAGCACGATACTCCTGTCTTCATCGGTGTCCTGACAGCAGCAAAAATAAAACGGTTCCCGACTGTAAAGCTCACTAAAGCGCGAAATCAGGCGTTCCTGAATGGCGTTGTACTGATCGGCATCACGCGGAATAATGCCGCTGCGCCGGGCATCCTCCAGCCACAACCACTGGAAATAAGCCGACTCATACAACGAGGTCGGCGTATCGGCGTTGTACTCCAGCAGCTTCACCGGCGCATTGCCACACCAGGCAAAATCCATCCGGCCATACAGCGAAGGATCGCGTGCGCGCCAGCTTTCGGCGATCACATCCCAGTACAATGGCGGGATCGCCAGTTGCGTCAGGATCTCTTCGTCTTTAACCGCTCGATCCACCACCTCAAGGCACATCTGATGCAGTTCCGCAGTCGGTTTTTCGATCTGCTCTTCAATCTGGCGCAGAGTAAAACGGTAAGCCCGACTCTCATCCCAATAGATTTCATTGTCGATGATATGAAAGTCGAAACCGTTGTCAGCGGCGATCTGGTCCAGATCCCGCCGCACAGGAACGTTGTGTCTTAGCATGATTAGCCTCCCCAATGCCCACGGGCGCTGGAAGAACGACCATAGCCGCCGCGAGAAACGGTTGACGCTTTTTTGGTGGTAAAGCCGCCCGAAGAGTAAGACTCTTTTTTGCCAGAACCGGAGCGCCAGGAGTAATCACCGGAAGTGTTGCGCCAGACGGGGCGGGAAGCAAATGAGGATCCGCCGCTGTTATAAACAAACTGCTCATCGCGATCTTTACGAATAACCCGGCTTAACAAAAATCCAGATATTACCGGGATCCAACTCTGTTCAACGTTGTCGTAGTAACAATTTTCATACTTAGACTGACAGTTCTGCTGAGTCATATTCTTCGGAACATCGGCATAAAACGCCGCTTTGGCGTTATTCCAGCCACGCGCGCAAATGTCGGCATTATTACCGTCATCAATACAATCCTACACTGTCGAGTAAAACGTTCCGTCGCCGTCGTTATCGACATCGCCACTATCGCCACAACCTTTCAATACGAAAAAAGCGGCACCGCCCATTAGCGCCAACGTTAAGTATTTTTGTGCGTAGCGATTGCGGCGCGCCTCAAAAGGATTATTCGGTCTACCAATGCGACTGATCGCTCCGTGACCAATTTTACTGTTATTTCTTGATTTTCGTTTTCTGGCCATGATCGTCCATTACCATGTCATACAAGCTGCGTTAAAAATACCGCCAGCCAGTGCGGCGGTTCCCATAAACATTCCTGCAGCGGTATTGTGATTAATAATTTTTTCGCTTAATGCGGGCATATAAAGTCTGACACCAGCAAAAACGAGTAACTGAATCACTAGTGCAATCCCGCCCCAGGCGAAATAGTCTGGAATACTCACCGCATTGATTGCCGCACTGGATAAGGGGATCACGTAACCCAACAATGTACCGCTGAATGCCAGTGACGCCGCGGTATTATTGTTTTTGATTAATTGCCATTCGTTGTGCGGTGTAATTTTGGAGTAGATAAACAGAAAAATAATCACCATAGCCACGCCAATAAAAAAATAGGCACTAAAGGCAAGAAGTGAATCCAGTATATGCATTGTAAACGTCCTTGTAATTAACCAATAATATGAAGTGATGTCAGCGGGATATCGACACCCAACGCGCGCGAAAATAACCACTCTGGCTCGCCGAGATCGTTAAAAGATTCCTCACCATTTAGCAGCAAATATTCGTAAGTATCTTCGGTCACTTGCCGCTGGTAACCCATGGTAAAATTATGGACTTCCCATTTGGCATGGTTTTGATTTTCTACTTTTTCCAGCATGTAGACGGGTTCGATATTTCCCGGTTCTTCGCTGTTAAAAAATCGCTGCCAGCGTTTTTCCTGCCAGTTTAAGGTCATTGCCCCCATCGCTTTGGCGTTGATCGCCTCGCGCCAGTGACTCTCTTTACTGATACCGTAGCTCTCTTCATAGACAAAGAGCTTGATATCATCAATGTCATCAATATCTTCGCCGCCGGTGGTATTGATTTGCAGAAACTCATCGCCTGAAGTGTAGTAGCGGAAAATCTGACTACCGCCGCCCAGATCGATGTGGCTGACAGCGGCTACCGTAAATTCCTCACCCGGCAGCGCAATCAGCAATTCATCTTCCAGCAAACGAAACGCTAACGTGTCGAGCGTAAAGCCACTATTGAGATGAAGTCCCAGCGGACCGCGAGCGATAGCAGGCTTATTATCCTTGCCAAACAGACGCTGGAAAAAACCAGACATATTTTATCCTTATAATAGTTGCCAGCCTTTTAGCGAGGCTGGCAAAAAAATTACTCGCCCTGTTGGCGTTGCAGTCTTGCTAATACATCCTGGGCGCTACTTTTATTGCTACCGCCAATTCCGGCTTCCGCCAGCTTTTCATCAAGATCGCGACCGTCTGCGACTTTTTCCAACTGTGCAGCAGCATCCAGGCGAGCCTGACGTTCGGCCTGACGCGTTTGCAGGCGTTTTAAGGATTCTGCCGCTGTCGAAACGCTGGAAGATGCGCCAACGGTAGAGGTTGTTACAGCCTGTTGTGCACGCTGCATGGCTTCAGTGGCTTTAACGACTTCCATTTGCTGCTCAAACTGAGCGATACGCTGCGCTGTCGCTGTAACTGCTTTTTCCACGCCATCACGGGAGACTTCCAGATTCGATAACACTTGCTCTTCAGCGGTAATGAGATTCTCAAGGCGCGCGATTTCTTCAGCAACTTCGTTAATCAACGACGGAATAACGTTCTTGCTTAACGCTTCCAGCGCACGGGCTTCCAGGCTGGCTTTGCGCTCACGTAAATCTTTCAGCTTATCGTGACTTAATTTCACCCGCGCCAGCAGATCAACGCGAGATTTTCCGGCTTTATCGAGTTCAGCTTTAGCGTCACGAATATGCTGTTCCAGCATGCGCACACCCTAGGTTTCTTCAATGGACTCTTCCGCCTGGGAGATAAACGATTTCCCCAGCGTAAATAAACTTTTTAAAATTCCCATAAATACCCGTCCTTGTAATTAGTGTGAATATTCTTCTGTAATTTCAGCCAGATCCAATGCGTTATCTACCAGCGAGGTTATCTCAAGCAGGATATCTTCAAGAGAAGATTTAAGCGATAACGCCCCGAAAACAATGTAATACTCTTCCTGTTGTACGCTGGAGATCCCTACCGATGACAACGGCATCATCTTCTGATTTCTTAATAAGAAGGTATTAAATTCATCTGGATTGCTGATACTACTTACCGGACAAATAAAGGTTTCGATAATCATTTGGCGGGAAGTAAAAAGAATATTGATTTGCAAATCGCCATAATCATTCATTTTAATAATTAATGCGCTCTCGCTATTTGTTACATCAATATTTTGTTCAGGTACAGTTTGCAGCGCCGTCGCCAGCGCCAACGGATTCCATATCATATATTATTCCATATAGATTTAGTTTAAATATTAATAAAATGAATATTTGCAGTACGTAATTATCTTACCAGCTATAGACAAAAAAAAACCATCCAAATCTGGATGGCTATTTAGAAGAACCAAAAATTTAACGCTATGCATACGATAAAAAATGCGCCAGTCCACATACGCTGACGCTAATGATTAGTCACTACAAGTCTAACGACCGTTTCCACAACATAAAGTCAAACTGTTCAAGTTTGTCTGCCTTCACGACGTAGTCCTTACTGGCAGTTTCAATAACTTTTTCAAATAATTCTCTACTCACATCTTCCAGCGGAGTGCCGTCAATCACTGGGCCACAGTCGAAATCAATCATGTCAGACAATCGTCTGGCAATCGTGCTGTTGGTGGATATTTTTAACACCGGAACAATCGGGTTACCGGTGGGCGTACCAAGACCCGTCGAGAAGATAACCACATTACATCCTGCTGCTACCAATCCGGTTACCGCGTCCACGTCATTGCCCGGAGTACACACCAACGATAATCCACTATCGGGCATCGGTTCAGCGTAATCGCATACACTCACAATTGGCGCTCGCCCGCCTTTTTTCGCTGCTCCGGTAGATTTTATTGCGTCAGTAATCAACCCATCCGCAATGTTGCCAAAACTTGGGTTATCCGCAATGGTGGTATCGAAAAAGTTCGCTGTCTTTTCGTAGCCTTGCATTAGATTGAGGAACTTTTTTTTATCCTCAAGATTAATACAACGCTTAACCATATCACCTTCTGCCCCACATAATTCTGGAAATTCTGCTAACCCGGAAGCGCCACCAAGCGTTGTCAACCAGTCAGAAACCAGCCCCATTGCAGGGTTGCCGGAGATACCAGAAAAACCATCGGAACCACCACACTTCATCCCCACTTTGAGACAGGAAAGAGGGACCTCTACTCTTTCTGTCGGCTTCACCGCTTTCATTGCCTCGAAAGTCTGCTGCAAAGCGGTCTGCATCATCCGCTCTTCGCTGTCCCACTCCTGTTGGAGAAAGTAGAGCGCAGGTTTATCAAATTCAGGATTACGTCTCGCCAGCGCATCCTTAAACATTTTCTGCTGCGCTTTTTCACATCCTAAACTGAATACCGTCATACCGATTACATTCGGATGGTCAGCATAAGCAGCTAATACATCGCACATAGTTTCACAGTCTGAAGTTGCACCACCACAACCACTGGTAACCGTAATACAGCGAACACCTTCAATATGCGGGAACATTCTCGCGGTTTCGATCAGTTCATCGCTACCGGACGTCAGATTAAGAGCAAACTTTTTCAGTGAGTTATTGGTATAACCCAAAGCATCATTCAAAGCATTGGTTAACTTACTGACATTACGGTTCTCGCAAAATACCAATGGAAAGACTAACCAGTAACTGGCAGTACCCACTCTGCCATCGTCACGGACATAACCTTTAAAAGTGCGGGTGCTCCATTCAGAGACATCTGGTGCCTGCCAGTAGTAGGGTTCAACATCCTCCAGTGTGACAGGAGCTGCATAGTGGCGAATATTATCAACGGTAATCGCTTCTCCCTTAACGATGGGACGCGTGGCCTTGCCAACTGGCGTACCGTACATCGAAACAATGCCATCCAGAGGAATATCTTGCGTCGCAAACTTATGTTTAGCCTTAACATCAGTTACTAACGTTATGTTGTCGTCATCCCACGAGTACGATTCTCCAGCGTGCAGGTGGCTTTGTTGAATAAATCGAACTTTTGCTGAGTTGAAGGATCAGATCACGTATCTTCCCGACAACGCAGACCGTTCCGTGGCAAAGCAAAAGTTCAAAATCACCAA
>ENA-ORUR01000461-ORUR01000461.1-human-gut-metagenome-genome-assembly--contig:-NODE-461-length-18365-cov-4.78105_pt1 | contig 18365 bp, 17 predicted proteins | sample MGYA00242086_ERZ509223 | MGnify/ENA primary metagenome ERZ509223 (study PRJEB26280, sample SAMEA2338820) | human gut metagenome | biome: human gut; feature: human-associated habitat; material: faeces... | reverse complement strand
GCAACCCATAATATTCATAAAATTAAAGAAATTGAAACCATTCTAAATTTTTACCACCAACACGGTGAGGGGTATCGAAAAAAGTTACCGCAACAAACCTTTCCTCCTGAATCAACAGTGAGCTATGAAGAAAACGCAAAGGCAAAGGCCCTCTTTATCAGTCAACAACTACCGGCAGCAAAAATAATTGCCGATGATTCTGGCTTAGAACTCCCGGCTTTTCCTGGAAGATACGGGGTGCAGACAGCGCGGGAATTGGCACAAGAAGTTCCTAATGGTGATTTAAATGATTACTTGATCCATTTAGTTGATGGTAAATCCCGACAATTTATAATGAAAACAACAATTGCCCTGGCGATAAATAATCAAGTGGTTAAAATTGGTCATGGTCAATTAAAGGGGACAATTGCTCATGCCGAACGCGGAGTCAATGCGACGGGGTTTGATCGGATTTTTATTCCAGCTGGTGAATCACAAACGCTTGCCGAAATGGACCAGCCGACCCGCATTTCTTATTTACATCGTGCACGAGCTGTTAAAAATTTATTAGATCAATTAGGAGAATGAAATGAAAGTTACTGAAAATTTAGTTACTAAAGACTATTCGAAGTTAGTGTCCGCGATCTTAGCCGACCAAATTAATCGCCATCAGCAGCTTTTATTGACGTGGGAGTGTCCAGATGTGGAGACGGCTGGAATGGTAGAGCGATTTATCCGTCATTTTGATACCCCTGTCGCTTGTGTTGAAAAGCGCGTAGAATTTTCTTTCCCGCTCCTTTCCCTAAAAGAACTAATAGCACGGGTGAAAGAGCGGTGGGAGAACGACCAAGAATTAATTGCTTCTCTTGAACAGGTTTACCATCGTCACCAGATTATTTGGCGTGCAGGCCGGTTTACTTTTGATCTGACAGAGCAACCGGTGATTTATGGAATTTTAAATGTAACTCCTGACTCATTTTATGATGGGGGTAAATTTCAATCCCATTCCGCTATTGCTAGTCAAATTGCTAAGATGGTGGCAGCTGGGGCAAACGTAATTGAAGTCGGTGGGCAAACTACGAAACCGGGTGGCTTTAAAGAGGTTGATCCGGAAGAAGAAATTGCGCGAATTATGCCGGCTATTCAGCTTCTTCGTGAAAACTATCCCCAGGTTGCGATCGCAGTTGATACGTATAAACTCCCGGTAATGGCAGCGGCAATTGAGGCCGGGGTAGATATTATCAATGATGTGCAGGCATTTAATTCAAAACAAAAACTAATTTTGATGGCTAAGGCAAATGTTGGAATGGTAACGATGCATAGCAGCCGAACCCATGACTATGATAACCTTACCGTAGCGATGCAGAAATTCTTTGAACACAATCTTGGGACAATAGCGGCTGCTGGCATTGATCTTGAACGAGTGATTTTAGATCAAGGAATTGGGTATGCAAAGGTTGCTGACGGTTACCAGGATTATGCGATGATGCGAAACATTGACCACCTTAATTACCTCCAGCGCCCGATTATGGTTGCGATCTCCCGAAAAGGTTTTGGTCAAAAATTATTTAATCTAGCAAAAGAAGACCGTCTCGGCGTAACATTGATTGCTGAGACAGCAATGTATTTGCGAGGCGGTCGTGTTTTACGAGTTCATGATGTTGAGGAAACTAGTCAGTTAGTGAAAATGATTGACACTATTGAAAACAGTTATTGTTTTAGATCCACCAGCAGCCAATCCCCAAGGCAATAATAAGGGCAATAAAAAGTAAGGCTGTTAGATAGGGATTGCCAAATGTTTCCCGTTTAAGGCGGAAAGCAGTTTCCATTAAGATATAGATTAGAATTAAAAAGATGATCCATACTAGGTTGCTCAGAAGCTGAGTCTTGAAATGAAGAAAGGTATGGACAATCGAAGCGGTCAATAAAAGGAAAAAGAATAAACGGCTTAGTTCAAGCCAGTTAGTCACTTTCCGTTCAATTTTTGCATGCAGACCAGTGGTAGTGATGAGAATCAAAATAATGATTAAGACCGCCACTATTATTTTTAACATATGGGTAAACTCCTTTCGGCTTTGATTTTAGCATTGATGAGAGAAACTGACTATATGCTTTTGACTTGAAAATATAATAAAAAAAGTGTATGGTACGTATATTGCTTGCGTAAAAATAAATAATATTTGAGGTGAAATCAAGTGGCAGATTTTGAAATTGGCGATATTGTAAAAGGAAAGAAATTCGGTCCCCTCGAACATGAATTTTCTGGTGTTGTTGAAAAGGTTTATACTAATTCAATTATGGTATCCATCCAAGATTTTGATCCGTCTGATAAAAGCGGGGTTAACGAATTAAATGGCCGCGCTGTTATTCGCCAAAAAGAAGCTAAGATGGTAAAGGCTGTTCCTCGTGAAGAAGAAAAGGATGACGAAGAAATAGTAGAAGATGCTAAATCTTCAAAAAAATCTTAAAAAAAGATGACAAATAATTAGAAGAGGTATATACTAACTAAGTGTTGAACTTAGTTAGTTAATGCGGGTATAGTTTAGTGGTAAAACTCAACCTTCCCAAGGTTGCGTCGCGAGTTCGATTCTCGTTACCCGCTCTTATAAAAAAGCTGAGGCTAAGAGAAAGTTTTCTCCTAGCTTCAGCTTTTTTAGATCTCAATCTTAGCTAAAACTTGATGCATTGCTTCAGCAGACTGTTGCATCTTTTTAACTTCATCTGATGTTAACGGATATTCAACGACCTGGCCGATTCCTTGACTATTAATGATGGCAGGCGTTCCTAAGTACAGGCCCTTAATTCCGTACTGTCCATCAAGCGGAGCCGAAATCGGTAGGACAAGGTTCCGGTTTTCGATGATTGCCCGTGTAATATACGAGAGGCATTTAGCAATTCCGTAGAAAGTAGCCCCTTTATTGGCAATTATTTGACTGCCAGCTTCGTGAACTGCTTTTTCAATTTCACTTTTATCAATATTTGAAAGGGCAGTAATTGTATTGAGGGCCTTTCCACCGATTGTGATTTCATTAAAGGCCGCAAAAGAAGTATCACCATGTTCGCCAAGCATTAAGGCATCGATGACATTGACGGATAGGTGTAATTTCTTGCTTAAGAGGACCCGTAGCCGCATTGAATCAAGAGAAGTTCCGGTCCCGATAACCCGTTCTTTAGGAAAACCGCTGATTCGCTGCGCAATTGTTATAAGGATATCAACAGGATTGCTTGAGATAACGAAAACACCAGTGAATCCACTTTTGACAATCGGTTCAATAATTGACTTAAGAATCGTAGTGTTTTTATTAACTAGGTCTAAACGTGTTTCACCAGGTTTACGGGGAATCCCCGCTGTAATAACAACCACGTCAGCATCAGCGGCATCTTCATAGGTTCCCGCATAAATCTTTACTGGGTTTGTCAGGGGTGTAATATCAGCAAGATCAGCCGCATCCCCAACTGCTTTTGACCTTGTACGATCCACCAGTACCAATTCATCGACCTCATTTGTTGACTGCAATAATGAAAATGCAAATGATGAGCCGACAGCCCCGTCACCTATTAATACAACTTTGTGCCTATACGTATCAAGCATCAAAAATTCCTCCTAATGCAGCTCCTTTTGCGCATCCCAATGATTGATTGGGCCAAATTTATGACCAACCGTTAATGGATTTGCGATTGCTGCGTAAACGGCATCTTTAGCCTTTGTTACTGCTATTTTAACATTATTTCCCTTCGCAAGCTCGGCAGCAATGATCGCGGAGAAACTATCCCCGGTTCCATTCAACCGATCAGTCTTAACAAAAGGTTTTTTGAGCCAGAAGCTATCACCGTCTTCAAGAAGAACAAAGTCATCAACAGTTGTTTGGCTATCATCATTATGCGCGCCCTTAATCACCACATTTTTTGCCCCTAAGTCTTGAAGATAATGAGCTGCTTTAACCCGTTCTTCATCTGTGGTCATTTCAATTCTTGTTAATTTTTGTGCTTCATAGAAATTAGGAGTAATAACAGTTGCAAGGGGAATAATTCGTTCACGAAATAGTTCATAGGCGGATTGTTCAAGCAACATTGCACCGTGCTTAGTAATAATCACAGGGTCAACAACTAACGGGCCAAAATGTTCAGGCGAATAGTTATCAGCAACGACATTAATTACATCGTCATTAGCAAGCATTCCAGTTTTGGATGCTTTGATGTCAAAATCTTCACTTAATACCTTAAACTGTTCGGCAATAAATTCTTGCGGCATTACTTGGGAAGAGGTGATCCCGTAAGAATTTCCGGAAACAGCGGCAGTTAAAATACCGTGACCATATACGCCATCCGCAAAAAAGGCATGAAGGTCAGCGGGCATTCCAGCACTCCCGTCCGAATCATGACCTGCAATTGTGACAGCTTGAATTGTAGGGTTTGTCATAAATAACTCATCAACCTTTCATTATTATTTAATGATAATAATTGTAACATATAATAAGTAAGAAAAAAGTAATAACTCACCCTTGTAGATTAGTCCTTGTTTTTAAATCTAAATTTGTTATAATAATTGAGTGTGAAAATAGGATTTGAGGAGTAGTAGCACTTTGAAATCTACAGCGACCCTTTGTTGATGAGAGTTAGGGGCTTTTCGATTTGTGAAGGCGTGCCTCAGATATTTCAATTAAATCAATGAATGAGTGGAATTCTAATTCAATTAGAGTGGTACCGCGGGTAAATCTCGTCTCTAGTAAGCATTATGCTTATTAGGGGCGTTTTTTTATAAGTATAAGGAGGAATATATATGAGCGATAAGCAACAAGTTGCAGCTGCATTGGCACAAGCATTGCCAGAGATGGATGTTAAAGAAATTGAAGCTAAGATTGAACGGCCAAAGGATTCTAGTAATGGGGATTATGCTTTCCCGACATTCTTCTTAGCTAAGACCTTACATAAGGCACCGCAAATGATTGCAAGTGAGTTGGTTGAAAAGGTTGACCAAAACGGTTTTGAAAAGGTAGTTGTTGCTGGTCCATATATCAACTTCTTCCTCGACAAAGCCCAAGTTGGTGCTAAGATTTTGCAAACTATCTTAGCGGATCCTGAACATTATGGTGAGATTGATCTTGGTCACCAATCAAATGTTACGATTGATTATTCATCACCAAACATTGCTAAGCCTATGGGAATGGGTCACCTTCGTTCAACCATGATTGGTGAAGCTGTTGCCCGGATTCTTGAAAAAGTTAACTACAACTTAATTCGGATTGATTACCTTGGTGATTGGGGTACTCAATTTGGTAAGTTAATGGCTGCTTATGAGATGTGGGGAGACGAAGCGGAAGTTAAGAAGGATCCAATTAATACTTTGCTTAAGTACTATGTGCGGATCAATAATGAAGCTGACGAACATCCAGAATACACTGAAGCAGGTCGTAACTGGTTTGCTAAGCTCGAACATGGTGACGAAGAAGCATGGCGGCTTTGGCACTGGTTCCGTGAAGTTTCTCTTGAACGGTTCCAACGTGTTTACAAGATGCTAGATGTTAACTTCGACTCATTCAATGGGGAAGCTTTCTCTGCTCAAAAGATGGAAGAACCTATCCAATTGTTACGGGATAAGAACTTATTGAAGCCTAGTCGAGGTGCAGAAATTGTTGACCTTGATGAATATAACTTACCACCATTACTCATCATCAAGAGTAATGGAACGACAACTTACATCACTCGTGATTTGGCAACTGCACTTTTCCGGAAGCGGATGTATGGTCATGCTAAGTCCCTTTACGTTGTCGGTGCCGAACAAGAAACTTACTTTAAGCAATTACGTGCGGCCTTAAAGGAAATGGGCTTCAACTGGTGGGATCAAATTGAACACATCTCCTTTGGTTTAATGAACTTAAACGGTAAGAAGATGTCTACGCGGAAGGGTAATGTTGTTTCCCTTGAAGACGTATTGAATGATTCTATTGATTTAGCACGGAAGCAAATTGCCGAAAAGAACCCTGACCTTGAAAACGCTGATGAAGTTGCTAAAGAAGTCGGTGTTGGTGCCGTTATCTTCCACGATTTAAAGAACTACCGTCGGAATGCTGTTAACTTCAAGCTTGAAGATGTTGTTAAGTTTGAAGGTGAAACTGGTCCTTATGTTCAATATGCTCGTGCTCGTGCTGAGAGTATCTTACGTAAGGGTGGCATCCGGGACTTTAGTGATGTTGACTTGACAAAGGCCGGTGCTGAAGCTTGGGAATTAATCAGCTTCCTTGGCCAATACAGCGAAGCAATCAAGCGGGCTGCATTAAACTACGATCCATCAGTAATCGCTAAGTATGCTCTTGAATTGGCTAAGAAGTTTAACCAATACTACGCTCACACTCGGATTCTTGATAAGGACGAAGCTCAACCAGCACGGTTAGCTCTTACTCAAGCAGTTAGTGATGTGCTCAAGTCAGCCCTTAACTTACTTGATATCAAGGCACCAGATGAGATGTAATCGTTATAACTACTAAATATTATTGTGAAGAGACTTGAGAGAATAAGTTTTTCTCCAGTCTCTTCATTTTTAATTTCTGGTAAAGCTGGCGGAGAAAATAGCTTACCATTTGCCAAAATGTGATAAAATAATTGTCAGCTTTTTGAAATGAAAATGGAGATTTGTTAATGAATCGTGAACCACAATCTAATTCAGATTTGAAAGAGCGAATCATAGAGTGGTTAAAAAAGACTTGGGCATCGTTCCGAGTTTGGTTTAAACACTATTGGCAGCTCTTTGTTGCGATGCTGAAAAAGTTCTGGCATCGGTATCAATTAACGCGATGGATCATTGTTATTTTTCTAGGAATTTTCTTAATTACCAGTATCCATTTGACGTTTGTTGCTAAAACTGCAGATGTTAAAAATCTTAAGAACCGGTTGCAACGGCCAACAATGATTTATGATCGTAGCAATCAATCGGCCGGGAGCCTCTACGCTCAAAAGGGAACTTATGTGGAATTAAAAGATATTTCATCAAACGTTCCTAACGCGGTCCTCTCGACTGAAGACCGGAACTTCTATCATGAACACGGCTTTTCAGTCAAAGGGTTAGGCCGTGCTGGCTTCTTACTAGTGAAAAACAAACTTCTTCACCGTGACTATATCTCTGGTGGGGGTAGTACTTTAACACAGCAACTGGTTAAGAATGCCTTTTTGACTCAACAACAGACCTTCTCCCGAAAGGCCCGGGAAATTTTTATTGCGGTTGAGGTAGAAAACCAATACAGCAAAAATGAGATTTTAACAATGTACCTCAATAATGCCTACTTTGGTCATGGGGTATGGGGAGTTCAAGATGCGGCCAAGCGTTACTTCAATGAAAACGCCAGTCAGCTAACGGTAACCCAAGCAGCTACCCTGGCCGGAATGCTGACGTCACCAGGGATGTACGACCCAGTAGAACATCCAGCAGCGACAAAACAACGACGGAATATGGTTCTTCAGCTGATGGTTGAAAATCATAAGCTGAGTCAAAGTGCAGCGGATCAATATAAGCAAACACCGTTGAATATTACCAACGGCTACGTGCCAAATGATAGTTATAAGTATCCGTACTTTTTTGATGCGGTCATTGCCGAAGCCGAAAGCCGTTATCATATTTCAGAAAAAGATATTATGAATAACGGTTATCGGATTTATACTACCCTGGATCAGGATCAGCAGCGGTCAATGCAGCAAACTTATGACGATGACGATAACTTCCCGCAGAACTCAGCCGATGACACAATGGTTCAATCAGCCTCGATTGCGATGAATCCGAAAAATGGGGGAATTACCGCGGTCGTTGGTGGGCGTGGGAAACATGTCTTCCGTGGATTTAACCGTTCTACGCAGATGCGGCGGCAGCCCGGGTCAACGATTAAGCCGATTGTTGTATATACACCAGCCCTAGAGCATGGATATTTCTATGATTCAACGCTTCAAGATAAGAAACAATCGTATGGAACTAATAATTACACGCCAAAGAACTATGATGATACCTATAGCGGGACGGTACCGATGTATAAGGCCCTTTATGAGAGTCTTAACGCTCCAGCAGTCTGGTTATTAAATAAGATCGGGGTCAATCGTGGTTATGATATGGCAAAGAAGTTTGGTTTGCCAGTTGAAAAGGGTGATAAGAACCTTGCCTTGGCCCTCGGTGGTATGACCCGCGGAGTATCACCGCAACAAATGGCTCGTGCCTATGCAGTCTTTGCCAATGATGGGTTGATGCCATCACCGCACTACATTACCAAGATTGAAGATGCCTCTGGAAAGGTGATCGCCAAAAATGATGGTAGCAAGAATAAGCGGATCATTTCTGGTAAGACAGCCAAAGAAATGACTAGTATGCTAATTGGCGTATTTGATCACGGAACTGGTGAAACGGCCAAACCAAGTGGATATACGCTTGCCGGTAAAACAGGGACCACAAACTCAGGGGTAAAAGGCGATGATTCCAATGATCGTGATAAGTGGATCGTAGGTTATACGCCCGATGTAGTGGTTGCAACATGGGAAGGCTATGATGATACAAACCAAAGCCACACCCTAAACGATATTTCTGAACGGAGCATTAACTACCTTTACAAGAATGAAATGAGTGCGATTTTGCCAAATACTGCTGGAACCAAATTCACGGTTGAAGATGCTCAAACACGGGCAAAAGAAAAGACAAAGGGTTCCTCTAAAGGATGGGGATCATTCCTCAAAGATGGGGGCGACTTTGTAAATAACTTCAACCAATCAGTAAATAACTTTGGTAATAAGGCAAGTCAATGGTGGAGCAATGTTCGATCGCTTTTCTAGGATAATATGATACAATTAATCTAAGAATGAGATAAAGGAGACTTTTACATGGTTGTAAATATTTATGATACTGCAAATGAACTTAGTCGCCAATTGCGCGAAACTCAAGAATATCAAGGATTACAAAAGGCTTTTGAAGCATTAAAGGCTGACAGTGACACCTTTGACACTTTCAAGAAGTTCCAACAAGCTCAAGCAGATGCTCAACACAAGCAAATGACTGGTCAACAACCAACTGATGATGAAATTAAAAACATCCAAAACCTTGCCAAGGAAGTAAGTGGCAAGAAGGTTGTTCAAGACTTGATGAACCAAGAACGGCAAGTTGATAGCATGCTTCAACAATTGAATAAGACAATTACAAGTCCAATTCAAGATCTTTACAGTGAAGTAATGCCAAAGATGCCAGGACAAGAATAATTAATTTATTACGATCCAAGTGAGGGGCTGGGAGAAAGCAAAATTTTTCTCAGCTCCTTTATTGTTAAGAGGAAAAATTATGAGATTTATTCATACAGCCGATTTACACCTTGATAGTCCTTTTTTAGGGTTGACTTCGATGCCCAAGCCGTTATGGGAACGCGTCCACTCATCGACGTTTACTGCTTTTCAAAAGATTGTTGACGATGCGATTGCCTTAAAAGTTGATTTTGTTTTAATTAGCGGGGATATTTATGACCGTGATCAGCAAAGCATTGCCGCTACTGATTTTTTCATTAAGCAATGTGAACGACTTAATCAAGCCCACATCCCCGTTTATCTACTTTATGGTAACCATGATTACCAAATTGTCCAAGACACGGGAGAGCTGCCAGCAAATGTTCATGTTTTTGGCAATCGCGTAATGACCACCACTCTTACTTTGGCAAATCATGACAGTGTTGCTATCTCAGGCTTTAGTTATGATCAGCGCTGGATTCAAGAAGATCAAGTGCAAAAATATCCATCAAAAAGAAACGAAACCTGGCACATCGGGATGCTTCATGGAGCAGTCCGGCAAAGTCAAAATAACCACTATGCTCCGTTTACGACCGATGAATTAATCGCTAAAAATTATGATTATTGGGCACTTGGTCATATTCACAAGCACCAATTCTTGAATGAGAAGCCGCCAATTATTTACAGCGGTAATCCGCAGGGACGGCATAAAAACGAGGCCGGACAGCACGGCTATTATTTGGTGGAAAGTCAGGGCAATAAACTTGTGCCCCAATTTAAACCAGTTGCGGAAATTGAATGGACAAGTCTAACTATCAATGCTTTATCAACTAGTAGTCTTGTTGAAGTGGAGCAATCCCTGGCGCAAGCAATTGATGACAAACTTAAAAACGCACCTTTCCAACTGGTAGAGCTGACGATTGCTAACATTGAACAACTTTCCCCAACGATTCGGCACCTGCTTGCAAATGGGGATGTCCTTGAACACCTGCAGGATCAAAATGCAGATAATGGTAAATGGTGGGTCTATGATCTCTTGCTCCACCAGCAAAATTCGTTGCCATCAATGACTGACCTAGATGAACAGTATTGGCAACAAGCCGCCCAAGAAGTATTTACCCCTGCTAATATTGCAGAATTAACAAAAAGTTTAGCACGGGATGCCGATTTAGCAGCTAAGTTGACAACCCTTGATCTTAAGCAATTAAAGCAAGCAGCGACTCAATTATTGCGGCGGGAGGATTAGCATATGAAAATAAAGAAAGTCCGTATCGATGGCTTTGGCAAATGGCATGACCAAGATTTTGACTTTACAGCTAACCCCCAAATAATTTATGGCCCTAATGAAGCCGGGAAGACAACTCTGATGGCCTTTCTTGTTAGTATTTTATTTGGCTTTGCGGATGGGCGGGGAAAGAATCGGTTTGCCCAGTATATTCCGAAGACTACTTCTAATTATGGTGGAAGTTTATTAGTTGAGATCAACGGCCATGATTACGTGATTAAACGGCAACACGGGCGGAATGGCGGTAAGGTTAGTGTGACTGATTCACAAGGACGTCAAGGTGGTGAACAAGAACTAAAGCAACTGCTTGGCCCAATGGATCGGTCGCTCTATCAAGCCCTTTTTAGTTTTGGTCAACGAGACCTAACAGCTGTGGACGAGCTTAATCGGGATGAATGGCAACAACATCTGCAGCAATTAGGGGCAGTTGGTAGTGCACAGTGGGACCAGTTGATCAATCAGTACCAGAAACAAGCTGACCATCTCTATAAACCGCGCGGACGGAAATGGCCGCTCAATCAAGACCTTCATCAATATGCAAATTTGACAGATAAAATTAACCAAGCGCGTGGTAAATTTCACTGTTATCAGGACCTACAAGCAGATTTGAAGACAAACAAAGCAAAATTACGGCAAGCACAGGCAGAATTGCAAAAACAACAGCCACTTTTGCAAAAATTAGCACATTTACAGCAATTGTGGCCGGTTTACTATGAATGGCAAAGTAGCCACCAAACTCGGCCGCTTGCTGATTATTTAACTGATCAGCAGGTTACGATGGCTCAAGAACTACAAGTGAGAGAAAAGGAACTTCGCCGCCAACAACAGGTTTATCAACAGCGCTTGGCAAGGATCGATCATCAGTCTCCACAAGCGCCTAAGCATTCACCACAAAGTATGCCGGAACTTCAACGACTTAAGGAGCAGGTAGTTGAATTACAAGCGGAAGAGGCTTTGCAGCACCGTCAACAAACGCAAGCTAATCAGTGGCAACAGGAATTAACTGCAATTAAAACTCGCTACCACCATCCCTTGCCAGCGCCATTAACCTCACAGGAAAAAGCAGAACTTGCCCGCCTTCTTAATGTCCAACCGCTTTCTCGGGCAAATACGAACCAGTCAAATGGCGATCCTTCTCGCGCCGCAATGATCGGAATCATCGGCGGCTTTGTCCTTTTTATCATTGGATTATTAGCGAATGCCACTTTTATTACCGCTATCGGAGCAATTGCGGCCTTTGCGACAGTGATGTATCTTTATTATCAACGCCAAGGAAGTCATTCTGCTCCAGTAACGACAGATTCCCAAGCAATCACGGCGTTTGGCCAAAAACATGGCTTACAGGATTTTCCACTTGATCAATGGCTATTAATCCAGGGAGATTTACAACGAAATGCCGAATTAGCTGCCCAGCTCCAAACTGCCAAACAAGATCAGCAAAGATATGACCACCAACTTGCTATCTTTAACCAACAATTGCCACCAGCTTTGCAAAATCTAACTTTGGCGGCTGTTAGGAATAAATTGGATGATTTACTGGAACAAGGGCAACAAGCGCGCCAGGATATCCAAGCAAATACCCGAGAAAAAGCAACGATTGCTAACAATTTAGCCCAGCTCAATCAAGACTACAGTAAAATTCATCAGCAAAAACTGGCGATTTATCAGCAAGCAGGGGTGCACGATGATAACCAGTTTACCCAGTACTTAGCAAATCGTTCTGCAGCACAATCACAAGCCTTGGCATCAGATGCCTATGGACAACAATTGACCGCAGAAGACCGCCAAGCGCTTGCTGCATACGCAAATAGAGATGAGCTAATGACGGCTTTAGCGAAGACTCGGTACCAGCTTGATCAGCTCAACCTAACAATCTCTCATACCCACGAAGAGATTCAAAAAGATAAAGTCGAAATTGATAGTTTAGTTAAAGATGGAACCCTCAGCAATCTGGAACAAGAACGGGCTAACCTAGCCGCTAAGATTTGGCATGAAGTACAGGAATGGTTAAGGTACCAATTGGCAATTCAGTGGATTAATAAGGCCCTGGTAGGAGCTTCAGCTGATCGTTACCCTGCAATCATTCGCCAGGCAGAACAATATTTTGCCTTGTTAACCGCTCATCGCTATTCCCGGATCCGTTTAACGGCCGATGGAGTCAAAGTGATACGAAGGGATCAAGAAGTTTTTTTAGTGGAAGAATTGTCGCAGGGAACGGCTGAACAATTGTATATTGCGCTCCGGCTTGGCTTTGTCACCGTGATGAGTGATCAAGCTAACTTCCCGGTAATTATTGATGATGGGTTTGTTAATTTTGATAACGTTCGGCGGCAACGAATGCTGGCCTTGCTAGAAAAAATTGCTGAGAAGAATCAGGTTATCTATTTTACTGCTGATGATCGGATTAAGGACCTTGACGTTAAAATTCTTGACCTGCAAGCATTAAACCGTGAATAAATTATGAAGATGATATAAACATTTATTTAGGAGACTGGCACGAAAAAATAAGTGTGGTATATTGGATGAGTGAAGTTATCGAAAAAATATTTTGTTTAAGGATGTGTTTCTTACATGAAATCCAAAAAGTTAATTGCTATCATTGCAGGGGCCGCATTGATGATGCCGCTTGCTGCCTGTGGAAATAAAGCAGTCGCTACTACTAGCGGCGGTAAAATCACTGAGAGCGAATACTACAGCAGCATGAAGCAAACCAGTGCTGGTAAGCAAGTGCTTCAACAAATGATCTTAGATAAGGTTTTGGAGAAGCAATACGGTAAAGAAGTCAGTGATAAGCAAGTTAACGCGCAATATAATACCTACAAGAACGAGTACGGTTCAGACTTTAATGCTTATCTTCAAAGTCAAAACTTAACTGAAAAGTCATTGAAGCAACAAATTCGGTCAAACTTACTCTTGACTGCGGCTGCTCGTCATTACTCCCACATTACTAACAAGCAAATCAATAAGCAATGGACCAAGTACCAACCTAAAGTTCAAACTGCGACGATCCTTGTTGGTAGTAAGTCTGATGCTGAAGATATCATTAACCAATTAAATGACTCCAGCAACAAGTACAAGACTTTCAAGAAGCTTGCTAAGTCCAAGTCAACTGATAGTCAAACCAAGAACAACGGTGGTAAGCTTCCAGCCTTTGATAATACTGATAACCAACTTGATTCAGCTTACAAGAAGGCTGCCTTTAAGTTGAAGACGGGTGAATATACTACGACCCCAGTTAAGACTGATGATGGCTACCAAGTAATTTACATGATCGAACACCCAGCTAAGGGTAAGAAGAGTCAACACATCAATGACTTGAAGAACCAAATCGTTCAAGAAAACATGAACAACCAAAACTTCATGCGGAAGGTTGTTTCAAACGTCTTGAAGAAGGGTAACGTTTCAATCAAGGAAAACGATGTTAAGAATATCCTTGATGACTACCTTAACTCAAGCGCCACTACAAGCAGCTCCAGCAATAACAGCAGCAGTACTAGCTCAAATAAGTAAAATAGGGTATAAAAATAAGGCTACGGAAAATTTTCGTAACCTTATTTTTTATTACTTCTGCTGTTCCTTTTGATCAATCTTGAGCACATCCAGAATAATCTGAATGCGGTTCAGCCGGGGTTCAGTCTTGAATTTCCACTTCTTAACATCACGTTCAACATCGTTAATAAATTTTTGCACACCAGGGATGGCAGCTTGTAGTTCATCGATGCTGTTCTTCAACTGTGAAACTTCGCTGCTGAGCCGTTTGAATTCCTCTTGAATTTCTTTTAGCCGTTGCATAACTAGTCTTCTTTCATTTGATCGATGATTGATTGTTGGATTTCTTTGTACTTTTCATCGTTGTAGTTACCAGAATTGTCCTTAAAAATCATCTTAAAATCATCATCGCTAGTGTACCGTGGAATCAAGTGGAAGTGGGAATGGAAGACAGATTGATAAGCGACTTCACCGTTATTGTTAACCACGTTCATTCCCTTGATAGCTGGGTTAGAAGCCTTGACTGCCCGTGCAATCTTGGGGATACGGGAAAATACTTGGGCAGCAAGATCAGCATCGTAGGCAAATAAATCGGGAACGTGCTTCTTAGGAATGACGAGGGTGTGACCAGGAGTTCCTTGTGAAATATCAAGAAAGGCCTTTACAACGTCATCTTCATAGACTGTGTAGCTAGGAATCTCACCGTTAATGATTTTGCAGAAAATACAATTATTGTCCATATTAATCGCTCCTTTTGAAGATTAAACTTATCCTAAGTATACCGAAAAAATCGCGTTCGTGCATGATTTAGTAGAAGAAATAACCTATGATATAATAAAAAGATATGACTAAGCAATAATTAAGAAGGGATGAATAATGGCTTTAGAGATAAATAAACTTGTTGGTGGATATTCCCAGATTCCTGTGTTGAAGGATGTCAGCTTTGATGTCCAACCAGGTGAATTAGTTGGTTTGATTGGACTAAATGGTGCCGGAAAGTCAACAACGCTAAACCACGTTATTGGCTTGCTGCGACCATTTTCAGGATCGATTAAAATTAATGGTCTTACTATCCAGGCCAACCCGGAAGAGTATAAAAAGCAGATCGCCTATGTTCCCGAAACGCCAATTCTTTATGATGAATTGACTCTCCGTGAGCATATCGATTTAACGATTATGGCATACGAGCTTGATCACGATGCAGCATGGCAGCGGGCAACAAAACTATTAAAACTTTTTCGGCTTGATAATAAACTTGACTGGTTCCCCGCTAACTTTTCTAAGGGGATGAAGCAAAAGGTAATGATCTGCTGTGCCTTTATGACTAAGGCCAAGTTGCTAATCATTGATGAACCATTCTATGGGCTAGACCCCTTGGCAGTGCATGATTTGCTAGACCTGATTGAGCAAAAGAAGAAGGAGGGCGTCGCGGTTTTGATGTCGACCCACGTCCTTGATACGGCGCAACGGTATTGTGACCGCTTTGTCCTATTGGCAGATGGGAAAGTCCGGGCACATGGAACCCTCGATGAATTACGAGCCGCTGGTGATCATGCCGGCGAATCCTTGGATGAGATTTACTTGCATCTTGCAAAGGGTGATCGTGATGAATAAGTTATTTAGCAAGCGTCGCAGTCAACACTTTATGCTCCTGTTGCGTTACTGGCGGCTAGTCTTCAATGACCACTTTGTTATCGCCTTATTTTTCCTGTTCGGAGCTTTGGCATATGGCTATTCTCAATGGCTGCCAACCTTGGGATCGCATGAATGGTGGACCCGGCTGATCTTGATCGGCTGGTTTACGGTCATCGCTCAAATTGGTCGTCTTGCAACGCTGATCAAAAAGCCGGACCCAGTCTTTCTCTTGCCGCAAGTTGAAGGAATCCATCGTTACCTTAACCAGGCGACCTGGTATAGTCTGATCTTAGCGGAAATAATGACGGTAGTGGGGGCCTTTATCGCCTTGCCGTTCGCTTTAACAACGGAAAAACTCAGCAGTGCCGAGATTGTGACCATCTTTTTAGTCACCATTGTCAATAAGGCTGATTGGATGCATGTAGCTCGTAAATCACTGAGTTTGCGCTGGGGTGATCAACAGTGGCGGACCCGGCTAGAATACTGGGTAAATCCGCTCCTTGCTTCAATCGCAATGTGGCTGGTAAATCCCTATGTCGGTCTTGTCGTGGCAGTGATCTTGTACTTGGCGGTAATTGTTTATTATCGTGATCTTGCCGTTAATTGGCGGATTGCCGTTAAGGCGGAACAAGATCGGATGTATAGTGTCTACCGTTTCTTTAACCTCTTTACTGATGTGCCAAGTGTTCAAGGAAATACCAAACGGCGGAAGTGGGCAGATGGCTTGATCCGCTGGCTAAGCAAAGATGGTCAACCATGGTCTTACTTATACGCTCGCGCATTTGTCCGGAGTACCGAAGTGAGCGGGATTGTCAGTCGGTTGACCCTACTAGGAATGGTGATTGTCTTCTTACTGCCAGCAGGTTGGTTAAGTACTCTGGTGGTCGTGCTCTTTATTTACTTGATCGCGACCCAACTGATGCCACTCTATGACCAGTATGAATCAAATGTCTTTACTCACATCTATCCAATCCCTGCTAGTCAGCAACAGGCAGACTTTAAGCAGCTGTTGGCCAAGGTAACGGCGCTTGAGGCACTATTGATCGCCCTTGCTAGTATCGGTTGGCAGTTGAATGTCGGCCAGATGGTAATTAATCTTATTATTGCGGCAGTGGAAGTGGTCTTATTAAGCCGTTTCTACTTCAATGTCAGAGTCAAAAAACTAATGAAATGAGGATTTTAATTTATGCGTGTGAAACATAAAAAGTGGGCTGATCCATTAATTGCTGCCCATCCAGAACTAATGATTGATGATGCCACTCAATTTAAGGGTAAGTGGCAATCACGGTTTGCAAAAGAACAACCTCTCCACTTAGAAGTTGGGATGGGGAAAGGTCAATTTATCATTGGCATGGCGAAGGCTCATCCAGAAATCAACTTTATCGGATTAGAGATTCAGCGGACTGTTGCGGCAATTGCCCTCAAAAAAGCACTTGAGGAAGACTTGCCAAACTTGCAATTGATTTGTGGGGATGGAGAAGACTTGCAAGAATACTTTGAAGATGGGGAAGTTGCGAAGATGTACCTTAACTTCTCTGATCCATGGCCGAAGAAACGCCATGCTAAGCGGCGCCTGACCTACAAGACCTTCTTAGCAACCTATCAGCAGATCCTCCAAGATCAAGGGGTAATTGAACTGAAGACTGATAACATGGGTCTCTTTGAATTCTCCTTGGAAAGCATGAATAACTATGGGATGATCTTTGATGGCGTCTGGTTAGACCTGCACCACAGCGAAGAAAATGAACATAATGTTGAGACGGAATATGAACAAAAATTTGCGGCGAAAGGCCAACCAATCTATAAGCTAATTGCTAATTTTAAGTAAAATACTAGTCAGTAAGTAGACGAATGCTTGCTGACTAGTATTTTTTTACTTTTTTGCTGGGGTGAGGAATCGATTTCTTTATAGCAACACCAAGTGAAAAAGTGTATTTAAAAGTAATCCCACCATTAATGAAATAATAATTTTGTGTTTATGGTTCGATAAATATGTGCTCGAATATTTTCGAAATATAAATAACAAGTTATGACGTACAAATATATGGGGGGATATTGAATGTCGAAGAACAATGCACAAGAATATGTACGCAAAATGGAGCAACAACGGCAACGATTTGGGTTAAGAAAACTCAGTGTTGGTGTTGCGTCTGTGTTACTAGGAACTACTTTTATGGTCGGAGGTACAGTAGCACACGCTGATAGCACACCTACTATGGAAGAAGCAACAACAGCAAATACCGATATTACGCAGCTGGTTTCTACTTCTGTTGTACAAGCTGATAAACAAACTAATGAGGAACAAAACGCAGCCGAAAATACTAGTAGTAATTCACAAAAAGAACAACAATTAATAAATAAAACAAGTGATGAGAGCACAGATCAACTGAATAATAAAAAGAATCAAGAACTGGTAAAGGATAACGAGTATGAATCGATTACTAATTTAAACAAAAATAACGTCAATACACAAAATACTCCAGTTGAAGAAAGTAAGGTTTCTCAATCTGCTACCGAACAGAATGCAAGAATTGATTTAACGTTTGTTGATGATGACGATAACGGAAAGATAGTAGATTATTCAGAATATTTGCCAAGCGAAGATAATGGTCATCATTATGCATACGGTAAAGTTGGCGATAAGGTTAGTCCGAAAGCATACAATAAATAACGGTACGATGATGACGTGTACCCCCAGAGTTGGAAATCAACTCTGGGGGTATTTTATATGACCAAA
>ENA-ORUR01000458-ORUR01000458.1-human-gut-metagenome-genome-assembly--contig:-NODE-458-length-18548-cov-25.9867_pt1 | contig 18548 bp, 19 predicted proteins | sample MGYA00242086_ERZ509223 | MGnify/ENA primary metagenome ERZ509223 (study PRJEB26280, sample SAMEA2338820) | human gut metagenome | biome: human gut; feature: human-associated habitat; material: faeces... | reverse complement strand
CGACGTTATCAATGCCAACCCTGGATTGCCTCATATCTCAAGAAGTAACTACTACCAAACCCATAAGCCAGATAAGGATTCTGGTAACCAGAAGCTGATGGATAGAATCAAAGAGATCTATCATGAACACAGCCAGCGCTATGGGTACCAGCGAATCTATGGACAGCTTCGCCGGGAAGGCTATGAGATCAATCATAAGAAGGTGCAGAGGCTCACGCAAAAGATGGGTTTATTCGGCATCTCAATCCGCAAGAAACGCAAATACAGCAGCTATTACGGCGTTCAAGGCAAAATCAAGCCAGACTTAATCAAGCGCAAATTCTACGCAATTATTCCCAACAGACATTGGTTTACCGACGTGACAGAATTCCATCTTAAAGATCAAAAGCTCTACCTTTCTCCAATTATCGATGGTTGTACCCAAGAAATCATCTCCTACAACATTTCTAGGCACCCAGACCTTAAGCAAGTGATGACCATGCTAGATGACGCATTTGAGAAGCACCCGGCTCTTAACGGGCTTATTTTCCACTCAGACCGTGGCTGGCAATATCAGCACCAAGCATATCAAGCCGCTCTGGCTAACAGAGGGATCGATCAAAGTATGTCCAGGTTGGGTAATTCTCTTGATGACGGCTTAATGGAGGGCTTCTTCGGCATTCTTAAGCGGGAGATGTTCTACGGCCAAGAACATAAATTTAATGAATTAGAGTGATTATATGCTGACCTATCATATACTGAGCAATCATATAAAGCCCGCCCGGGGGATTGCGAAAATGTCTGGTTTTGTCCGGTTCGAAAAACGAATTTAAAGCGTGCTATAGCCTGTCGCCCGCTCCCCTTGCTAGGGGCTCTGAGATAAAGCCACAGACTTGTATGGCACCATGCAGAACTTATTAGGCATTTGGTGGCATAAACAAGCGGCTAGAGAATATGCGGCCAAACACCCCGAAGAACAGAACACTGACAATGAGCGTTCTTGGAATTAAACGGGCGCCGAAAGTGCAGACGGCAGTGCCTTGCTGAATACCTTGCAGCAAATTGTCGGTGCGGTTTCAGATTAAAAAGCCGCAAGTGAGCCGCGATCTTTAGTTCCGCAAATGCGCATTAATGAGTTCCAGTAAGTGATTGCCAAAACAATCGCCCTTACCGGAATTTTTTGCTATTAAGCGGATTCTTTTGCAAAAAATCTTTCTGCCTCTAAGCATTATCCGTGGCTAATTTGTATGCCATCTGTTATGCTTAACTTCTTCATTGTTAGTAGACAGTTTATAAGGAGGTCGATGTTTTGAAGAATCCATATGATTTTGATGTCTTGTACTTAGGTAGTGGGCATGGCGCGTTTGACGGGGCCGGCCCATTGGCAGCTTCGGGAAAAAAAGTTGCGGTGGTTGAAGGTGACATGATCGGCGGCACCTGCCCGAATTATGGGTGTAACGCGAAAATCACGCTTGATACGCCGGTGGTTTTGCAGCGGATGGCAGAACGGATGCAGGGTGTTGTGTCTGGCAATATCAAGATCAACTGGTCGGCATTAGTGGCCCATAAACAAGCCGTGATTAAGCCGTTACCGAATGCTATCGGTACGGGATTAACCCAAAACGGCGTGACGATCATCCATGGCTATGGAAAATTTCAGGACGCGCACACGGTTGTTGTGGGTGAAAAGACTTATACCGCTGACAAAATTGTCATTGCGACCGGCCAGCGCCCGCATCGCATCGATGTTCCGGGGACCGATTTAGCCCATGACAGTCGGGCCTTCATGGACTTGGACGTCTTGCCGAAGCGAATCGGTATTTTGGGATCTGGCTATATCAGTATGGAATTTGCGACGATTGCCAATGCGGCAGGCGCCGATGTCCATGTGTTGATGCATCATGATCGTGCTTTGCGGGAATTCCACCAGCCGTTTGTCGAAGATGTGATGGCCGACATGACGAAACGGGACATTCAATTCACGCCGAACGCGGCGGTGACGGCGCTTGAGAAGACCACTGATGGCATTGTGATTCATTATGGTGACAAGGAACAGTTAGTTGTCGATTGGGTGCTGGACGCAACCGGCCGAATCCCGAATGTTGAGCAACTGGGATTAGAAAACATCGGTGTCAAGTTTAACCAGCACGGGATTCTTGTGGACGACTATCTGCGAACCAATGTGGCCAATATTTATGCATCGGGCGATGTTTTAGACAAGCTACAACCCAAATTGACGCCAACAGCCACGTTTGAGTCCTATTACCTTTACAAGTTACTGAGCGGCCAAACAACTGCGCCGATTGATTATCCAGCGATTCCGTCAACGGTTTACACCTCGCCAAGAATTGCCAAAGTAGGTGTGGCACCGGAAGCGGTCAAGGATGATACTAACAAAGTCGTGCACAACCACATTCCGGATGACTGGTATCATCAAACCGATCAGGAAACGGTGGGTGATAGCCTTTTGGTGTTCGATCAGGAACATCATCTTGTCGGCGCCACGGAGTACAGTGCTCAGGCCGAAGATGCGATCAACACGTTATTGCCGGCGATTGTCTACCATCTGAGTCGCGATCAGATGTGGCAAATGGCGCACATTTTCCCGGCTGAGGGTGCAGCGGCATGGCATAAGATTCGGTAATTTCGAGATAAAGCCACAGGGGGCTGCTTGCTTGGCTTTAGTGCAAAAGAAAAAGGTTGACCATTACTGGTCAGCCTCTTTTTATGTCGTTACCTTTGTTACTTAGTTCCGCCGTGCCTGTGCCCTCACTAGTGGGGATGGATCAACTTGTAGCTTTTGGCGGTCAATCGGTCGTCCATACCGTGCCACAGCCGCCCTTACTAGCGGGGATGGGTCAGTAACTAATCGGTCAAGGTCTTGCGGCCTTTGCTACCCAGATTCTAGCGTTTTCGTCCGGGTCAGTAACAAGGCGGTCAAGCGTTGCATTGTCTCGGTCAAGCGCCGCATCGATTGCCCTTAATTCTTTTTCTGGCAAATCACTCTTAACCATTGTTACTTTACTACGCTTTCTATAAACCGTATTTCTTCATGTTGTTAATATACAGGTCACGAAAGAGCTCGCTATCCGTAACGTCCCGATCTGTTACCCACAGCTTGTCTAAATATTCTTGAAAGAGTTCGGTTGTGGTCTTGCCCGTGATCGCTTTGTACGCCTCAAGCTTAGCACGTGTTTCCTTACTGATTACCATGTTTATATGCTCGCTTTTGACCTCAGCGGGCTTTTTCCTTTTTGCCCGGAGTCTTACCACCTTAACCACCTGTGGCTTTTCCTCGGCCATTTCGGCCGCCTGTGCGGTCTTTTGCATTACGTCCTGAGCATCTACCTTAATCTTGTTAGCCATTCTTTAAATCCTCTTCAATCTCGTTTAATAGTGCTTTTGCATCCTCGGTTACCTTTGCCCCTTTGGCAGCATACTCAAACAGGCTCTGTTTGGCGTTTTGCGCCTCTCTCACGGCCGTTGCATCCCTTAGGGTAGATCCGATAAACCTTAGTATTAAATTGCTCTGCTACCTCATTTAAAGCCTCTGTGATCGCCTTGCTTAGGTTAGTGCGGGGGTTATATCTGTTTAGCACAATGCCACAGATTGAAAGGCGGGGATTAGAGCGCCGCTGTATCGCCTTGACACGCTGGGCAAGGGTTGCCATGCCTTTAAAGCTGTAAATGTCCGCCTGCACGGGGATGATGAGCTTATCCGCCGCCGTCAATGCATTGCTGACAATGACGTTTAAGCTTGGCGGGGTGTCAATGACTATCAAATCATAATCATCTTTGACCGTCTCTAGCTTGTCAGACAGGATAAACTGAGCATCTAGCACGCCCGCTAACTCTACCTCGACACGCTCTAAAGTGAGGGATGCCGGGACTAGATCAAGATTCAAGTATCCGCTAACGGGTGTAGCCACAGCCGGGACTTGCACGCTCTCGCTGGTCAATAACTCATAGCTCGTTTTGCTGGGATCGTAATCGCTGACCAAACTATAAGATGCATCCCCTTGCTGGTCAAGATCCACTAGTAGCACCCTCTCGCCTCTTAGAGCCTCGCCTGTCGCTAGTAACAGGGCAAGGGTAGTTTTCCCCGCCCCGCCCTTTTGAGTGGTTACAGTTACTATTTTTGCCATTTTAGACACCTTATATAAAGACTAATCAAATATTGCCTTGCTAATATCGGCCGTTGCTGAGTTGCCCAGCTTGCCGATTTGGTGCAAGTAAATGTTTGTCGTGTCGCCGCTCGCATGTCTGAGCATTAACTGGGTATCTCTTTGGCTGTGCCCCAGCTCTAAGGACAAGATCCCGGCTGTGTGTCTCGTGCTGTGTGCCGTCCATTTTGGGTCATTAAACCCGGCTTTGATAAATCTAGTCTTACAGATCTTGCTAATGGATCGGGTACTGAGGGTCTGACCCTTTGAACGGTTGCTAGTGCTTGTAAAAAGCGGCTCTGTGCATGCTGGGATATCCTTTGCATCGATGCCACGGGTGGTTAAATAGTCGGTCAAGACAGTGTAAACGTGATCCGGCAACGGTACATAGTCGCTCGCATCGGCCTTCCCCTTGCCTTGCACTAACAGCACCCGCTGAGCGCCCAGAATGGTTATATCCTTGACCCTTGCCCGGGATGCCTCAATCGTCCGTAAGCCACAGGTAAAGAGCAAAACTAACAGCGCATAATCCCGCTTCCCGGCCTGTGTGGTCTGGTCGATCTGGTCTAGTATCTCTTTGACCTGAGCCGCCTCAAAATAGCTTTTAGGGCTCTTACGGTTGACCTTGCCCGACTTGACGTACTGGGCAATGTTGGGATATTTGCCGATGCTTTCAAGCCATTTAAACCATTGCTTGATCGCTACCATGTAAAGGTGCACTGTATTAGGTTTATAACCTCGCTTGGTCAGATCCTCTTTATAGCGTCTAATAGTGTTCGTTGTCGGTTGCTGGGCGTCCGGTTGGTCTTTAAGCCACAGCTTAAAGCGCTTGATACAGCTTTTATAGGTCTTAGCCGTGTTCGGCATGTCTTCAAGATACAGTAAAAAGCTATCAAGGGTTGCCCCGTCTAAGGTTTGGGCAAGCGTGATGTCATTGGTCATTTTTGCACCCCTCTTAACTATGATTACTAATCATATAATCATATATTGACTCTTTACAGCTATTACAGCACCTTTTCCGCCTATGTGTTTATGGAATTAGAACTTTTTTCAATTAGTTCGGGATCTGCTCCCCCTGATTTTCAAATTTCTATCCCACACGAATAAAACCATGGGCACTGCCCAAACCCGCAAGCTGTGTCAGCTTGACCCCATAAATGAGCGGGAGCTCCCGCTCAAACTCACCCCGCACTCGCCGTGAGGCAGGCAAAAAAAGCAGGTGTGCTTTTCTTTACATGCGCAAAAGTGTCTTGGCCTAGTGAGTCCATCAACTCCTTAAAGCCGTTCTACGTCGATTTACCGTTGACGGACAGTAAATTATACGGTTAACAGCTAAAATGGCTTAGAGAGCAAATTAGGGGCATTTAAAGCCAATAAAGTCCAGTCGCCAACTCTTTCGGACTTTATTGGCTTTGAAGATTCCAACTGACGCAAGTCAGTTTTGTTTGAGCAAAGCGAAATCTGATACAGGTTTTAATGGGTTTAGCACAGCGTAATCTTTGATGACGTATAAGTGCGCCTCTGACATTTTCTTCGGTTTTGTGTTATAATAACCATATCAAAAGGAGATCAATCTAATGAAATATACGAAAACTAAAGCAGTATTAAATCAACTCGTTGCCGATTTGAGCCAGATGTCAATGATTATCCATCAGACGCATTGGTACATGCGTGGACCCAACTTTTTGAAGTTGCACCCCTTGATGGATAAGTTCATGGAAGAAATTGATAGCCAACTCGATGTCATTTCTGAACGGCTGATTGCGCTTGATGGCAATCCTTACTCGACCTTAAAAGAAATGGCCGAAAACACTAAGATTCAAGACTGGCCTGGTGAATGGGACAAAACAACCCCAGAACGCCTCGCACACTTAGTTGATGGCTATCGTTACTTGGAAGACCTTTACCAACACGGCATTGAAGTATCCGATGTTGAAAAAGACTTCAGTACCCAAGATATTTTCATTGGTCTCAAAACCGCAATTGAGAAGAAAATCTGGATGATTCAGGCAGAGCTTGGGTCGGCGCCGGAAATTGATGAATAAAATAATATTAAAAAATCGGTAGGCTTATGGGTAGGCTTATGGTAGATTGTAAAATTAATCCGAACGCCCATTTGAATATTGGACAGCCCTAGTTCACAAAAGGTTTCGATTTTAATTCGTTCGGAATAGGTTATACTAGACAAAAGATCAGCTCCTAAAAGATGGGTTTGTGGTAAATACCATTTTAAAGGAAGCTGATCTTTTTTGTCCGAGTACAGAACGATAAAAAAATTTGGCTTAAAACAGTGGGATCTGCAACACTTTTTAAGTATTTAAAACACCCTGATTTAACCCGGGGATTGATATGACCCCTAAAATTAGGACACTAATTTTAGGGGTTATTTTCATGACTAAATACACTAAAGAAATCAAACTTGCTATCTACCACGAATGGATAGACGATGACAGAAGAGGTGCCTACCTTAGCCGGAAATATGGGATGAGGCCAGGAGAAATTGCATATATGGTGGCCTTACTTCAAAGGCATGGAGAAGGTATCCTGGATCGCCCTCAACAGAAATATACTTGTGATTTTAAGCTTGCGGCTATTGATAGGGTTCTGCTAGGTGGTGAAGCACTTAGGCAGGTTTCCTTAGACTTAGGGCTCACGAATCATGGAATTCTTGCAAATTGGCTTCGCTCTTTCAAAGAAAACGGGTATACTGTCATTACCAAGAAGAAAGGTAGACCACGCAATCAGCCAAAACAGCAGTAAAAGATCGCCAATATCTTCTAGAGCATAATATAGCCAGGCTTGATGAAAAAATGGAGTAACAAGCAGAGTCAGCAGCCAGAAAGGCAAAAAGCGACCGATCCAATGGCAGCTTTGCTCATCAAGAAACTGTCTACGCATATTGATATCGCCTGCCTTTTTCATCTAAACTTTCCCTTTAATTGTAGTCCATCAGACAAACTTTTCCAGATCAATCACCCGGTCAGCCTGGGCAGCTTCCGCGAGATTGTGGGTAACCAGCACGATTGTCTTACCCTGCTGACTTCTCAAATCCAGCAATTGGTTAAAAGCAGCTTGAGCCCGCTTGGCGTCCAGTGCTCCCGTCGGTTCATCCGCTAGAACGATCTCCCCAGGCTTCAAAATTGCCCGGGCCAAGGCACAGCGCTGCTGCTCACCACCTGACAAGGTCTGCACCTTGCTCTGCTTGACTTTGCTTAAATCCAGGCTTGCCAGGACCTGGTCAATCTCTTTCTGCTTTTCCCTCTTGCTTTTCTTACAAAAGCCATGGCCAAGAGCAAGTTTTCCTCTACTGTCTTGGTTTGAATCAAAGCAAAAGATTGAAAAAGATAGTTCAGTTGCTGACGCCGCAATTTGGTTGCCTGCCGGCTGTTGACCTTAGGCATCGGCTTGCCCAAAAGCTTGATCTCCCCCTGGTCAACTGCTTCAAGCAAACCCAGCATGTTGAGCAGGGTCGACTTGCCTGAATCCGACGGGCCCACGATCGCTACGAATTCGCCGCGTTCAACCGCAAAACTTACATCCTTAAAAATAGTCCGCTGCCCGTACTTTTTACCTAAATGACTGACCTCAATAACTTTTGTCATACTACTCTCCCTTAAACAATTCAACGACGTCATTGAAAGAATCCTTGATCACATACAGATAGAAGAGGCTCAGCTGCAGCAGGCAGATCAGCGGAAGAACAAATAGGCCAACCTTGCTTCTCAATAATCCCGCGGCAAAAAGCTGCCCAGCTCCCGTCAGAAAGATCACTCCAAGTGGCAAGGCATACAGCTGGCGCGGGCTGAAGCCGAGAAACTTCTTCACGGCTATTTCCTCCCGGTTGAGCTGTTTATAAATCATAACCAAGATCAACAAGAGCAGAAGCAAAAGGACCAGCAGAATTGCCAAAGCCGCGCCAAACATGATAACCGTCTGCCACAGGCTCTTCTGCAGCCCGTCTATATAGGAAGAAACACTGACAAAATTGGGCTTGTTATCGCTCAGATTGAAGCGGGCCAACAGGGACTTGTTCGTGTATCTCTCCCGCGTTTTTTGGTCAGCAAATTTCAAATAGCCATTCATCCCGCTGGCAAAAATCCCCCCGATCTCAACATAGGTCATGTTTTCCGAAATCGCCAGATGGATGACTGGATTCCTAATCTGGTAGGGTTCTTTCAGACTATTGTTCCACGTGAAACACCATCCCTCCTCCAGGCAAATTATTCCTCTATCATATAAAAAATCTTTTTGGACAAAAAGCTTGCTAAGGCACTATATCTTGCAATAAACTATTAGAGCAACGTAGATCTAGTATAGTATGTATAGAAAGAGTGTGATCACCGTTATTGTCTTAAGTGGCCCAATTGGAGCCGGCAAATCCAGTTTAACCAGTATCCTCGCCAAGCACCTTGGCTCAACAGCATATTACGAAGAGGTCAACAACAATCCGGTTCTGCCTTTGTACTACAAAGACATGAAACGGTACACCTTCCTCTTGAACACCTACTTCTTGAACAAGCGGCTGGCTGAAATCAACGCCGCCGCCGGCAACCACAACGACGTTTTAGACCGGTCCATCTATGAAGACCTGCTCTTCTTCAACATGAACGTCGATAACGGGGTTGCTGACCCGACTGAATACCAAATCTACCACGATTTGATGGACAATATGATGGAAGACGTGCCAGGCAACCCGCGCAAAAAGCCGGACCTCTTGATCTACATCCACGTCTCCCTTGACACCATGCTCAAGCGGATCGGCAAGCGGGGCCGGAAGTTCGAACAGCTCGACTCCGACCCGGGCCTGAAGGAATACTACCAGAACCTCCTGCGCTACTACGAGCCCTGGTATGAACAATATGACATTTCACCCAAGATGATGATCGATGGTGACAAGTACGACTTTGTCGACAACATCGATGACCAGGACCTAGTTCTGGACATCATCGACAACAAGCTGCGCGAAATCGGTAATTTATAGTTAGTTGTTAGAAGGAACGTGATGACCGTTATTGTACTAAGTGGGCCCGTTGGAGCCGGTAAATCCAGCCTAACCGCAATTCTTTCCAAATATCTGGGGACCAAGCCTTTCTACGAAAGCGTCGATGACAACCCTGTCCTCCCGCTTTTCTACAAGGACCCCCTCAAGTACACCTACCTGCTGCAGCTCTTCTTCTTGAACACGCGCTTCCACAGCATTAAAAAAGCCCTCAGCGACGACAACAACGTCCTGGACCGGTCCATCTATGAAGATTCTCTTTTCTTCCATATGAACGCCGACATCGGCCGGGCCAATGACCTGGAAGTCCAGACCTACGACGAGCTGCTGGAAAGCATGATGAAGGAACTGGAGCGGATGCCTAAGCGCCATCCTGACCTCCTGGTTCACATCAATGTTTCCTATGAAACAATGATCAGACGGATCCAGAAGCGGGGCCGGTCTTACGAGCAGCTCAGCTTCGACCCGACCCTGGAAGACTACTACAAGCGGATGCTCCGCTACTATGAGAAGTGGTATGACGACTACGACTACTCACCAAAGATGATGATCGACGGCGACCACTACGACTTCATGGCCAGCGAAAGCGACCGGACTGAAGTCCTGGACCAGATCACCCAGAAGCTCAAGCAAGTGGGCAAGCTGCCAAAGAACTGGCAGGCCGGTGAAATTGCCACCGAATCAATCGAATTTTCATCTTAAGAAGCTCCCCTGACGGGGGCTCTTTTATTTAGGCTAAATTCTTTGTTTAGTTAGCTTTCAGCCTTGTAGAACGATTTTTTTAATTCTTTATGGGGTTTCACTTTAAAAAGAAAATTGGTACCGGTTGCTTTTATCCAAAGATAAGCTGTATAAAATAAACCGTTTCTAAAAAACGTGATACAATATTGACGATCTGCTTTTCTAGCGGAAGAAACTATTTATGAAAAAGGGTGAAAAGATAACATGCATTTAAAGAAACTTCGCAAACTTCTCCTGCTGCCAATCAGCCTGCTCATCGCCGCGCTGTTCTTAACGGCGCCCAAGGCCCAGGCTGCTAGCAAGAAGACTTACATCATCGGTACCGACCAGACTTTCAAGCCCTTTGAAATCCAAGACAAGGATGGTACCTACAATGGCAAGAACCCGGGGATTGACATCGAAATCCTCCGGGAAATCGCCAAGCACGAAAACTTCAAGTACGAGCTGAAGATCATGTCCTTCAACGCCGACGTCCAGGCCCTGCAGTCTGGCCAGATCGACGGGATGATCGCCGGCATGAGCGTGACTGAAGAAAGAAAAAAGACCATCGACTTCAGCAACCCCTACTACACTGACGGGGTCTGCCTGGCCGTGGCCAAGGACAGCAAGATCACCAGCATGAAGGACCTCAAGGGCAAGACGGTTAACGTTAAGACCGGGACTACTTCTGCTATCTATGCCAAGTCCATCCAAAAGAAGTACGGCTTCAAGCTGAAGTACTACACCAACTCCAACACTTCCTGGGCTGACGTCAAGGCCGGCAACGCTGACGCCTGCTTCGACGATGGTCCGTCCCTGCGCTACGGGATTGCCAACGGGACCGGCCTGCGCATCGTCGGCAAGCAGGTTGCCAACGCCCCTCTGGCTTTTGCCGTTAAGAAGGGGGAAAACCAGGAACTCCTCAAGATGTTCAACGACGGTCTGGCCTGGCTGAAGAAGACTGGCCGCTTAAAGAAGATCATCAACAAGTACACCAGCAAGAAGGCTGTTAAGAACCAAGTCGTAGCTGATACTTCAATTTTGGGCTTAATCAAGGACAACGCCGGCGCTCTTCTGCAAGGTCTGTGGATGACCATCGAACTCTCAATCGTCGGCATCCTGGCCGCCCTGGTCTTCGGTTTAATCCTCGGGATCATGGGGATCACTGAACACAAATTCTGGCATGGCCTGGCCAACGTAATCATCTACATCTTCCGTGGGATTCCAATGATGGTTTTGGCCTTCTTTATTTACATCGGCATGCCAACCTTGCTAGGCCACAAGCTGCCCCTCTTTACTGCCGGCATCCTGACTTTGATGCTGGACGAAGGGGCCTACATTGGCGCGATCGTCCGCGGGGGCTTCGAATCAGTTGACGTGGGTCAGTGGGAAGCGGCCCGGTCCCTGGGTCTGCCTTACTACAAAGCCCTGTGGAAGGTTGTTGCCCCGCAAGGCTTCAAGCTGATGATTCCATCCCTGGTCAACCAGTTCATCATCACTCTTAAGGACACGTCCATCCTTTCCGCCATCGGGGTCATGGACTTGACGCAAACTGGTGCCAACTTGATCGCCCAAAACTTTCAGGGCTTCAAGATGTGGCTGATCATCGCCGTAATATACCTGATCATCATCACCCTGCTTACCTGGCTGTCCAACTACATTCAAAAGAAGATGCAACATTAGTTAAAAGGAGGCTTTTCCCATGGAAGAAAAATACAAGGTTCAGGTAACTGACCTGCACAAGAGCTATGACGGCGTTCATGAAGTCATCAAGGGCGCCAGCCTGGACGTCGCGCCAAGCGAAGTCGTCTGCATCATCGGTCCGTCTGGTTCAGGCAAGAGTACCTTCCTGCGCTGCATCAACAAGCTGGAAGACTTCCAAGACGGCCACATCTACTTGGATGGCGTTGACCTGGCTGACCCAAAGGTCGACATCAACAAGATGCGGGAAAAGATCGGCATGGTCTTCCAGCACTTCAACCTCTTCCCGAACATGACCGTCCTGGAAAACATCACCCTGGCTCCGGTCGAACTGGGCAAGGAAGACAAGGAAACGGCCATCAAGGAAGCCCACAAGTACCTGCAGATGGTCAACATGGATGACAAGGCCGACGTCAAGCCGACCACCCTGTCCGGCGGCCAGCAGCAGCGGGTAGCCATCGCCCGGGCCCTGGCCATGAAGCCGGATGTCATGCTCTTTGACGAACCGACCAGTGCCCTGGACCCGGAAATGGTCGGCGACGTTTTGAACGTTATGAAGAAACTGGCCCAGGAAGGGATGACCATGATCGTGGTAACCCACGAAATGGGCTTCGCCAAGCAGGTGGCTGACAAGGTTGCCTTCTTCTACGGCGGCGTGATCAAGGAACTTGGGACGCCGGAAGAAATCTTCGACCACCCGCAGGAAGAAGAAACCAAGAACTTCTTGAACAAGGTTTTGAATATCTAAGCTGAGTTTAGATTTTTTAAAAGCAAGTGAAAAAATAAAAGGAAAGCGCTTGAGTTGCCATGCTCAAGCGCTTTTTAGCGGCTAAAAATAATGGAAACACACTTTATAATCACTAACAAAATTATAATTCGTATTTACATCCGGTTAATTCCATGTTAAGGTAGAAATATCCCCTTTTATTGGAAGAAATTCCGAACATTGTCTACTGGAGGATCAAATGGAATTTATTAACAAGTATTTCGAGCTCGACAAGCTCGGTTCAAACCCTAAGCGGGAGTTCATCGCTGGTCTGACGACCTTCTTCGCGATGTGCTACATCCTTTTCATCAACCCTAGCGTCTTGGCCGCCAGCGGGATGGACAAGGGCGCGGTCTTCACGGCAACTGCCCTGGCCAGCGCGCTCGGCTGTCTTATCATGGGTATTTTTGCCAACTACCCGATCGCTACTGCCCCGTCTTTGAGTCTTATCGCCTTCTTCGCCTACACTGTCTGCATCGGCATGAAGGTGAAGTGGCAGACTGCCCTGGCCGCTGTTTTCCTGGCCTCAATCATCTTCATTTTGATTACGGTCTTCAAGCTGCGGGAACTGATCGTTGACAGCATCCCTAACGACTTGAAATTTGCCATCTCCGCCGGGATCGGGATCTTCATTGCCTTCCTGGGCCTGCAAAACGGCAAGCTGGTTGTCAACAGCGCTTCTACTTTGGTAACTATCGGTTCCTTCAAGGACCCGGCTGCCTGGGTAACCATCTTCGGTCTGCTGGTAACCATCTTCTTGATGATCCGTCGGGTGCCAGGCGCGATCTTCATCGGGATCGTCCTGTCATCAATCTTCAGCATCCTGGTTGGCCAAAGCAAGATGCCGACTTCAGTCGTTTCTTTGGCGCCAAGCTTGAAGCCAAGCTTCGGCCAAGCCATCTTCCACTTGGGCGACATCAACACCGTTCAGATGTGGACCGTTGTCTTGACCTTCCTGCTGGTAGCCTTCTTTGACACTACCGGGACCTTGATTGGTCTGGCTCACCAAGCCGGTTTGGTTGACAAGGACGGCAAGATGCCTAGAATCGGCAAGGCCATGACTGCTGACTCAACGGCCATGATGGTTGGTTCCGTGCTTGGTACTTCACCAGTCGGCGCCTATGTTGAATCTTCATCCGGCATCGCTGCCGGCGGCCGGTCAGGTTTGACTGCTGTTTGGGTTGGGATCTTCTTCCTGCTCTCAATGTTCTTTAGCCCGCTTTTGAGCGTGGTAACCACGACCGTAACTGCTCCAGCCCTGATCATCGTTGGCGTGCTGATGGCATCCAACCTGGCCAAGATTTCCTGGAACAAGCTGGAAATCGCCGTTCCTGCCTTCCTGATCATGGTTGGCATGCCTTTGACCTACTCTATCGCTGACGGGATGGCTTTGGGCTTGATCACTTACCCAATCACCATGGCTGCTGCTAAGCGCGGTAAGGAAGTTTCACCAATGATGTGGATCTTATGCGTGATCTTCATCATCTACTTCTTGATCTTGAACGTTTAATTAAACTAGATAGTAAAAAAGCATCGAGCTCATGCTCGATGCTTTTTTGCATAGAAGTATTCTCTTTATCTCTCGTTCATAACTAATTTTTTGTTTTGAGTCAGCAATGCACAGAGCACGATAAAAAGCGTTGCTAAGATGGTAAACAGTATCCAACTTACTTGAGGCGTTTGCATATTTGCAATACTAAGAAAGAGTGCCTGACCCACAGGGGCTCCTATCAAGACCGACATCTGCATAAATCCAGAAACGGCAGCAATTTTCTCGTTAGGAATTTCTCTAACCATTAAGGCACTGATTCGGGGGTTGACTTTACCAGCTATGTAGCCCGCTGCAAAAAGGCTTACTGCAGCTAAGATTAAAGCTTGGTGCCAGATAAACGACACTCCTAAAGCTGCTAACGAAGCTCCAGCCAATAAAAGCAACGTTAGTAAACGACTATTTTTCAAGAAATCATTCATTAAAAGACTTCCCAAAATGGTTCCAACTGACAAAATAATGTCTAATAAGGCTACTGTATTCCCATAATTGCCAAGCCACATAGTGCGTTCACCTAACAAGGCGACATTAATCAGCCCATTCATTGAGGCACCGAGGAAATTGATTATTACTGCTAAGGCAATAGTCAACAAAATAAAACTATGTTTTTTCAATTCAAGCCAGGCATCAGCAATATTGCTCAATAAAGATTGATCTGGCTTTTGTGATAATGGAATCTCTTTTTCAGCTTTAATTAACCTTGGCCAGGTTAATTTTAAGGGTAAAATTGCTAAGCAAAAAGTAGCCGCATTAATCCAAGCAAAGGCAGAGTAATTGTAAGCCATGGCAACAATCAGCGCAGCACCAAGACCTTGAAAGATAATCTGCACCGTGGTCGTGGCTGCAGTTTCTAAGCCAAAAGCAGCATTTAACTCATCCTCAGGCAGCAGTCTTGGCAAAAAGGGCAAAGTTAAACCGTTAGCGTAACTGCCAATTGTATCTGACACGATATTAATTAATAGTAAGAATAGAAATAAAGGGAATGACTGTGGTAGCTTAATTAAACCAGCTAACAGCACAAAGAGAGCTGCTTGAATCATTCTAACGATAATTACGCTTTTAGCTTTATGATGGGTCTGATCAGCCAGGCTGCCAGTTACTACAGATAAAAGAGACGGCAGTAAGGTCGCAAACGAAGCTAACGATACTGCTAGTGATTTATTGGGGACACTTGCCGCATAAATGATAAAAACAATATTATACAGACTATCTCCAATTCCGCTTAAAACTGTTGAGTTAATTAAGGCTCGATACCCTGAGTTTTTCAGATACACTTTCATTCGTATTCATCCCTTTACTTGAATAATCCATAATATTTAAAGACTTCCCAATCCTCAACTTTTCCATTCCCACATGTAGGACACTTATCAGGATATCTAGGCCATGGCTTATGCGCAAAGGAACTGAAGTTTTCATAGTCAATTTCTAATTGTGTAGATAGGCTCCTTGGTTTAGCATATCCCGTCAATACTCTAACAGCTTCATCTACAACAACGGATGTTAATTGGTATATTGCTGGCCCGTAAGCAATTGACTTTGGTCTAAAGCCGCTTTTAGCCGATCCAATAAATTGTTTCAAAAATTGTTTATCCGTCAAAGTATAGTGAATATTAAGGCAGTCAAAGCATCCTGTAATTCCTGGAATAATAGTAAATACACGCCCATGGTTCACTTGGGTACCTGCGAAAACACAAGGTATATTAGCTTTAACAATTGCCTCGTTAACAACTCTAACTATCTCGAACTGAGGCTCATCAATAGCACTAATTACCATATCTACAGACTCTAAATATTTCTGTAAATCTTCCGGCTCTTTTATCTTAAGATTATGTACCTCAACTTCAATTTGAGAATTAATCTGATTGATTGCCCTTCGTGCTACATCTGTCTTCATCAAACCAATATCTGCTTCACTATAAAGGAATTGCCTACCTAGATTTTCTTCTTCAACCATATCATAATCAATAATTTTAATTTTTCTAGGACCTAATCCAGCTAGCAACGTTAATATATTTGTACCACCTCCACCAAGTCCGAGCAACAAAATCGTAGATTCCTGTATTTTTTTCTGAACATGGAATCTATCATTAGTAGAGTTGATATAATGACTAAAATATCTAACATTTGGCATATACCGTGCGTTAAGGCATTCTTCTTCCTTTAAATCAGTTTCTTCCAAAAAGCCTTCTTGATCTAGCAGATTAATCCCATCAAGTATGTAGTCATCTGACAATTCTAAGTCAGGAAACCGTCTTCTCTCTTCATCCAATACATCCTTCAAAGAACGACCATCTAATATAGTGGCTAGATTCCATAATTGTTCTGTAGGATCATAAAATTCTTTAGTAATTCCAATTTGTGCACCGATTCTAAAGTGCTCTTGGTCTAAGCGATATACCGGATATATCTCCTTAATTCGTGGTCTTTTATACATATCTCGTCCTCCATAAAACAAAAACTGCAGCTTTAATTACTGCAGTTTCTTACTGCTAAAATACAGTCCAAACAGTGTACTTATCGTTGTCCAAGTTTCTCTTAACTTCTACGAACTTGCTCATTACGCTCATCTCTTTTCAAAGAACTAGATCTGACACAACAATAAAATTAATTTTTTATTGTTGCGCTAATAGTATTATCATTTTAAGCTTTTTTCAATCAAATTTGCATATTTGCAAAAAATAAAATCCTTTTTGCTTTTTATTTGATTTAGATATTCTATATTGGCTACAATAGACTTGTTAAAAAGTACAGTATTGTTTGGAACGTTAAAAATATGTTTGGCGAAGTTTTCAAAAAATTAAGGAAGAGTAAACATATTACATTGGAAGCTATATCTAAAGATGTAATTTCAACATCTCAACTTTCACGTTGGGAAAATGGTTTAAGTGATATATCTCTCAATAAATTAATTATTCTTTTGAATCGAATAAATGTCTCACCACAAGAATTTATAGCAATGACAATTCCTAAAAATAATGAGACTAACAATTTTCTAAAAAATCTTTCTTTACTTTATAGTGAGAAAGATTCTATAAGTATATATCGAATTTTTCTAAAAAATATTGCGGCTTACCATCATACGAATAACGTGGATTATCTGTTTCACGCAAGTGCTGCCGCAAATGTTCTTTTCGACATAAAAAATAAAAACTATCTAACTCCTCAAGATCAACAGGACTTAAAACTATTTCTAACTCAAAACAACCATTGGAACCTATCGACCATTCAAGCTTTTGGTAATTCTGGTTTTATTCTTCCAAATAACACTGTTTTCCAATTAATTAACAGTTTAATTGAAGACATAGTCTACTTAGAAAACATAAATTTTGAATTTTATCTAGAGGCTTGGAATACGATAATCAACAACTCGTTGATTTTAGTTAAAACAGATTTCAAAAAATCAAAACTTCTTCTAGCCAGAATTAAAGAGCTTTCCTATACGGAGCCTTACTTAAGCATTACAGTAAAAGTCAATTTTCTCGAACTACTTATTCACTATAGAGAAGACGGTAATTCTGAACCGATTAAAAGATTTCTAGAATCTGCAAAAGTCCTTGGTATACCTAACCTATATAATGATCTACTATTTGGTTGGGCTCTTTTAAAACTAAATTCTTAGTATTATATACACTTTGTTGCTTATGTCCGCTTTTTGTACCTGGTTCCGCGGCCGTTGCCAACCTTGACGACAAGATTTTTAGCAATCAAATCCTTCAAAATTCTAGAGACTTTGGAGCGGCTATAAGGCAACGCATCTGTAATTTCGACTATTGGTTTCAAGATATTTTTACTCAAAGTATCATATGCCAATCCTTCAACCGACGTCATTTCAACCTGTCCCTGTACCGGCAACGTTACCTTGACCGAATTAGCAAAAGCCTCAAAAATCGGCTTTCGCTCGCTATCTTTATATGCCTCCTGAATCCGCAAGATTCCTGTGCCCAGTGTTTCAACGATGTGTAGACGGTAAAAAATATTCCCCAAGATCGGGTTTCTAAGAATCGAAATATTGCCACGCGAGTACTCCTCTTCTGAGAGTCCCGCTGGCAAGACACCTGGTGACGTGACTTCAATCCGGTCATCAAACATCATCACTCGAATTTGTGCCGGAATATCCCAAGTCCGGTGCATCAAGGCGTTGGCTACAGTTTCTCTGAAGGCTTCTTCGGGGATCCGAAAGACCTTTTTTCTAGTCATCCCGGAAATTTCTTCGTAGCTATAGTAGTCCAAAAAGACGTTCACAGTATCATCTAGCTCTTTGAGAACCGATTCATGGTCAAACGTTGCTCGCTTGGTGATTACATTAATGCTGTCACCAAAGTGGATAAGTTCAATGCCCGGAAATGAGTTTTGATCAGATAAAAGCTCAGCCACTTGATTATAGCCAAGGTCGTCATCATATAAATTCAAGATTCTTAAGATATCCTGGCTAAAATTTTCCAGCCCAATCTCCCGCTTAGCCCACTTTTCGAAGTAGTCAAAGGTCAAGTCTTGATTCTCAGCTAGCAAACTTTCGCAATCAAGATATTTTTCAAACATGACTTTGTCGCCTCCAGATTGCTTTACGCGTGAAATTCGGTCGTAAATACGCGTAAAATTGAACCGTAAATGCTAACTTCCCAGAGCAATCAAACTCAAGTCCTTTGAGAAAGTGCCCTAAACCCGCAAAAA
>ENA-ORUR01000457-ORUR01000457.1-human-gut-metagenome-genome-assembly--contig:-NODE-457-length-18573-cov-125.586_pt1 | contig 18573 bp, 19 predicted proteins | sample MGYA00242086_ERZ509223 | MGnify/ENA primary metagenome ERZ509223 (study PRJEB26280, sample SAMEA2338820) | human gut metagenome | biome: human gut; feature: human-associated habitat; material: faeces... | reverse complement strand
ATGAGCTTTATATTCTTGCGGATAAGTTTCAAATGAACGCGCATGTGCTGCTTTTTTAGCAATCCATAATTCCTTAGGACCATTTTTTGCCTGATAATTTTGATAGACCATCTTAGTTGGTACAAAGTTATCCTTACCGCCATGAATAAACAGCATTGGTTGTTTATTCTTCTTGAGTTGGTTAACTGCAGATGCATCCCCTAAATAAAAGCCAAGGTTAGCTTTACTTATCCCGCTTAAGAGATCAACCGCACCACTAGCAACTGCGCTAGGCATATTGTATAAATCTTTCGCTTCATACAAGAATTCAGATTTAACACTCGAATAACCACAGTCTTCAACATAAGCTTTAACTTGTTTAGGCATCTTGATACCACTTGTCATCATAGCAGTCGCGCCACCCATACTTACACCGAAGATCACGATTTTCTGTTTTTTACCCTTTTTAGCTAAGTCCTTTTTAACCCATTTTCGAACATCGTACTTTTCAGGCCAACCATAACCAATATATTTACCTTGACTTTGACCATGAGCACGAGCATCTGGAATTAAAACATTGTAGCCTAGTTGATGAAACATTGCTGCATATGGTGCCATTATGTCTTTATTGTTGCCAAATCCATGCAACAAGACTGCAGTCTTATTTGAATTCTTTTCTGGAATATAATTGGCATCAAGACGATAATTTGAAGAAGCAGATTTCATATACCAGTGTTCTTTTTTAGCTTTAGCATACCATTTCTTATTTTGTGCTAACGGATCCTTCTTTTGCTTGCTGGAATATTTATTTAACACGCTTTTTTCACCTGGTACAAAAGCAACATTGAAAAAGTATGCTTCTCCTACTCCAATTAAGACGACCAGGACTGCAACAACTATCCCTACTATCCACCAAACTTTTTTATGTTTTCTATTCAAAATGTCAACTCCTATATAAAATAATATAGAATTAATTATACACTTTTGAATTTCATATGGTATATTGGCATTTTTCACAATTATTGCCTATACAAAAAAGAGATAATCAAGTCATATCTTTTTATTTTAGTTATCTTATTAGTCTAAATCTTCACCGTGAGACTCGATAACCTTCTTGTACCAATAGAATGAATCCTTAGGAATTCTCTTAAGTGAACCATTTCCGTTATCGTCACGGTCTACATAGATAAAGCCATAACGCTTAGACATTTGACCAGTACCTGCAGAAACCAAATCGATACAGCCCCAAGTGGTGTAGCCGATCAAATCAACGCCATCATCAATGGCCTTTTGCATTGCTTCAATGTGTTGGCGCAAGTAATCAATCCGGTAATCATCATGGATCTTGCCATCAGTAGTCACTTTATCAACAGCACCCAAACCATTTTCAACTACCATTACTGGAATTTCGTAACGATCGTAAATAACTTCAAGGTAGTATTGTAAACCAGTTGGGTCAGTTGCCCAGCCCCATTCTGAATATTTCAAGTATGGGTTCTTGGCGCCAGCTGCGAAGTTGCCGCCTACCTTGTCCTTTACTTCATGAGTAGTTACAACGTTGGACATGTAGTAAGAGAAAGTGTACATATCAACTTTACCTTCCGCCAAGTCCTTACGGTCTTGATCAGTAATATCAAGGTGAACATTATGTTCATCCCAAAGACGTTTAGCAAAAGTTGGATATTTACCTTTACATTGAACATCACCACAGTAGAAGATGTTCTTTTCCCAATCATGACGGCACTTCAAGACATCTTGAGGATCTGGAGTCAATGGGTAATCAACGATACCACAGATCATATTACCTACTACATAGTTTGGATCGATTTCATGGGCTGCCTTAACTGCACGAGCACTCGCAACAAATTGGTAGTGCAATTTTTGATATGCATGTTGGTAGGCTTCATCAGAATCGTTCTTGTTGCCAAACATGTCTAGCATCATTACTGCAGTATTAATTTCATTGAATGTTAGCCAGTATTTGACTAAGCCCTTGTATTCTTTAAACAAAACCTTAGCGTACTTGACATACATGTCGATCATCTTACGATCTTGCCAGTCATGATACTTTTCACTCAAATAAAGCGGATCTTCATAGTGAGAAATAGTAACTAAAGGTTCAATATCGTATTTCTTGCATTCTTCAAAGACGCGGCGGTAAAAGTCTAACCCTGCTTGATTTGGCTTTTCTTCATCACCCTTTGGAAAGATTCTTGTCCAGGCAATCGAAAGACGGAATGTCTTAAAGCCCATTTCAGCGAACATCTTAATGTCTTCTTTGTAGTGGTGGTAAAAATCAATCGCTACGTGGTTAGGGTAATATTCGTTAGGATCAATAGCACCAACAGCACCTTCTGGTAGACCAGCACCAGGAAGGCCTGGGATCTTGCCAAGTTGACCATTTAACTTATAAGTCAACATTCTAGGATGATCTAAACTACCGGCAGTCGTAATGTCTGTTACAGATAAGCCCTTACCGTCTTCATCGTAGGCACCTTCGATTTGGTTAGCAGCAGTTGCACCGCCCCATAAAAAGTTCTTTGGAAATGACATACTTACACTCTTTTCTATCTTTTTATCTATTTATTACTCAACACTTATCTTATCTGAAAGCGATTACTTTTGCAAAAAGTTGTTAATTCAATTGAACTTGACCATTTACAGAGACAGCTGCATCTGCTACTTCAGGAGCTTTAAGTTCAAGGATAGCTTGACCAACCTTTACATCGCCTTGAGCAATTTGCTTAATATCGTCAAAGTCCTTTGAGTTAGTAACTACCATAGGAGTTGTTACAGGATAGCCAGCTTTTTTAATCAAATCAATATCAAACTTAACTAATGGTTCGCCGTCTTTAACTTCTTGATCTTTCTTAACTAAAGTATCAAAACCTTTACCTTGAAGGTTAACTGTATCCATCCCAATATGCATTAGGATTTCTGCACCGGTCTTAGTCTTCATACCGATTGCATGACCAGTTTCAAAGGTCATAATAATCTTACCGTCTGCAGGTGCATGAAGTACACCATCAGTTGGTTCAATAGCAACGCCTTTGCCCATTGCGCCACTTGAAAATACATCATCTTTAACTTCTGAAAGTGGCATAATTTTACCATTTTCTGGACTAACTAAAGTTGAGGTAGCAACTTCTGGAGTTGCCTTTAAAGTTTCATTTACTTTTTCTTTTTCGCTTTGCTTTTTATCATATTCTGCGTCAACTGATTTCTTACCAAAGATCATTTGTAATGTGAAACCAACGATAAATGCAACTACACCGGCAATAATTACACCGATAATTTGAGTCATTGAACCACCCTTAGGGTTAATGTAGGTAGGAATTGCGAAGAATCCCATTGAAGGTAAAATATATAAAACTGAGTGGAAAGCACCAATGATTGCACCAGAAACCGCACCACCAATACAACTTAAAACAAATGGACGTTTTCTTGGTAAGGTAATACCATAAATAGCTGGTTCAGTTACACCAAAGAGGCCTGAGAAGAATGCACCAGTAGCAGTTTCCTTAAGTTTCTTGTCTTTGGTTTGTTTAATGATTGCTAAAACAACACCAATTTGTGCGTAGCAGACCATGCAGGTCATCCCTAAAATTGGGTCATAACCAAGAGCAGCCAAATCAGCCGTAGTTACGTCAACGATACCCCAGTGAACACCGAAGATAACCAATACTTGCCAAAGTCCACCAAGAAATAAACCAGCAACAATTGGACTAAAGTGGTAGATACCTGACATTACAGCACCAATCGCATCTCCAACCCAGGTCATTACAGGACCTATTACAATAAAGGCAATTGGCAAGGTAATTAACATAGTAACTACAGGTACTAAGAACATTTGTACAACAGATGGAATCCACTTCTTTGACCAATGTTCAATAATTGAAGCAAACCAAACTGCGAATAAAACTGGTAACACAGTTGAAGTGTAGTTCATTGTGATTACTGGAATACCAAAGAATGTTGTGTGAATTTGTGAAGCAAATGGTGTTCCAGCAAATAATGTTCCTAAAACAGTCTTACTTGCGGCTAATTGCACCATAGTTGGGTAAGTTAATGTAGCACCGATTGCCAAACCAATGAATTGATTCATGTGGAATCTTCTAGCAGCAGTTACACCCAAGAAAATTGGTAAAAAGTAGAAAATACTATCACCGATTACGTACAAAATTTGATATGCGCCGGATTTTGTTGAAAGCCAGCCCATAGCCGCGGCTAAAACGACTAAACCTTTGATAATACCACCGGCACTAAGTGGAGCTAGGATATCAGTAAAGATTCCTGAAATTAACGAAACGGCTTTATCAACAAAACTAGAGTTATCATCTTCGCCGTAGTCATCAGGCACTTCACCGCCACCTGAAAAGCCACCTTCTTTTAATACAGCATCATAAACATCGGCAACTTCATTTCCGATAACCACTTGATATTGCCCACCAGCTTTAACAACTGTTACAACACCATCAGTGTTCTTTAAGGCATCATCGTCAGCTTTTTTTCATCTTTTAATTTAAAACGTAAACGTGTAGCACAGTGCACTACGCCATTAACATTATCTTTACCACCAACATCTTTAATGATGGTTTTAGCTAATTGATCATAGTTCTTAGCCATGACTCTTTCTCCTCAAAATAAAAACCCAAGCTACTTAAAAACTAGAGAACACAAATAGTGTTCAACGTCTTTCAGTAACTTGGGTTCATGCCTAATTCTCTTAGTAACATAGCCCATCTTCGAATGTAAGTAAGTCGCAATTCGTTCTGCCGTATCGTAGGCTTTATTATATTTGATCTTCATAAACGATAATAATGAAGGATCTAGCTTTTGATTTGGATTCGGTTGATTTCTAAGCAACCTAACTAATAGTATCCGTAAGTGTGTGATAAAACGGCTATAGTTAAAAGAATTCGTATCTAGAGTAAGTTTATATTGGAACTGAATAATACTAATAATGCCGCTGATCAAATTAGTGATCTGCATTGTTTCCTGGACTTGCGCGTCGTCAGAGGCTGCGTTAACTAAGTGATATGTCATAAATGTCGTTTCACTTTTGGCGATTTAACGTTGAGCTCTCTGTTGATTAACGCGATTACTTTTTTGAAATTGCATATTCCTTGGGGAACAAATTCTTAGCCTCCCAGTCATTATTTGCTGGGTCGATATCAATATGATCGGCTAAGGCTAAGTATTGATAATCAGAAAATTTAGTTTGTAGAAACGGTTCAACTAGCTTCACAATTTGATTAGTTACATCAATTGTTTGGGCTGTAAACTCCTTAACTTGTTCTACTTCATCTGACTGCTCAGTTGTCACAAAACAGCGTTCAATTTTCGATTGATCAACATCTTGACCTTTTTTAAGACCAAAACCAATTCCTTTACCTAGAACTATCTTTTCTGTGCCATCATCCTCTACTAAAGCAGCACTATTATTAAATGCTTTTAGAAATTTCATCACGAATCACCCTTAATCATCTGAGCTATAAAAAAAGCTACTACAAATAAGATTATACACTAAACGTATACTATCTTACTGTAGTAGCTTAGACCTGATCGAATCAGTAATCCGCTCACTTACAGTTATTATAATAGCCAATTTTGTAAGCGGTATCAACAATATTTTGTTAAAAAAGCAAAATGACGTAAAATTAAATAAAAAGAAGTGAGGGACAATAATGAAATTCGTACTAGCACCCGATTCATTCAAGGAAAGCATGACAGCTAAAGAAGTTTGTCAGGCAATGGAAAATGGCATTAGAAAAGTATTGCCAGACGCAAAAATTATTTCGGTTCCCATGTCTGACGGCGGTGAAGGCACAATGGATTCTCTAATTGATGCCACTAACGGTCAAAAATATGCGGTTAAAGTTACCGAACCATTAGGTACACCAGTAACAGCTCATTATGGCATTTTGGGTGATCAAAAGACTGCAATCATTGAAATGGCAGAAGCCAGTGGCCTTTCCTATGTGCCACAGGATAAGAGAACTCCTGCAACTATTAAAAAAACTACTACTTTTGGTACCGGTGAATTAATCAATGCTGCTTTAAAGCACGATGTTACGCGAGTCATCATTGGCCTTGGCGGCAGTAGTACTAATGATGGTGGTAGCGGCATGGCCCAAGCAATTGGTGTTAAATTCTTTGACCATAATGATCACGAAATTACTCAAAAATTAGGTGGCGGCGATTTAAAACAAATTACCAGAATTGACACGATAGATATTAACCCCAAAATCAAAAAGACTAAGTTTTTGCTTGCTAGCGATGTAACCAATCCTCTGACAGGAACGAATGGTGCCTCTTATGTCTTCGGTCCCCAAAAAGGTGCGGACCAAGCAACAGCTAAAGAGTTGGATGAAAATTTAAGTCACTACGCAAAAATTATTGGTCAAAATATAGCACAAACTCCTGGTAGCGGTGCAGCTGGCGGTTTGGGTGCCGGTCTGTTGGCCTTTACTCATGCCAAAATCTATCCTGGCGTTAAGCTAGTTGCCAATGAAGTACACCTAGCTGAAAAAATAAAAGAAGCCGACTATGTTTTTACAGGTGAAGGCGGAACTGATTTCCAAACTCAATTCGGTAAAACACCATACGGTGTGGCTCAAATTGCTAAAAAATATGACGTCCCAGTTATCTCACTTGCTGGTTATATTGGTAAAGGAATTGATCATCTCTATGACAAAGGATTCACCGCTATCTTTGGTATTTTGGCCAAGGCCGAAAATATTGATCAAGCTTTAAAAGATGGGCCGCAAAATGTTGAACGTACTACCGAAAATGTCGTTCGTTTGATCGCCAAAAAATAAAAGGATGAGCAAAGCTCATCCCTTTATTTATCCTCCTTTAGCTTTTTGATTAATCCTTCGCATCCCTTATAAATCTCTTGATATGCCGTATCAAAATCATTGGTGTACCAAGGATCATCAACATCGTCATATGAACCAGCGAATTCCAATAGCTTATGCTCTTTTCTTTGCGCATCCCCACCGGTAATTCGATTCATATCAGCGAAGTTTTCTTCATCCATACAAATTAAATATTCATATTCATCGTAATCTTTTGCTGTCATTTGACTGGCACGATGGCCACGGTCATAAGGCATTCTATTCTTTTCAAGTTCTCGTTGAGCACGTGGATCAATTCCTCTACCCAATGCATCTTGTGTCGTCGCCTTTGATTCAGCAACATACTGATCTTCTAACCCATTTTGCTTGATTAGATATTGCATAATTGCCTCTGCCATAGGTGAACGACAGATATTGCCATGACAAACAAAGAGAATTTTTTTCATTTCTTAACTTTCACTTCTTTCGTTACTTTTAAAAGAATCGGCCATAATATGGTAGTTGCTAAACCAACTATCAAACCAATCCAAACGCCTTGAGACAAGGTTACTCTAAGACCGCTATATACGTTAGCCTGCAGTACAGTTGTAATATCATTTGCGGCAATCCACAGGGCCATAAATGAACCAACTGATGCTATTGCGAGTGGAACCGACGCCGACGCACGACCAAAAGCAATTAGAATCGCTGCCAAAAGGAACAATAATGCAACCACGAAGATTGAATACTCATAACTAGAAATTGCGTGATAGACTTCGTCGGATTTTTCCTTTAATTTATGGTTGATTTGCTTGACTATATATTCATTAATTATTTCTTCCAGCTTGGTTTTACTAGATAAATTAAGATCTTTAGGCGTCAGTTTGCCTTGTTCATTATATTTTTCGCATGCTCGATATAAGTCTGCATAAGACATTTCTACCTGATATTTTTTAGGCAGTTGCTTTAACAGCGTTTGCTCTAATCCAGACACCTCTAAGAACCTAACCCCATCTTTTAAATTAGGATTATCTGAATCAGCTACGACTCGATTTATGACTGCTTTCCCCATCGCTTGCGTATCATTAATTTTTAAACTGATTACGCTCGTTAACAACAAGAAAAAGGAAACTGCTGTGCAGATTACCATAAGTACACGCAAAATAATCTTTTTCATATTCTTCATCTAATGTTCTTTTCTAACATTTAAAAAATAAATTTATCAATTGCATAGGCTATACCAGCTTCATCATTACTCTTGGTAACGAAATCCGCTTTTTCCTTAATTTCATCAATTGCGTTGCCCATGGCAACCTTCTTAAAATCAGGATTCTTAAACATGGATATATCATTGCCCTGGTCACCAAAAATCATGACTTCATCATCTTTAATGCCCAATTTTTGTGCTAATTGATGAACGCCTCGACCCTTTGAGGCTTCATGCTTATTGATCTCTAAAATCATTGGATCACTACGTGCAACATTATAATCCTTTAGCCACTCAGGAATATTCTGTTCCAATCTATCTAATTTATTTTTTGGTCCAGTATATTCAGCCTTAATAAACTGAAAATCTGCTGGAACTTCATCAAAATCCTTAACCACAAAAGGCGCTCCACTGACAGCAGACATTTTAGCCATTTTAGTAGATAATCGTCTGTCTAGCGTCCAATAATCATGTTCCTTCATAAAATGAAGGTTCACGCCTGGATTTTGCTTTTGCAGCTGAATAAACTTTCTAAACTCATCATAATCGAATTGATGACTAATTGAGACATTACCCGAAATAGATTGAACTAAGCCGCCATTATAGAGTACCGCATAGTTGTCATCGCCATTTATCGCTAGTTCTCCCATGTAAGGAATAACTCCAGGCAGCGGTCTACCAGATGCAGGTACAACCTTTATTCCAGCTTCATCCGCTTTTTTTAAGGCCTGTTTGGTCTCTTCGCCAATCTGATTATTTGATTGTAAAAGAGTGCCATCCATGTTGACCGCAATTAATTTAATCATTTTATACCTGCTTCTGTTTACAATACAAACTTCTTAATCGCCTTAGCAATACCATTATGATCGTTATCATCAGTCACATAATCTGCTTTTTCTTTAATATCACTAATTGCATTGCCCATCGCAATTTTCATGAAGTTAGGATTTTCAAACATCGACAAATCGTTGCCTTGATCGCCAAATACCATGACATCTTTTTGGTTAACTTTAAGACGTGAGGCTAGGTCCATTAATGCATTACCTTTGGAAGCACCCAATGCATTTAATTCGATAATACTATCAAAACTACGTACGATATCATAAGAATCAAATGCCCATGATGGCAAGCTGTTCCATAATTTATCCACTTGGTCGCTACCTTCAACAGAAGTGAAGCCCACTTTATTGAAAGTAAAATCTTGTGGAATTTCTTTGCGCTCTCTAACCTTAAGTACGTTATTAGTCAAAGCCGCATTGATTTGCATTTGGACAGATAAATCACGGTCGCAGGTTAAGAAATACTTGGTAGTTTCAAAATGTACATCAACATGACTTAAACGTTGGAAACGAAGCATATTATTAAAGTCTTGATAGTCAAGTTCTTGACTCATTAATACACGACCGGAAAGACTTTGAACCACTGCTCCGTTAAACACGATGGCATACTGATCATCACCAGATAATCCTAATTGCTGTGTAAATGGCAAAGTACCTGAAAGAGGTCTACCAGTGGCCAAGACAACTTTAATGCCATTTTCAGAGGCAACTCGCAAAACTCTTTCTGTCTCAGGCAAAATAAGATTTCCACTTGATAATAAAGTTCCGTCTAGATCAACCGCGATTATTTTAATTGCCATTTCTATTCCCCCTCGACCTTTTAAAAATCACACATCTTTAATTATACAAAAAGCCGTGAGCTAACTCACGACTTTTTATTCACAGGTATTTTGTTTAATTATTTAGTACCCATTTCTTTTTCAACAACCTTAACGATACGGTTTACGTATTCATCGGTTTCTTCTTGAGTTGGACCTTCTGCCATAACTCTAAGAAGAGCTTGAGTACCTGAAGGACGAACAAGTACACGACCATTGCCGTCCATGTCTTTTTCTACTTCAGCAATTACATCAAGGATTGGTTGGTGCTTCTTCCAATTCTTCTTGTCAGCAACCGGAACGTTTACTAAGCATTGTGGGTAGTCCTTGAAGTCTTTCAAAAGTTCGCTCAATGACTTGCCAGTCTTCTTCATTACTAGCATCAAGTGAAGACCAGTAAGCATACCATCACCGGTGTTGTGGTAGTCGCTCATAATAACGTGACCTGATTGTTCACCACCAAGGTTGTAACCATGTGCACGCATTTCTTCTGAAACGTAACGGTCACCAACTTGGGTACGAACATTCTTAAGCCCTTCCTTTTCAAGAGCCTTAGTAAATCCAAGGTTACTCATTACAGTAGTAACGATAGTATCCTTCTTAAGACGACCGTGTTCAGCTAAGTATGAACCGATTACGTACATAATGTGGTCACCGTCAACTTCGTTACCATTTTCGTCGACAGCGATACAACGGTCGGCATCACCGTCAAAGGCTAAACCAAGTTGTGCACCTTGCTTAACAACTTCTTTTTGCAAGTTTTCGGTGTGAGTAGCACCACAGTGGTCATTAATGTTCAAGCCATTTGGATGAGTGTAAATAGTAGTAAAGTCAACGCCACAGTCAGCAAACAATCTTGAAATAAGAGCACTTGAAGCACCGTTGGCACCATCAATAACAACCTTAATGTCGCCTAAGTCTTCTGGAATAGTGTTTTCAATAAATTGTAAGTACTTAGCACTACCTTCGTGGAAGTCAGTAACAGTACCTAAACCTTCAGCAGATGGACGAGGAAGTTTGTCTTCTTTAGCATCGATTAATTTTTCTATTTCGCCTTCCATTTCATCTGAAAGCTTCAAACCATCGCTACCAAAGAACTTAATACCGTTGTCTTCAACTGGGTTGTGAGAAGCAGAAATTTGCACACCAGCATCTGCACCTTGTGCACGAACCAAGTATGAAAGACCTGGAGTGGTAATTACGCCAACTTCAAGAACTTCAATACCTACTGAAAGAAGACCTGAAATAAGTGCGTATTCAAGCATTTGACCAGAAATACGAGTATCGCGAGAAACTAATACCTTAGCTTGTTCACCATCTTTTTTGTTCTTGGTTAAAACGTAACCACCGTCACGACCTAATTTAAAGGCCATTTCTGGAGTCAAGCCTTGATTTGCTACGCCACGAACACCATCAGTTCCAAAATATTTTAACATCTAATAAACAACCTTTCTTGCTATTTTATTAATTGCTTGAGTTTTTAACCTTAATGGATATTTGTACTTCCGCAGGATCAGCTCTTGCAACTCCCTTAGGCAATACCAAAGAATAATTTCTTACAGTTGACGAATCAATACCCTTTAAATCGACGTCCACATTTAGCTGATTGATTTTTGCTAAAACGGATTTTTGCCCATATAAAGTTACCTGATCTCTTTTAGCCGTTACGGAATAGACCTTATTATTCTTTTCATTCTTAGGTCTTAGATTCAATTTAACAGTTTTCTTAGATAGTGAAACAGGAAGTTTTGCAGTTGCAGTCGAAGGAGTAATGACCGCATTTAATTGTCTTCCCTTATTATCTTCAGCAACCAAAATCACTTGTCTTTCATAAGTGTGATTAATACCATTAGGAAGCGGAAGCTTAGCAACAATTTGATCAATTTGGTTTACTTCGCCCTTAGCACCGGTTACCTCCACTTTTTGTGGATCAACTGTGGGCTTGCCAATATTATATCCATTTGCAACAGCATTTTTATTATACTCTATTTGAACTGGCATGGTACGGGATTTTCTTTGTTCAATATCCACATTAACCGTTGCCGGATTAATCGTATATGATAATTGACTATTAAGTCCAGTAACTTGCACCTTAACGGTCTGCTTGCCTATTTTTCTATGAGTCAAATCGATGTAGGCTCTGAAACTCTGCGTGTTAACCGTTGAAGTAACTAATGCATTAGATCCTTCCAAAGTGATCTTCACTTTTTCTGGATAGCCAACAACATAATACTTGTCTGTATCAATTGAAACTTGCAAAGGTACACTGATTGTTTGAGTTTCATTGGCTGTTTCCCTTGTTTTTCTCGGTTCGCCTTGCGTTACAAAACCAGTTTGCGTTGAGTCAATATAAATTACCAATAAAATTGCAAATAGTAGTGAGACCACTTTAATAAACCAACGGTTATTCCAAAAATCTTTCATCGGTCTGCACCCCATTTCCAAACTTTGTTAATTACACGCTTGTACCAAGGAATCTTCTTTTCTTCCTTAGGAACCAATTGCGCATTGAGGTACTTCAGATATTCATCTCGTGAAAGGTCTAAAAGAAAACGACCATTCTTAGTAATAGTTACGCCACCAGTTTCTTCAGAAACAACGATAGTAACAGCGTCCGTTACTTCTGAAATCCCGACGGCAGCCCTGTGTCTTGTTCCCAATCGCTTAGGAATCATACTGTTGTCGGACAAAGGCAAATAGGCAGCAGCTACGGCGATGCGATTATTGTTGATAATTACCGCACCATCATGCAGAGGAGTATTTGGAATGAAAATATTGATTAATAATTCTCCCGTAATATCTGCATCCAGCTTAATCCCGGTTTCAATATAATCATCCAATCCTGTGTCCTGTTGAATTGTGATCAAAGCACCAATTCTTCTTTTGGACATATATTGAATGGCTTTATCCAATTCTTTGACCATTCTTACTGATTGATCATGTGGACTTTCGCCTCGTCCATTAAAAATTGGAGTTCGACCTAAACGCTCCAGCCCTCTACGAATTTCAGGCTGGAAGATGACAATAATTCCGATTACCGCCCACGAAACAATCTGATCGACGATATAGGTTACGGCACGCAGCTGGAGTAATCCTGCTACAATTCTAACGATGAAAATGAAAGCAATACCTTTAGCTAGTTGCACTGCCTTGGTACCGCGAATCATCATAATCAAGCGGTATACCAAATACCAAATGATTAATACATCTAACGCTATCGACAGGTTGTTCCATGTAAATAGATTAGAAACATCAAAATGCATTGAAAACTCCTTTCTTCTTTAATTATAACTAACCTCTTTTATCGTGCATACATTTTAAATTCTAAAAATAGATCATTATATTCTTGCATCTTTTTTGGACCTAAATCTTTAAAGACTTGCAAGTGACGCAACGTAGTTTGATCAGGGTAAAATTGACGATCTTCTCTAATATACTTAGGCAACAATTTTTGAGCAGCTACGTTTGGAGTGGCATAGCCAACATACTTGGCATTTTGTGCTGCATTCTTTGGCTCTAGCATGAAGTTAATAAACTCATAAGCGGCCTTTTTATTTTTAGCCGTTTTAGGAACAACGAAGTTATCAAACCACAAATTTGATCCCTCTTTTGGCACTACATAATGCAAATGGTGATTGCTTTCCATCATTTCGTGCGCTTCCCCTGACCAGGTAACACCAATTGCAGCCTCATTTTGGATCATGTACATTCGCATTTCATCCGAAATAATCGCCTTAATATTAGGACCTAATCCGTCCAATTTAGTTTGGGCTAAATTCAGTTTCATGCTGCTAGTCGTATTCATTGAATAGCCTAATGATACTAGTGACATACCCATTGCATCCCTAGCTGAATCAACTAGCAAGATCTGATGACGATATTTCTTTGACCAAAGATCATTCCAAGTTTTAATTGCACCTTTTTTGACAAATTTATCATTGTAGACGATTCCTAAAGTACCCCAGAAATATGGTACTGAATAGTCATTTTCTGCATCAAATGATTTATGCAAAAAGTTTTTGCCAATATATTTCATATTAGGAATTTTTTGCTTATCTAATCGATCAAGCAAGTGAGCTTTACGCATCTTGGTAACCATATATTCAGATGGAATGGTCAAATCGTATGCGGTACCACCTTGTTTAATCTTAGTGTACATCGCTTCGTTAGAATCAAATGTTTCATAAACCACATGATAACCAGATTGCTTCTCAAATTTCTTGATCAGCTTAGGGTCTAGATAATCACCCCAATTATAAATGATTAAGCTTTGGCCTTTTCCTCCGGCAGCCGGTTTTTCTAAGTGATGAGCCAGACCAGCAAGACCTAAGCAAACTAAGAGAATTGAAATGATTGCAATGAAAATCTTTTTCATTTGACCAATCCTCCTATCACTCTATGATTCTTGCGTCTGCTCTTTTTAGTGGTGATAAAGTAATAAGTTCCTACCAAAAGTAATACGAATAAAAACATCACCGTACTTAAAGCATTGATTTCTAAATCGATCCCTTGGCGCGCTCTTGAATAAATTTCTACAGACAAAGTTGAAAAGCCGTTACCAGTAACAAAGAACGTTACCGCAAAGTCGTCTAGTGAATATGTCAATGCCATGAACATGCCTGAAAAAATTCCTGGCATAATTGCCGGAATGAGCACGTTGCTAAATACCTGCCAGGAGTTGGCACCTAAATCTCGTGCCGCATCAATTAAAGAGGTATCCATTTCATTAAGTCGCGGCAGAACCATCAACACTACAATTGGAATTGAAAACGCAATGTGACTGAGCAAAACTGAGCCAAAGTTTAAGCCAATACCCAGTGCAGTGAAGAAGATCAAAAAGCTGGCACCAATAATTACATCTGGCGATACCATCAACACATTATTTAATGCTAAAGTGGTTTTTCTGTGTGCTTCTTTTCTCATACCATTAATCGCAATTGCACCAAAAGTACCAATGATCGTTGCAATTAAACTAGAAAGAAGTGCTAACAAAATTGTTTCCAAAAAGATAGCCAACAAACGATTATCTTGAAAAAGCGTTTGATAATGAGCAAAAGTAAAATGCTCAAATTTATTCATGTTCTTTCCACTAGAAAAAGAAAAGTAGATCAAATAAAAGATAGGAACGTAGAGCAAAACTAGTGTCAAAGATAGGTAGACTCTAGCAATTAAATGTCTGTTTCTCATAAGTCAACCTTCTTTCTTCTAGCTTTTCTACTGGTAATGAGCATGGCAATTACCATCAATACAATCAAAATTACGCCAATCGTCGCACCCATATTCCAGTTCATGGTGGTCATGAAATACTCTTCAATTGCCGTACCTAAGGTAATAACACGGTTACCACCGATTAATCTGGTGAGCATGAACAAAGATAGCGATGGGATAAAAATCGCCTGAACACCGCTTTCTACGCCTGGACGAGATAGTGGCCACAATACGTATGTAAATGTTTGCCAACGACTGGCACCCAAATCTTCTGAGGCTTGAATAACGGCCGGATCAATCTCTTTAATCGCATTAAAAATTGGCAAAATCATAAATGGAATTTCAATGTAGGTTGCTACAAAAATAAAAGCAAAATCCGTAAAGAGAATATTTACCGGTCCAATCCCAAACAACTGTAGAAATTTATTAACTAGGCCGTTGTTACCTAAAATTCCAATAAACGCATATGCCTTAAGAAGCAAATTAATCCAAGTTGGCAAAATGATCAGCAGCAGCCATAACTGTTGATTTTTCATTTTGGTTAAAAAATATGCCGCTGGATAAGATATTAGTAAAGTAATCAAAGTTATCAACAACGCATACCAGAACGAATTAAGCATCATGCGCAAAAAGGTACTATTCCTAAAGAATGCGGCATAATTATTCAAAGTAAAACTTCTGTTGCTATCCGTGAATGAATACCATAAGATCAACAGAATTGGCAAAATAACAAACAGGATGATCCACATCAAATAAGGAATCAAGAATAGAGCTTTCCTAGTCTTCATTTTCATCCCCCTCGTATTTCTCAATTCTGGCATCAAAGTCTGCTTGGCTTTCATTGAGACGCATTACATGGATATCTTCTGGATCAAAGAATAAGCCTATTCTTTGTCCCAGTTTTACGCCATTAGTTGAATGAATCAGCCATTCGTTTTCATCAGCATCAATTGCCTTAATTTCGAAGTGATCCCCTAAAAACAATTGCGTTTGTGCAGTAACTACAATCTTGCCCTTTTCAGGATCAACGATATCTAAGTCTTCTGGTCGAATTACGACCTCCACTTTTTCATTAGGCTTGATCCCACCATCTGCACATTTAAATTTATTATTGGCAAATTCTACTTCATAGTCTTTGATCATCCGACCAGATAAAATATTTGAATCCCCAATAAAACGAGCGACAAAATCATTAACCGGTTCATCATAAATAGCTACAGGACTACCACTTTGCTGAATTTCGCCATCATTTAAGACAAAAATCTCATCACTCATCGAAAGAGCCTCTTCTTGATCGTGCGTAACAAAAATGAAGGTAATACCCAGCTTCTTTTGAATCGCTCTTAACTCAAACTGCATATCCTTACGCAATCTTTTATCTAAAGCAGATAATGATTCATCAAGTAAAAGCACCTTAGGTTCATTTACTATTGCCCGTGCAATGGCTACACGCTGCTGCTGACCACCACTAAGTTCAGAAATTTCACGGTTTGCGTAACCGTCCAGCCGTACCATATGCAGAGCATCTTTGACAGCCGGTTTAATTTCATTCATCGGCTTCTTTTTTATTTTTAAACCAAAGGCAACGTTCTCAAAAACATTTAAATGCGGAAAAAGCGCGTAATTCTGAAAGACGGTGTTGATGTGCCGTTTTGCCGCATCAAGATTAGTAATGTCTTTCCCATCAAAATAAACTTTTCCGTCAGTCGGTTGAGTAAATCCGGCAATAATCCGTAAGATAGTGGATTTGCCTGACCCGCTGGGACCAAGTAATGAATAAAACTTACCTGATTCAATTGTTAAATTTATATCCTTAAGTGCAACAAAACCATCGTCATATTGTTTGGTAATATGCTTTAACTTAATAATATCCATTTCCATCCCCATAAAAAATAGCTACAAGCTTTGCAGCCTGTAGCTTGTCTCGTAATCTATTCTATTTTTCCTTACCGATAATACGAACTTCGGTATGTAAATCTATATCGAACTTTTCTTTAATTGTCTTTTGAATAAGGTGAATTAAATTAAGGTAATCCGTTGCAGTGGCGCCACCTTTATTGACAATAAATCCGGCATGCTTAGTTGAGTCTTGCGCACCACCAATTTGTTTACCTTGCAGTCCCGCTTTAATAATCATTGGACCTACGAAGTGTCCTGTTGGACGCTTAAATACGCTACCACATGAAGGATATTCGAGTGGCTGCTTATATTGACGCAAGGCATTCAAATAATGCATGTGGTCCAAGATTTCGAGCTTGTCACCTGGCTTCAAACTAAAGGTTGCACTTAAAACGATATCGCCATTATCTTGCACCAATGAATGACGGTATGAAAATTCCATTTCCTTATTAGAGTATGTCTTTAATTCGCCATCGCGCGTTAAAACCTTAACGCTCTCTACAACTTCTTGCATTTCACCGCCATAGGCACCAGCATTCATGAACACACCGCCGCCAATGCTGCCAGGAATTCCTGCCGCAAATTCCATGCCACTTAAACCATGATGAGCTGCTGTAAATGCTGTATCGATAATTCTTGCACCAGCATCAGCAGTTACCTTATTACCTTTTACTTCAATCTTTTTTAAGTCAGTTAAAATTATAACTAAGCCATCAATTCCGCCATCGCGAATGATTAAATTCGAGGCATTACCAATAATTGTTAATGGAATTTTATTTTCACGAGTAACTTTTACTAATTTTTCCACTTCTTCAGTACTTTTAGGAAAGGCTAAATATTCAGCCGCACCACCAGTTTTGGTAAAAGTATATCTACTTAATGGAATTTGCTCTTTAATATCAATTCCTTGCTCTTTTAAATCAAGTAATTCCACAATTTTGCCTCCTAGTTTTGTTTCTTGTTTTATTTTACCGCATAAAAGGTCTAGCTTCATCATTAAAAATGTTATACTTTTTCAAAAGGAGAATCTTATGAATTTTATTGCAATGGACTTCGAAACAGCTAACCATTATCCTGAAAGTGCCTGCTCACTCGCCTTAGTTATGGTTAGAAATACTGAAATCGTTGACCGTTTTTACACGGTAATTAATCCACAAATGCCGTTTGATGCACGTAACATTCAAGTACACCAAATTACAGCGGAGGATGTTAAAAATGCCCCAACTATGGCTGAAGTTTGGCCTAAAATCAAAGGACTATATCAACCCGGCATGCTCGTGGCAGCTCACAATGCTAGATTTGATACTAATGTCATGCGCCAAAGTTTGGCTCGCTATAATATTTCTGAGCCGCATTATTTAGTAATCGATACTTTGACAACTAGCAAAAGATTTGAACCGGAATTACCTAACCATAAATTAGATACGGTATCTGACGCACTTGATGTTGAATTATGGCATCACCATAACGCTCTAAGTGACAGCGAAGCCTGTGCAGGTATTTTGATTAATCAAGAAAAGCAATTCGGCGATGAAGCTATCAAGAATTTAATTTATCAAATTTAGAAAGAAGCATTTCATGATTATAAAAAATACGATTTATGGTGATAAAACTGGATTACTTGATCCTAAAGTTAAAGCAAGGCTAGATCCTATTCATCTTTATAGTGAAAAGAATATTGAACATCCCGTTACGTTAGACAACCTGGACTTCAAGTCTATGCGTGGTGGCTATCCTGAAATTAAAACTGATAATTTAAGAGTTGCAGAAAATGATATTTTAAT
>ENA-ORUR01000455-ORUR01000455.1-human-gut-metagenome-genome-assembly--contig:-NODE-455-length-18638-cov-12.4081_pt1 | contig 18638 bp, 17 predicted proteins | sample MGYA00242086_ERZ509223 | MGnify/ENA primary metagenome ERZ509223 (study PRJEB26280, sample SAMEA2338820) | human gut metagenome | biome: human gut; feature: human-associated habitat; material: faeces... | reverse complement strand
TGAACCGGCGTGGAACACTGCAACTGCTGTTTCACGGATCACAGATTAGCTCTGAGGCGACATGAAAATCAATATGACAATTGGGAAATTGATTTCGGCTTAACGATTGTTTACGAAATAGATAGTCTTTGCGCTTTTGATAAGTTTAGTAACTTTCCGCCTATTGTCATTATTATGAATATGTGATCTTATAAATTGCAGAAATTCTAATATACTTATCCTAAAAAAGACTAGCATATTGGGATCAAAGCTCTGTACCACTTTTATGGTATGCGGTGATGCTTCTAGATCATGTGGTAGTATATCGGAATGAACGTCTCCCGAAGTTGGGACGTAAAGTGCTGCATAATCGTTCAGAAGGTTTAACCGTCGTACTAAAAGAAGAAAGTTGCGCGTATTTCCATCGTCGTTATACCATTTCCAAGAATCTATTTTGAATGGTCTAAAAGGTTCGTCATCAGTTAATGTTTGAAAGCTTAAACCTCTATTTTCAATATTAAAACATGAACGAAATACTGTACGCTTATCATTAAAATATTCATTAACGCTATGATAATGTCCAAGTAATTTGGGGTTATTAGAATTATTGATATCTTGAATTATTTCATTAGGATCTGCTATATCAGTTTCGCTTAGATGCTGAAAATAATAAGCTGTTTTTTGAAATCCATGGTAGAAATAGGCCTTAGCACGGTTTTCTATTCTATTATTTCTTTCAAAAATATATCGAAGATAGACATCTGTTTCGAATGCAACACGCATCAATACCTTGCAGCTGCTTAATCGGTGATTCTCAATAAGTAAATTAATATCACTTAATCGTGATGAATAGTCAGTTAGTAGAGCAATTATCGATGCTCTAGTAATACCGGTCTCAACATCATCGTTTGCATATAACTCGATTGCTTTATCTAACTGTTTTATTAGAGCGACGTCGATTGTATTTATCATAACTTTCCTCCTAATCGTGTAGTAATCTGTTTGCTCATATCTATCTATACTTATTACTGTATCAGTAAATCGTACAAAAAAACCACTTGCTGTTTCTACGAGCAAGTGGTTTTGGGTTGAAACTATCACTAATTACCTATCAACACTTGTAGTAATTCTGCCAGCTCTCAACCAAAATGACAGAATCACGAGAGATAATTTAGATAATTAATAAGATAGCCTATAGTTGCATAGCTTTTACATTGTGTTTGACCATTATAATAGGTGATGGCTTTTTCACTTTAGCATATAAAACCAAACTGCTTAGATCTCTAAGTCAAAGTTTTAAGAAGTTTGAAAGTATTAGCTTGAATTACATTTATATCGTGTATTCCATCTGTTGAAATGGAAACTGTTCCAACCTTCTGATAGTCATCTTTAAGCGGATATACTGGGAATACGAAATTATTTGTACCAGGTTGCATACTTGCACCATGATAATCAAAAGATAGGGAATAAAAGAATTGTTTACCTACAGAATACCAATCCAAAGGTGGATACGTATTACTTAATCTCGGTACACTAAAGTTGTAGTATTTAGCATCATAAATATCAACAAACGGTGCTCGCAGGACTAAAGCGTCTGGTATTTGATTGTTAATAGGCGAAAAGTTGTGATTATCAATTGTGATATGCCAGTTTGCCTTTGGAACAAATCTTTCCAGATCCTTATCATGGTGGAAATAGGCCTTCATAGCTTCCTCAAAAATAACGTGGAATTCAGTAGTAACAATAGAAATCTCTTGGGAGCCACTCATACTAGCAATATAGGCAAGTAGTTGTTTTATTAATTGGCGCTTTCTGATTTCATTTACATAACGTAATTGCTTTTTTAAGAATATGACGGCCTTATCCTTGTTACTAGAGTTAGTTAAGTCGTAAGGCTTAGCTACATTATAGGAAAAGTCAAATAATGCTCCGTAGTTAGCTGATATATCAGCTAGTACAGATTTTTGGATTAGTGTTAGAAAGTCTTGCTGGACAAATGACTTAGTTTTATAAAAAGTTGTCAAAATAGGTTCTTCTTGAATAACCGTTGGCAAAACCTTTTTAATAGTCGTATTCCAATCGATTTTTCCGTTATATTGATGCTTGGTTACTTTCATTGTATTCAAAAGTAAACCATTTTGTATAAAGTCAGTTACAAGCCATTCAACAATTGGAAAGAGATCATTACACTGAACTACAGATCCACTACCCAATGATGAATCTCTATTCTGATACGCAATTAAGACATCAATCAATAAGCGAATGTCTGACTGGTTAACACTATCTGGGATAGTATTCTTGGGTAGAAAAAGATCGAGTCTTTTTCTTTTAAGAATGACGCCAACATATTGAAGACTTCTAAGTCCACTCGATGGATTAATGGCACTAAAGTATTCTTGTAGTTCAAGAGGAACGTTCTTGTATTTTTGACCATCTACCCACTTAGTCATGTTCATGATTATCCTCATTTGAAGTTTCAATTGATTGTTTTTGAAGATCTGCTATGGTTCGCTTTAATACTTCTTGAGATTCTTCATGGAAGATTTTTAAGCCTTTTTCTTGATATTCGAACTGATTCATAAGATCAGACAAAGTTTCGGCGTTAAATACGATTTGTCGCTTATAGCGGAGAACATTATTCCAAAGATATCCTAATAGCTTTGATGCAACAAGCTTTATATTCTGCAATTCATTGGTTGTCATGAAATACTGTCCGAGCATTTCATCTTCTTCAATTCCATTTTTGGATAATAAATGGTTAATTGCTGGTCCTAGGATATTCCATGGATAATCAAAACCTGCAACATTTGCATCTGAAACACTTTCATCTGTCCAGCTGATGGGAACATAAGTCATTTGCCAACGTCGGGTAAATGCAGTATCCAAAGGATAAACTCCTTGGTCCGCGGGATTCATTGTAGCCATAATGCTAAAGTTGCTAGGGAATGAAACACCGTCTTCTTCAAAAGTAGTTGGAGTATTGGTGTTTTTATCGATGTAGTGTCCTAAGTCAGTATTCCTTATGGAGTAAGTGCTTGTACCATCGGAGTTTCGATCTAAAAGCTGGAAAGTATCCCCAAACACTGATGCGGCATTAGCACGATTGATTTCTTCGACTACTAATACGACTTCTTCAGTAGGGTTATCGATAGCTTCTGCAACTGTATCTGCTAAGATTCCTCCTACATACGGGTAATCAATATGGCCGTTAATTCTTTTAGGCTTCATTCCGCCAATAAAATCAGTGTAGTTATAATCTGGGTAGAAAGTAACACGTCGGAATTTCGTATTGCTTAATTGCTTATTGAGTTGGTAACTTTTTCCAGTTCCAGGTGCTCCATAATAGATGACATTTTTACCACTATGATTATAAGATTCGCTATCTTTGGCTTGATGATAATTTCGAATATTGACCGCTGTTTTATTCTTTTGGCTAAATTCGAAAATTGCAGTATCTGAAAAGAAGTCAGCTTCTGGATCAGAATGTCTTATGATAAATGCATCATAAAGTAATTTTTGCTTTACCTTGGCAATTACTAAAATATCTTTAGTATCGGCGACTTTTCTGATAAGAGTCTTACATTCGTCACTTAATTCAATTTGTGGATTAGAGCCTTTTCGACGATTTAGTACTATTGACATATTTGGTGATATGGTGGCTTTATCTTGAAATTCGGAGTCAGTAATATCATCAATAGGAGTATTATTGGGATTTATCTTCTCTAAATACCGGAAGTTCTGTTTATATAAAGTTATTGGAATCTCTAAATAGTAGAACGACTTAGCAGCTGCATGTGGTGCATCATCAGCTGTAGTTGGCTTGTAATTATCAATGATAATTTTTGGAAAGATATCCATCATTTCTTGATTGGATATAGCAATATGAGCTTGATGACTCTTAGGATTTTTACCTAAGTCAGTGGCCGAAAGAGATTTGCATAGAAGGGCATCATAATTATTGCCAGGTAAATTTAAAGAGAACTTTTCATCTATTTTTGAAATGATATCGTTGATACTCTTGCTGTTTTTCAATGGAAATACCTCCAAAAATGCTTAATCATGTACTAATAATATCATAAGAAGTGTTATTGAGAATGAAACCAATAGAATGGAAGTATGTCCCTACTTGGCTATAAAACTCCCGGAAAAAATGGTAGATAAAAACACCTTCGTAAAATTATGAAGCGATTAGTTAGTTCATAGTTTGCGAGGGTGTTACGGTTTAAATATATTGTATTACTTCATTACCAATAGCTCTGGCCATCAACGGAGGTACACTATTACCAATCTGTTGGTAAGTTTTTGTGTAGGATCCTAGGAAAAAGAAGCTATCAGGGTAAGACTGAACTCGTGCCGCTTCACGTGGAGTTAAGCCACGGGCTTGGGAAGGATGAATGTACATGTTACAGTCAAACTTCATGTGTGCAGTAATCGTCTTGCAGATCTTTGAAGGAATAAGCTTGAAATATTTGTCTTTGAAAATATCGTTTCTTGATTTATAAGGCATAATATCGGCAATCCGTGGACTATCTGACTTATCGCCAGGAAGCATTCGATCGAATATTTCGATATCACGATCGTTGTTGTATCTGGCTTTGTGATTATAGATCAAAGTGTTTTTACGGGTATTGATTTTATCGAGATATTCCTTATTTTTGGGATTAATATTCTTATTTAGTTCAATAATGGAGCCTGACTCAACACTATCAATATTAGTAGTATTCTTCTTACGTGAGGCTTTTAATGGCCTTAGATCATTGATAGCATCGGCTAAATTGTATTTAGGGGTGTTATGTTTTTTAAGAATGTTGGAAATAATATCGGCCGATTTGATTCTATCAGTGAGATCCTTACGAATACCGATATAAATAAGTCGCTCTCTATTTTGTGGAACTCCAAAATTCTTAGCATTGAAAATATGATAAGAAATATCATAGCCAACGTCTGTTTTTGTATTGAAGTCTTCGACAACCTGTGAAGCAACGCTGAGCATTCCCTTAACGTTTTCCATAATGAAAATCTTGGGTTTTAGTTGTCTTACACTTTCGACGTAATATTTATAAAGAATATTGCGTGGATCGTCAATAATACGTTGGCGATTGGCCATTGAGAAGCCTTGACAGGGTGGACCTCCAGCTAATACATCAACCTTATCTGGAATGTATTCAGAAATATTATGTGCGATCTCTTGAATTCCGCCCATGGTAATTTGTTGGCCTCTTATTTCTGGGTGGTTGAACGAATACGTTTGAAGGGCCGGTTTTGCAATATCGTTAGCAAATACAACCCTAAAGCCGGCCTGCATAAGGCCTAATGAAAGACCACCAGACCCGCAGAAAAGGTCGACCAAAGTTGGCTTGGTAATATTGGCTAAGTCGTCTGAGGCGGCTTCTCTGTAAGTTTGAGAGTATTTTGCAATGTCTAAGTAGTTTATATATATATCAGATTCATCAATCCGAGAAAAAGCATCTAGTAAATCATTATATAGTGATTTGCCGAGATAAGTCGCAAGGTTCTGATACTCTGACTCACTATTGACTATCCCAAAGTGCATTAATTTCTTTTCTACCGATGAAGTATCTATCTTATCAAAGTTGAATAGGCTAATGGTTTTGATAAGATTTTTAACCATAACTTTTATTTCAGCTTTTGTGTAGATATTACGGTCGAATATATTTTCAGAAAAGTAAGTTATTGAATCATTATTTGCCATAGCCAATTCCCTTCAAGAAATTATTGATTGACTGTGCTACTGCATATGAGACATTTACTGATACAGCATTCCCAAATTCGCGATAGGATTGTGTATCAGAAACCACGAATTTCCAATCACTTGGGAATCCTTGGAGTTTGCGACATTCATTAGGGGTTAATCTACGAACATCTGAAATAGGCCTTTTTTCCGTGGCAGTAAACTTTTGCCGGTTGGCCTTATCATGATAATAATTATCTTGATTAGCTCTATGCATCTTATGCATGGTTGCAGTTAATGGACGAGCAATGGGTAGATCGATTTCAGATTTTGAGTAGTAATTACCACTACCGTTTGCAAGAATTGTTGGTAAAATTTTTTCAGATAAAAAGTATTTTTTGTCTACCGACTTATCCAAAATATTAAAGACGTTGGTTTGAAGTTTATGTCCTTCTGGATATTTATAGTCGTAAGCTTTATCACCAAATACAGATTTAAGGAATGCCACTACAAATACTCGTCTTCTCGTTTGTGGAAGGCCAAAGTCTTTTGTATCTAGAACTTTAGCGTGAACGATGTATCCAAGATCATTTAAGATTCCTTTCATTCGTCGAAAGGTGCGTCCATGATCATGAGAAAGAAGATTTTTAACGTTTTCCAACACTAAAATCTTTGGCTTGCTTTGATAAAGCTCGAGGATCTTTTGGATAGTAAAAAAAAGAGTTCCACGTTCGTCATGGAAGCCCTTTTGCTTTCCCATCATACTAAATGGCTGACAAGGGAAGCCTCCAATTAATACATCACTTTTGGGAATATCTTTGTAAATCTCGGTAATATCCCCTTCTGTAATTGTTGGACTAACATTGTTTGCATATGTTTTTACGGCATCTTTATCAAAGTCATTGGCCCATATGATATTGTATCCAGAATACATAAAGCCCAAGTCAAGCCCACCAATTCCAGAAAAGAGGCTTACAATGTTTAATCCATTCGAATTTTCTTTCTTTCTTTCCACAATACTTCTCTCCCATTTTGGTATTCTTTATTGTTTGTCCTTGTATTCATATGTTGGCCTTAATAGAAACATATTCTAACATATTGGGCTTAAATGAAGGTGAAATAACTCTTGTATAGGAGATTATCCGCTTTCTTTAGTCCTTCCCTTTACGTACCATTCAATTACATCAGCATAATAATCTGGATTCTTGAGTATTGGTTTTGACCAAAAACGTAAAACAAGCCACCCCATATCTCTTAATTTGCAATTTACAATTTTATCATGGCGCATATTGGCTTCTATTTTAGGGATCCAATAGTTACGATTTCTTTTTATATGGCTTTTGTAATAGTCCCAATTGTAACCATGCCAGAATTCGCCATCGATAAAAATAGCAATCTTGTATTTCGTTATAGCGATATCAGGTTTACCGGGGAGTGCTTTATAATTGGTACGGTACCTTATTCCTCGGTGCCATAATATTTTACGAATTATTACTTCATCCTTACCACCTGTGACATGTACTCGAGACATTTCTCTGCTTCTTTGAGGAGTTGTCTTCAATTTATGAGCCATGAGCTTACCACCTGTTTAGGATAATAGGATAAATTTAATTACTTGTTCTCTTTCTTTTCAAACATTTCTAGCCAAAGATCATAGGCTCGCTTTTCATCGGCATTCAATGAGTTCAACACACGTTCAATAGCTTGATCAACAGTAGCATCCTGTGTAGATACGCTAAGTGCATTTTCAAGTGCATTAATCTTCAGCACAGTTCTTTTCTGCAGACGAACTGTCTGGTAAGATTTACGCCCACTCTTCGGTCTACCAGGACGTCTTTTCTTTGGTTGATCTTGTTGATAGTCTTCTTCGACCTGTTTTGTCATCTTGGCGGGATCATAGGTTTCCTTGGGCTTGGAGATCTTAGTTTCCGTAATTGGTTTTGGCGCTTTCTTTTTAGCACTCTTATTAAATTCAAATTTAGCCATTACTTCAATTCAACCCCTTTGTCTTTTAGGCGTGCGACGATTTCTTTCGTCAACGTGTTGTAGATATAATGCAACCTGGTGTCATGCATATCATACTTGGTAAGGCCCTTTTCAGCGATCCCAGTCCGGTCATAGCGCTTGAGACGCTCCATGTGACGGATAATTTGATTAAATAGCATATCCTTCCCGAAGTCGGTTTCGGCATCCTTCAAGATTTGGTTGTCGAGACCGACATTGTTTTTTAGAAGGACGGCTAAGACACCCAGGATATCAAAGTCGATGTTAGCGTAGTCGTTGTACATCTGTTGAAGGTATTCAAAGAACGTCTCAGCACCGTCCAGAGACCTTTGCTGGGTTTGAAGAACGATAATAACGAAGTCGGTAGCGTAAATGGCGGAGTCGGTAAAGATAGACAGCGTCGGTGGCACGTCGATGATAACGAAGTCGTACTCATCACGAACCTTAGCAAGTTGTTGTGCGAAATAAGCAATTCGTTGCTCCTTAACCTTGCTCATTTCGCTTTGCAGGGTGGTGCTATCACCGGACTCGATTTTTTCCTTATCTAACATGAACTTCATTTCCAAAAAGTCCGGGTAGTTCTTAAAGTCTTCAGAAGATGGCAGTAGGTAAAGGTTATCCATAATATTAACGATAGCAGGCTTAATATTCTCTTCAGTTAAAGCAACCATCATAGTCTTGCCAATCTGTAAATCAGTTTCATGCTGTAACCCATAAGTCCGCCGTAGCAGTTGTGTTGCATTTGCTTGTGGATCCAAGTCACAGACAAGTGTCTTATAACCTAATTTAGCTAATTGGTAAGCTGTCATAACGCTGTTGGTTGTTTTACCAACGCCGCCTTTCATGTTTCCGTATAAAATTGCTGGCATCGTCGTCACTCCTTTGAAGTCCCTGGGTCAATTTCATAATTAGTTTACTACAAGTGATTGAAAATAACAACGATCGTTACTATAAAGGCATTTACACCTAAAATAATTAGATGTAGTAAGTTATATATTTACTACAGTTATATATTGTAGTAAATAAATTATGAAGCGGAGACGGACAGATTCATTCAAAAAAATTTTAGCTATCCATTAATTAGTTGTAGTAAGTTATATATTTACTACAGTTATATATTGTAGTAAACTAATTGCTTTTTCAAAAAATGAAATACTGTTAAATCAACGTTTGTCGATGTAGTAAATATATAACTGTAGTAAGTTATATATTGTAGTAAGTTATATATTTACTACAGTTATATATTTACCACAATATATAACGTACTACAGCAAATTCGAAAGCATTTACATTCGCTCCGGATTAGCGTATTTTAATAGGTGAAATAGTTTTGGCGAACTACTTCACCAACTAAATAAACGAGAGTAAAAGAAAAAGCCCGCTGAAGTATTGGCGTACTTCAACGAGCTACCGAAAAGCTATCGCACCTAGCTAATCGGGGTTGTCATTTCATCTATATATAAAGTATAGAAAGAAATGGCGAAAAATTCAAGTTATCAAAACTAGAGTTAAAACCCGAAGAAGATAGAAAGTGTGTAGCTAATCGGCTGCATGCTTTTTCTTTTGGGTCGCACCCGGTAAACTCACTAGCAGTAGCTCTGCATCGTAGTCGCATCTCGAAATCGCTCGTGATTCCTTGGACGTGTAGGAATTGTAGTTAACAATCATGGGAATTCCAATCCCAGTGTTTATCACATAACACTAAAAGAGTGGCTAGGAAGCCTTGGAAATGCTTCAGATAGCCCATAGCATTGTTTGGTGAGTCTTTATGATGGTTTCTCACAGTAGCAACAGCTTAATTTGCTGTTTATTGAATAAAAAGAACCAACCCGCTGAACAGGGTTTAGGTGGCAACACAAGAGCAGAATGTTAATGGGACAAGGGCAAGGTGCGTTTAAATTATCTGCATTGCAATTATTGATGAGCTCAGCAGCAGTATTTGCTAAGTTGATTAATGATTGCGATGGGTTGACTGAGAGAGCAATGTTCTCTTGAAACTTTTAGCCACAGACAGGCTAGGTTTCGAGAGAGCAAGCTGGAGCAAGTTCCTTGCGGAAGCTTGCTCTTCCTTTAGTGGAAGTTAAGGATAAGTGGGTATGGTACTAGACCTGTTTTGGTGAAGTGTATTACTGATTGTTAATATTCAATGTCATCTTCGACTTGTTGTTTAAGTGATTGTTTGACTTGCTGGTCAACCTTTTGTAGTTGTTCGCTATTGGCGGACAGGATAGCTTTTTTTAGTTTAACGGCAGGGTCGTTTTGTAATTGTTTCTCTTTGAGATGGTCAATTGGCTTGTCTGAGGCTGTGATGCTTGATGGATCTAGTTCTCGGTTTTGTAGATTTTTAGGTGACTGATCACCGTTAGGAGCTATTAGGATTTTGACAACATGGTCAATGAACTTGGTAGCTTCGGTTTTGACTTTTTGTAGGACTTCGGTAACGGTGTCCATCAGGTATTTAAGTGGCTGGCGTAAATGTTGCTGTCGTCCGGTGTTGGTAATAACCGCTTGAGCTTTTTCATTTGGCTTTAGTAATGATGAGTCAACTTTGTGTTCAGGGGCATTTTCGGCAATGGTATCGACTAATTGGTTTTTGTAGTCGTTAATTTGGTTTTGTACGGTTGTATTCTCATTCTGGAGTTGCTGATTCTGGGTGGTTAATTGTTGGTTGGTAGTTGATAATTCAGTCTTGGTAGTACGGGCAGTAGTTATCTCTTGGTTTAGGTTATCAAGTTCATCTTGATAGTCTTGTTTATCTGTTTCCCAATTATCTCGCTCTTCTTGACGCCAGGAATCTAATTCCTGTTCCATTTGGGTTACATTAGCTTCGGTTACTGTAATTGGTTGATCGTTGTTATCGAGTAAGTCGTTTTGGTCAATTTCTTGTTGAGCGGCTTTGATACGCTGGAGCTTGCGCTGCTTAATCTGTTTGTCAGCGTCGCTAATCTGATTTTGCAGGGTTTGTAATTGTTGGCGTTGATGAGCTAATTGTTGGTCTAATTGCTTCTGTTGATTTTCGGCGGCTGTTTGCTTTTCTTGGGCAGCATTGGCGTTCTGTTCAGCTTGTTGCTTATCCTTCTGAGAGCTTCTAGCAGCCTTTGTAATGCCGTTTGCCATTGCTAGGGGTGAAAGGTCGTTACCGTCTTTATCGACCGCCTGGTGGCCTGTGGCGGCTTCGTAGATGCTCTTTAGGTTCTGAGTGACGGTTGCAACTTGTGATTGGACATCATTCTTTTGGTTAGTTAAGTTATCAGCTTGGCTTTGTAGTGACTGAACTGCTTTTTGGTGGTCAGCGATTTCCTGATGTTGAGCTTTTAACTGTTCCATGGAAAGACCAGTTTGTACGGTCTTATCTTCCTTGGTTTTACGTTCAAAATCGAGGATTTTTTTATTTTGAGGCACTTTGTAGGTCTTATGTAGTTCATCTTCGAGGCATTTTAAGGCGAATTGGTCCATGTTGGCCCGAAACCATTTCGTAGCGTCACGTCCGGAACAGTATTTACCTGTAACGGCGTGATGGAGACTTACTAAGGCTTGGTTTAATGAATTAGTGACATGTGCTGCCCGTTTTTTACCCCCTCGGGTCATGCCAAAGGTAGCTACTTCATAATGAATGTGAGAGATTCCCATTTCATCATTATTGGTGGCGTAGCGACCTCGATGTAAATAATCGCCAACATTAACTCGTGATTTATCTTTAAGTGTCCACCCAACATTGTTATTGGTGGCCTTAATTAAGGCTCGATTGAAGCAGCCATAAAACTGCTTGGCAACCGCAATATTATCTGGGATTGGTTGGTTATTTTGGTCCTTTAATTTGAAAACTAAGTGCGTAGTACCGTCCGGCAACTTTTCTTCCTGATAGGAAGTCTTAGGACAGAATTGTTGCATTAATTTACTTTGAACTTCCATATTACCGATGGTTAATACAGCGGTCGCCTTCTTTTTCCGTTTTAGGTAGTTTTTAACACTGCCGTATTGCCGTTCTGCGTGTCCCTTTTCACGTTGATGTTTATCGTGTTCCTCAACATAGTCTTTGAAATGTTCATTGTTCCATTGGTCGATTGCTGCTCGTGTTTTCGGAGATTTATCATATTGATTAAATTGAGTTTCGCTGAACACAATATCTTGGTTAGTGTGATTAATCTTTTTATCATGTTCAACGTGCTTTTGAATGCCAGAATAACCGTTCTTATCCTTGGCTTGTAAGTCAGTTGTTACCGTGCATTTAATCGACATATTATCATCACCCATATCGTAGTTTTGCTACCATCATTGTAACATATTCGGTAATAAGTAAAGTGGTTAACTTATCCAATTTACTAGCTCCCTAGTCAAAATGGAGTAAACCCATTTTGTCGGTCGCTCTGCCGAGGGCATTAGGAACACATTTCCTAATAACCATTGATTTAATTTTCAAGATTACATTTGAAAATTAAATGTTACCTTTTATATCCAAAAGGTAATGCCAAAATAAAAATTCCCAATGGCTGCTTGTGATTTTGTGTAGTCACTTCTTGTTTAGCTTTTGCTAAAAAGTCGGTCACAAAATCAGCAATATCTTTCCGAGAATATGGCTTCTGTTCCTCGCCAATTTCGGATTGAATAACATCATCTAACACAGACTTAGTGTTGCTGTTATTCATTGATGAAAGCATGATAGATTCGGCTAATTCAGCTTTCCATTTTAGTTCGTTTAATGCTAAAACGTCAGCGTCATGTTTCATTTGCAGTTTCTTATATTCCATATCTTCTGGAACTGTGCGGCCGCTTAACTTCTTGGCTTTCAGTTCTTGCCAACGAGCAATGCTTTTTGGAGACATCATGGGCAAAACTTCTTTCTAAATATAATTAAAATAAGTCAGAATGGGTCCCAATACCAACTAAATAAACGATTTCTTGGTTAGTTCGAATATATAGCAATAAATGGTCGCCATTATGACCGTCAAAGTGAAGGTCTAATCCTTTAATTTCAACCTGACTAAGGGAACCCAAACGATTCTTAATTTGGCTTTTTTGCTGTGCCGTCAAAGTAATTGAGTGTTCGTAAAAATAATCGGGAATTGGTTCATCATTTAGAAAGCAATTAATTACATATTCCCATGGCGAGCGATGGTCATCTGGAAATGGAACTTCTCCATGGAAAATACTATGCCAACGTGGGTTCTTCTTTACCTTTTTACGCTGCTTCTTAAAATGGTTGGTTGGGATAACTTTACTCATCTAACAATTTCTCCAGTTCATTATAAGAAGAAGCGCCTTTTAGCTTGTGTTTGCTTAAATCATCAACTGCTTCGTTAATTGATGACATGGTTTCTGCATTAGGAATCCCCCAATACTTTGGTAGGCCATCGTTAGCTACAGAAGATAAGGTCATACGAATAAAACTAGAAATGGATAGCCCATGAGCGGCTAATTCTTTGCTAGCCTTTTCTTTAACGTCAACTGGGATACGACTATCTACTCTTGCGTCCATACTAATCACCTCGCCTATATTGTATGACAAATGACACACAAAATCAAAAAATAGAACATATTTGGTATTCTACCGCGCTACCGCTTGCTGGACTCGTTAATCAGACCGGTTTATGACTAAACCTAACCTGATTAACGAGTGAGATTGTGAGGTTACTGCTTAATCAAAATTAACTTCATCGAGCATTTTTTCACGGCTAACTTGGTCCAATCCCAGATACTTTAAGGTCATAGCTTCAGATGTATGGTTTAGAAGGCTCATCACCAGGCCAATATTGTAATGGGTTTGCGTGTAGACACGGTAGGCACCTGTCTTTCTCATGCTGTGGGTCCCAAGGTAGTTAATTCCTAGTAAGTCACCAGTTCTAGCCATGATTTTGTAAAACTGCTTTTCTGTGATATGCCGAGAATGGTCCCGTGAGGAGGGGAAAAGCCACTCCGATTGAATGTTTTGCTCGTTTAGCCAGTTAAAATAGTCGATTAAGTCTTGTTTTACTGGTTTTAGGTACAAAGTATTGGGCTTTCCGGTCTTTTTATCCCGAATATAAGCATTTTTAGCGATAGTCCCATCGTTATTGAAGATTTCATTGCGTCTGAGAGCTAATAAATCGGACACTCGGAGTAACGTTGCCTTGCCAACTTGGAAAATTGTGTAATTTCGGCGGCCAGCTTTAAAATTATGTAGGAGAGTATCTTCGACTTCATGCAGGATATTGGAATCTTTGATGGGTAAAACGAGTTGTTTCATGATTAATTGCTCCTTATTTAAGGGGATATTTTTTGAATATATATATTAAAAGCCCCTATATTCTGATTGTAGAATACAGGAGCTTGATATATCAACATTCTATAGGGGCTATTTATTAAAAATGGACCCAGTTTTTATATCGCCGTTTGTAAAATTAAGTTAGAAAAATAAAAAGCCATTTGTGATAGACTTTTGAATAACCACAAACAAAAGTAAAGGAACATCACAAATGACTTATAAACATCTTACCACACGTGAACTAACCCTCATAGCTAATTTTTGGCACCAAGGTACGAAGGCTTATCAAGCTGCTAAACTGCTTAAACGAAGCCAAGAAACTATTTACCGAGTCTATCGATTTCTTGATAGCGGTAAGACCATTGCACAGTATCTTAAGGCTTACCAACGGAATAAGCAGCGTTGTGGTCGTAAGCAGGCTCAGCTAGCCAAAGATGAGATCAGCTACATCAATGAGCAGGTTAAAGCGGGCTGGACACCTGATACGATCATTGGTCGAGCAGAACGGACAACTAGCTGTAGTATGCGGACACTTTATCGGATGTTTGCTCGTGGACAGTACAATTTTGCCGTCCAGCAATTACCGATGAAAGGCAAGCGACACCCCAATGGCTATGTCGAACGACGTGGTAAGGCGGGGCATCTCGGTCGGAGTATTTACCAGCGATACCATGATTTTCCTCACTACCAACACGAGTTTGGTCACTTTGAAGCTGATACTGTTCAAGGAAAAGCTCATCGTGGTGCGGTCATGACCTTGGTGGAACGTCAATCTAAGGTGATGATTGTGCTTAACGTTCATCGTAAAACTGATGAAGCAGTTAACTATCACTTGGATAAATGGCTTTCTAAAATGCCTCGTCATTTCGTTAAGTCGATTACCTTTGATAAAAGTAAAAGAATTTGTGAAAGGTGGAGAGTTTGAAAAAATTCATAGAAATGAAACTCGAACACGAGATAGAGATGAATTAAGTCGTTAGAAGCTCATATTTGCGTTCTAAGGAGTTTTAAATCAATTCGAGTATATTTATACCTGTTTGGTCTTTTCGTCGGCATAAGCGTTAAAATTTGCGAAAAAGAAAGCAGTACAAGGGCGAACGTAGTGAGTGCATTTACCCTTGTGCTGCTTTTTTCGTAAATTAGCTTTTGTAAACCGACAGAAAAGCCAACAGGTATGACTGTTTACTCACTTTTCAGAGGCATGATCAAACGCATTGCGTTTGTCAGGTGTGGGCGGAAGCCCACGGTTTTTAAAAGGGTTCCGAGGCTCAACGTCAATAAAGCAATTATGTTATTGATTTTAAATTTTTTATATCAAAATGGTCTTTTTCTGTTAAATCATAACCAGAATGAAAAAGAAGTTGAGCTTCTTTTGAAATACATGGTATTTTTCGACCTTTGTAATTAGTTTCTGAAAACCAGTCATTTTGGAAAACATAATTACCACCTTCTGGGTTTGCTTGGGTAATTGATCCATCATCATTTAGATTTATAGGATGAATATCTAAATACCCATATTCTTCATGCTTGAGTTCCATACGTGAAGGCATCCAATCAACTTCTATTTTGTATCCGATATCTTCTAATTTTTGTATAACTTTTTGAGTGTGTTGAGCGTCAAAATCTATATCTATATCTCTGTGTTCTCTTTGTTGTTTTCCAGTTAATACATCTACCCCCCAGCCACCATCTAACCAATAAGTTACTTTCATGTGTTCAAATAAATCTAAAATATAAAATAAATCTTTTTCTGTTACATTATTATTTTTCATTTTATCCCTCCTAACTTGGGAATTTGAAACGAGTTGAAAACGAGTTTCTTCTTGTCTTGATACTATATAGAAACAACTACATTTTATAATAACTAAATAAATGCTGATATAACAGTGTTTTTAGATGTTTTTTTGTTAAAAAAAGGTTGAAAACAAAAAACTCTGGGGGAGATTTTGTTAGAAATGGACCCTATTTATAATTTTGTACAAGTTCGGATAGATTACCTTTTATTTTGTTTCGAACTTTTCTAAAGGCTTGTAGTTTTTCTTTTTCTGTTCCAGTGGCTTTTGCAGGGTCGGGTAATGGCCAATGAATACTTGTAGCTTGTGGTGGAATAACTGGACATTTATCTCGTGCATCACCGCATAAAGTAACAATTAGATTAGCTGAATTGAAGTAATTTAAATCAATCAGTTTTGAATACTGCTGACTAATATCGACACCATCTTCTGCCATAACTTGTACTGCATTTTTGTTTAAACCATGCCAATTTTTATTTTGTCCGTTTTGTCTAGCTTACCGAAAGCCAGACTCAGCAAGAATAAAATTTTTATTGTCTTTCGGTTTTCTAGTGTAACGGACAAAACCACTCAAAATAAAAAAGATACAAGAGAGGTCTCTCGTATCTTTTATTCAGCAATCGCGCCCTTTAATGGAACAAAAAGATTTGAATTCCTGTTATAAAAAAAGGATCAATTTTGAACTCTCTCCCAAAGTTGATCCCTTAACGATTTAGAAATCCCTTTGAGAATGTTTATATACATTCAAGATAACCAGCCAACTAATGACAATGATTCCTGAAAAAAGTAATAACAAATTACTATACAGATAAGTTGACTGATCAACTTCCATAGGTAACAACCTTTGATCAAGTAAGGGTATGGATAATAAACCACCTACAATTGCAATACCTGTTCCCTCTGATAAAAAGCTGGTAAAGTTAAGCAAACTCATTCCAGCACCAGCTTCCTGCTGTTTCAAGCTACTTGAAACAATTGTTGATATAACTGTTTTGGTGAACGAAAGCCCACCTAAAACAAATACGATTATAATTGTCATGAACCATGATGTTGTTTCTAAAAGAAAGGAAGCAGTTAAAAAGCTAACAGAAAGAAATGTAACTCCGATGTTTAACACGTATAAAGGACCTCTTCTATCAACAAGTATCCCACCAATGTAGCCGAAAATAATGACACTCATTGTTCCAGGGGAAATAATTACACTTCCGATTTCGGCAGTACTTAGCTGGTAAACATCTTTCATCATATAAGGAACCATAGAGACAAACCCTGCTACTGTTCCAAATATAATTCCCCCACAAAGAACTCCAATCATAAAAGGTATATTTTTCCCTAATCCGGGATCAACAAAAGGATCTGTTACTTTCCTGATATGTTTTACAAATATCAGGAATGACAGCACGCTAACGATAAGAAAAGAAATGCTATACGATGTTGTAAACAACATAAAAAATACAATGCCTACAGACATTAGTATAATTCCTTTGATATCAAAATGACCTTTTATCCTTACTTCTTTCTTTAATAATTTCATAAGAAACGGAACAGTGATAATTGTTATCATAGGAATGAGTAGAAGATAGTACCAATGAATATAATGGGCTATCATTCCACCAATCGCTGGACCGACTCCTTCTCCCATGGCTACTATCGATCCAATAAGACCAAATGCTTTACCCCTATTTTCCATTGGAATATAGCGCGCAACTACAACCATTACGAGTGCTGGAAATGCAGCTGCACCAGCCCCTTGAATAAAACGAGCCATAATAAGTAAGGAAAAGAAAGAATGGCCAACAAACCCAATTAACGACCCGAAACAATTTATTATAATTCCAAATAGGAGTAACCTTTTGATGCCTAATTGATCAGATAGCTTTCCATATACAGCTGTTCCAATGGAAAAGGTTAACATAAAGGCTGTGTTCACCCAGTTTGTACTCGCAGGTGGTTTATTAAAATAATTTGCAATATCAGGTAATGAGACGTTCAAAACCATTTCATTTAATACGCTAAAAAAAGATAAAATGCAAAGCCAAATTAAAATTTGGTTGTGTCGTAAATTCGATTGTGAATAGGATGTATTCACATTTCACCCTCCAATAATGAGGGCAGACGTAGTTTATAGGGTTAATGATACGCTTCCCTCTTTTAATTGAACCCTGTTACATTAATTACACTTCATAATTAATTCCTCCTAAACTTGATTAAAAAATATTTCATCTTATTTAACAAGAAACCATATTTATATAACAACATAAAATACACTAAGTTATTTTATTGAACATATATCGTACTTTATCTATCCGACTATTTGGACGACGGGGCTGGCAAACAGGTTCACCGGTAGTAACATGGTACCCTTTTAACTCTGTTAAACAAACACTACGTCCATTTGTAAAGGAAGTTAAATCACTACGATATTCTTGAATACACCGAGCAGGGATTTCTCCACTAAGAATGACCTCATTATTTTTCAATTGAGTGTCTACGATGTTCGCACAATATTTAGGAGCATCGTTGTATGCTCGTGAAAGATATTCCTGTGGCGCATAAATTTTAAAACTAAGATATGGCTCTAACAATTCTGTTCCAGCTTTTTTTAAGACTTGTTCCAATACAATAGGAGCAAGCATCCGAAAATCTGCTGGGGTACTAACAGGGCTATAGTATAAGCCATACTTAAAACAGATTTTACAGTCCGTCACATTCCAACCATACAATCCTTGTTCACAGCCATAGCGTATCCCCTCCATAACTGCATTTTGAAACGATTGATTTAAGTATCCAAGAGAAACCGAGCTCTCATACTGCATTCCACTTCCCAACGGAAGCGGTGATACAGATAAACCAATGGAAGCCCAGAAAGGATTTGGCGGCACCTCGATATGGATGGTGTGGCTGGCTGCTTTGAGCGGCCGCTCCATAT
>ENA-ORUR01000451-ORUR01000451.1-human-gut-metagenome-genome-assembly--contig:-NODE-451-length-18870-cov-24.7049_pt1 | contig 18870 bp, 18 predicted proteins | sample MGYA00242086_ERZ509223 | MGnify/ENA primary metagenome ERZ509223 (study PRJEB26280, sample SAMEA2338820) | human gut metagenome | biome: human gut; feature: human-associated habitat; material: faeces... | reverse complement strand
GCGTAAAACGGTTTCAAAAATTAAGCAAAAAAAACACTCATCAAATTCTGATGAGTGTTCTAAGACGTTCTCCGTTCAGAGTCAATGTCTTAACTTAATGACATTGCATCATTCGATGGGTGCCTTTTTTCTTCGCCTTAGCGTTATAATTATATTAAGAAAGCGCTTTTTACAAAAAGAGGTGATAATCATGTTCAAAAAGCTACGTAACGCAGTGTTCACCTTAACCGCCCTACTAAGTTTTACAGCTTTAACGGCAACCCCAAATACAGTTTCAGCAGCAAGTTCATCAAAATACACGCCCAAATATATCAACCGGCAAGTCGTACTGCAGTTAAACTGCAACAGCTATGTCTATGACCGTTATGGCAACCGGATGCCCTGGTTCAACGGCCTTTATGGTCCCCTCGGCTACTTAAAAAAGGACAGCTACGTCTACACCACCAGAAACAGAATTGAACGGACCAACAAAGACGTCCGTTACTTCACACTACAAACTAAGTTTCATGAAAGAAAATATACATATGGCCTCGTCAATAAAAAGTATTGGCTGCCATATAAGAAAATTAACGGTCACTACTTCTACTACATTGGCTATGGAGCCTACATCAAAGCGAGGAACGTTTCTTTCATTAATGATATGCCGCAATATTCTAATGGTGAAAAAGCCATGCTTACGATGTCCGGTTATCCTTTTACATTTGACAGTAAAACCAAGAAAATAAAAGATCTGACAAAATTATTTAAAGCAGGCAAATACGTAGTAATCGATGGCCTACGGCAATTTACTGACAGTGATGGCATTTACTTTGTGGACGCCGATCAACCAGTCTATGCTCGGTTAAAAGGAACAGGCCACGGCACTACGGGAACATATGTCGATGTTGCTGCTTTAAGAGCTAAGGATCTCTACATTTTTTATTCAGATCCAGAAGAAGGACATAATCCGAATTATCGGATTAACTTAGTGGATATTAACAGACTCGAAGATTACTATACCGATACCAAGAAAAAGAAATAAAAACTTTCCCCTCTCTCAAAATGTTAGGGAAAAAGCCAATGACTAATCTGAAGATAGTAAGTCACAATATCGTGACTTACTTTTATTTTTTGCGAACACTTGTTGCCTTAAATAAACTTTTGTGCTAAACTTTCATTGTACATGGCAGAAGCCAGTGTACAAATATATAAATAGGAAGACTAATTTTTATGGTTAAGTTTAAAGAATCTCACTCAAAAAGACGATTGCATTGAATCAGGCTAACGACCCATATCCACGCTATGCTATCCAAAAAGGAAATGTTGGCTCAACTTACATCTATTGTCTTCATTTGGAAAATGGGCAAAGTGATACGTACGTTGTGCGTGGAAAGGCTGGCAATATAAAGGATCAAATCCTGCACTTAAGCGGTGATGTAGCAGGACACACCAGGACACACGCAAACCTGGGAATATGCCGGTATCGCGAACAAGTGGTTCATTGGTGTCAAGAAAACTAATACCCATAAGAACAAATGGGATAAGCAAATCGCCCGTGTTGATATCAAAGCGCAAAAAGGAAGCCACAGCAGTCATTTAGATTTTCCGCGTTTGGCTTACCTCAACCGTGCGGGCAGTCATCCATATCCCGGAACTAATTTTGTCAGAGCTGAAGCCACTGTATCTCCAAATCACCAAAAGTTTCTCTTGGCAACCATCGATGCTTCTGGCAACGGCTACTTCACGATCTACTCTCTGAGTACAATCAACAAGGCCCTAGATCAAGTTGCCTCCCTTAGCAATGGTGATAACTACGTCAATATGGGAAATATCGCCTGTCTTGAATCCTTCTACTACCCCAACTTAAGTAGTTTGATCAATTCCTACCAAGGCTTTGACATGGACGATTACGGCAATATCTATATCTCCAGTCAATTAGCTCCAAAATATAAAGACAAAAAATGGACAACTCACCACAAGCAGATCATCAAGATTCCAGCAAGTAAACGCTCCTTTGCAGACCAGTGGATCAGCGTTAATTTGAGTGATTGGGGCAAAATCGACCACAAGGGCTATCATTCTGAAGTCGAAGGCTTGCAAGTTATTGGTGAAGACCATGTTTATCTCACCGTTGCCTATCACGCATTAGATTCAAACGGCGATCCTTGCACTGCGTACAACAATCTCTACGAAATTTCCTGGTAAAAACTAATTAACTAACTTTCCTGATTCGTTAATTTTGCCAAGAACACAAAGGTACTCATCAATTCGATGGGTACCTTTTTTCTTCGCCTTAGCGTTATAATTATATCAAGAAAGCGTTTTTTACAAAAAGAGGTTATAATCATGTTCAAAAAGCTACGTAACGCAGTGTTCACCTTAACCGCCCTACTAAGTTTTACAGCTTTAACGGCAACCCCAAATATAGTTTCAGCAGCAAGTTCATCAAAATACACGCCTAAATATATCAACCGGCAAGTCATACTGAAGTTAAACTGCAACAGCTATGTATACGACCGCTACGGTAATCGGATGCCTTGGTTCAATGGACTTTATGGTCCCCTCGGATATCTAAAAGAAGACAGCTACGTTTACACCACCAGAAACAGAATTGAACGGACCAACAAAGACGTTCGCTACTTCACCTTATTCACCAAATACCACGTTACTAAATACAATTATGGCTTCGTTGGTAAAAAGTATTGGCTGCCATACAAGAAGATCAATGGCCATTATTTCTACTACATCGGCTATGGTGCCTACATCAAGGCAAGAAATGTCTCCTCGGTCAACGGTCTGCTCCAATATTCCAATGGTGAAAAAGCCATGGTTGATAAAACGTCTTATTCTTTTACATTCAATAGTAAAAGCAAGAAGATCACACACCCAAAAATAAAGTATAAAAAAGGCGACTACATCATAGTAGACGGCCTAAGACAATTTACCGATGATGATGGTTTTGCCTTTTGGGATGCCGACCAACCATACTATGCACGTTTAAAAGGCACCGGTCATGGCAATACAGGGACATATATCTATATTGGAAACTTAAGGGATAAAGATGTCAATGTTTTCTATTGGGATATCGAAGACGGTCCATCTCCCAAAGAACGCCGGATCAATTTGGTCGATATTGATTAGCGATGTGGTCTCTATGGGAGCTAGAGGAAAGCCAATAAATGACCTAGGGTAACAAGTCACCTTATCGTGACTTGTTTTATTCTTCACGAACACTTGTTGCCTTATATAAACTTTTGTGCTAAAATTACATTGTACCTGGCAGAAGCCTGTGTGCAAATTTTATATAGGAGGACTGATTATGGTCAAATTTAAAGAGACCAAAAGCATTTCATTCAAAAGGACAGTAGAGCTGAATCCACATCATCATTCAGCCGTTCAAAAGGCTAATGTTGGTTCAACTTACATTTATTGCCTTCAGTTGAGAAACAAGCAGGAAGACACCTATGTCGTACGGGGTAAAACTGGTGATATGACTGAGACCATTTTGCACTTGAGTGATATCGCTGCAGGTCACACGCAAACCTGGGAATATGCCGGTATGGCGAACAAATGGTTTATCGGTGTCAAGAAATATGAAAGGGAAGGAACTGATATCAAATGGGACAAGCAAATTGCCCGTGTTGATATCAAAGCACAGAAAGGAAGCCACAGCAGTCACTTGGATTTTCCGCGTTTGGCTTACCTCAACCGTGCAGGCAGCCATCCTTACTCCGGTAAAAATTTCGGTAGAGCTGAAGCAGCTGTATCGCCGAATCACCAAAAGTTTCTCTTAGTTACCATCGATACCTTAGGTAACGGCTACTTCACAATTTACTCTCTCAGCGCTATCAATAATGCCTTGGACCAAGTTGCCTCACTTAGCAATGGTGATAACTATGTCAATATGGGTAATATCGCCTATCTTGAGTCGTTCTACTATCCTAACTTAAGCAGCTTAATCAATTCCTACCAAGGTTTTGATATGGATGATTACGGCAATATCTATATCTCTAGTCAAAAAGCTCCAGATTATGATTATAAAAAAGATACCTGGACACTCCACCACAAGCAGATCATCAAGATTCCAGCCAATAAGCGCTCCTTTGCAGACCAGTGGATCAGCGTCAACTTGAGTGATTGGGGCAAGATCGACCACAAGGGCTATCACACTGAACTCGAAGGCTTGCAAGTTATCGGCGAAGACCATGTCTATCTTACTGTTGCTTACCACTACAAAAAATATGATGATGATAAGCAACATTACGTATCCGCCACCAAGTACAACAATCTCTACGAAATTTCCTGGTAAAAACTAATTAACTAACTTTCCTGATTCGTTAATTTTGCCAAGAATATCAAAGGCACTCATCATTCGATGGGTGCCTTTTTTCTTAAACTTGCAACAAAAAAGGCAGCCTCGCGGCCGCCCTAGATTAGCTAACTTTCCTGATTCCCTAATCTGTTACTAATTGTATCACAACTGCCTTAAACTTCCCAGTCCGGGAACTGGTCTATACAAAGCTACCACTTTGTTCGTGAATTAACCGTTTTCTTAACCGCTGAAAAACTTTTTCTCCAAATTTGTCCAAAAAAGCGAATATTCGCCTATCTGTTCTCTTGCTTTTTCTAAAACTGAATGCTATCTTTAATACATAATCGTTCGTCTATGAAAAAGAAAAGAAGAAAAAGAAAGAAGTAATTTCGCTATGCGCTTTAATTACAAGAAATTGGTTGCCGCTGGGGCAACCACCCTGTCAATCGCTGCTGTATTGACTGCCTGCTCCGGCAAGAAGTCTAACACTTCCGTCAACAAGGACACCAAGCACGGTATCGCCTTGATCACTGACGGTAACGGTGTTGACGACCACTCCTTCAACCAAGCCGCTTGGTCTGGTTTCAAGGACTACGGCAAGGAACACGGCCTCAAGCAAGGCAAGGGCGGTTACCAGTACTTTGAATCATCATCTGCTGCTGACTTCACCCCTAACCTGACTCAAGCTGCCCAAGCCGGCTACCAAACCATCTACGGTGTCGGCTACATGCTGACTGACTCAGTTAAATCCGCATCCAAGAAGTACCCTAAGAAGAACTTCGTCTTGATCGACTCAGTTATCACTGGCCGCAAGAACGTTGCTTCAGTTACCTTCAAGAGCAACGAAGCTTCCTACCTTGGCGGTCTGGCTGCTGCCTACACCACCAAGACTAACAAGGTCGGCTTCATCGGCGGGGCCAAGTCCAGCGTCCTGGACCTCTTCGAAGCCGGCTTCAAGCAAGGTGTCAAGGATGGTGCCAAGGCCTTAGGCAAGAAGATCACCGTTTACGACCAATACATCGGCAACTTCACCTCAACCGACAAGGCCAAGTCAATCGCCCAGTCAATGTACACTGACGGCGCTGACATCATCTACCAAGCTGCCGGCAACGCCGGTAACGGTGTCTTCACCGAAGCCAAGACCCGCAACAAGGCAACCACGGCTGCCAAGAAGGTCTGGGTCATCGGTGTTGACGTTGACCAGGCAAACCTGGGTAACTACACTTCAAAAGACGGTAAGAAGGCCAACTTCACGCTGACCTCCGTATTAAAGGGGCTGCGTTTCGCATGCAAGGACATCGCTGACAAAGCCTACAAGGGCAAATTCCCTGGCGGTAAGGTAATTTCCTACGGCTTAGCTCACGATGGCGTCTCTGTCACTAAGGGGAACCTTGATGCCAAGACTTGGAAGGCAGTGCAAGCTGCCCGCAAGCAAATCCTGGCTGGTAAAATTAAAGTTGCAACTGCTCCAAGTAAGTAGCACAATATATAGTAGTCAATCTGAAACACTCCGCAATATTACGGGGTGTTTTTTGTAAAAGTAATAAAGAAAGTTTTGTCATATGGAAAAAGAGATCAAAAACATCATTGAGATGCGCCATATCGTGAAAGACTTTAACGGTTTTAAAGCCAACAACGATATCAACCTCACGCTCCGCAAGGGCGAAATCCTGGCGCTTCTTGGCGAAAACGGCGCCGGCAAGTCTACTTTAATGAGTATTCTTTCCGGCCTGCTCGAACCAACCTCTGGCGAAATCTACGTGCGGGGCAAGAAAGTCAACATCTCCGGCCCAAACGTCGCTACCAGCCTGGGGATCGGGATGGTGCACCAGCACTTTATGCTAGCCCAGGCCTTCACTGTCCTGGAAAACATCATCTTAGGCCATGAAACCACCAAGGGCCTGGCCCTGGACTTCAAGACCGCCAGAGAAAAGATCCTGGCCCTGTCCAAGCAATACGGCCTGGCCATCGACCCTGACGCTAAGATTTCCGACATCACCGTCGCTCAGCAGCAAAGAGTTGAAATCCTGAAGGTCCTTTACCGCGGGGCCGACATCTTGATCTTCGACGAACCAACTGCCGTTTTGACGCCGCAGGAAATCACTGAATTCATCAAGATCATGAAGAACCTGGCCAAGGAAGGCAAGTCCATCATCTTGATCACCCACAAGCTGAAGGAAATCAAGGAAAGTGCCGACCGGGTCACTGTCATCCGGGCTGGTAAGTCCATCCAAACCGTCAGCGTTGCCGATGCAAACGACGAACAATTGGCCGAAATGATGGTTGGCCACCATGTTAACTTTAAGCTGGACAAGGCTCCCCTCAATCTGGGCAAAAATATCCTGGAAGTCAAGGACCTGCACGTCAATGAAGACCGGGGGACCGAAGCAGTCAAGGGTCTCTCCTTCAATATCCGCGGCGGGGAAATCCTTGGTCTGGCCGGGATCGACGGCAACGGCCAGGACGAACTGGTCGAAGCCATCACTGGCCTGCGCCATGTTGAAGGCGGCCAAGTCGTCATCAACGGCCAGGATTTGACCAACAAGCCAGTCCGCCAAATCACGGAAGCCGGCGTCGGCCACATCCCTGCCGACCGGCAAAAGTACGGCTTGATCCTGCAACTGCCTTTGTCTGAAAACATTGCCAGCCAGACCTACTACAAGGAGCCTTACTCCAAGCACGGGATCATGAACGAACAGACCATCCGGGAACACGCCCGGGAACTGATCAAGAAGTTCGACGTCCGCACGACCAGCGAACAATTGCCAGCCAGCGACCTGTCCGGTGGTAACCAGCAAAAGGCCATCATCGCCCGGGAACTTGACCGGGACGCTGACCTGATCATTGCCTTCCAGCCAACCCGGGGCTTGGACGTCGGGGCCATCGAATACATCCACAGCCAGCTGCTGAAGCAAAGAGACGCCGGCAAGGCCGTGCTCCTTGTGTCCTACGAACTTGACGAAATCTTGCAGCTGTCTGACCGAATTGTCGTCCTGCACGACGGGGCCGAATCAGGTGAAGTCAAGCCTGACCAGACTAGTGAAACTGAACTCGGTTTGCTTATGACCGGGAAGAATACCAAGAAGGAGGCTGCCGCTAATGATTAAGGTGAGCCCTAAAGCCAAGCGGCTTTTAGTGCCGATCGTTTCTGTTATTGCCGGCTTTTTAGTCGGGGCCATCATCATGCTGGTCTGGAGCTATGACCCATTCCAGGCCTACAGCTCAATGTTTGAAAGTGCCCTGGGCTCAGCCAACGGGATCGGGGAAACCATCCGTAACGCCACCCCGTTGATCTTTATCGCCATCGGCTTCCAGATCTCTTCAGCCGCTGGCTTCTTCAACATCGGTCTGCCGGGCCAGGCGCAAGCCGGCTGGCTGACCGCCATCTGGATCGGCCTGGCCTTCAAGGGCCTGCCCGTCTACATCCTCTTGCCATTTGAAATCATCGCCGGCAGCCTGGCCGGTGCCTTGGTTGCCGGGATTGCCGGCTGGCTGCGGGCCTACTTCGGAACTAACGAAGTTATCTCAACCATCATGCTTAACTACATCGTCCTCTACCTTTGCCAATACCTGCACCAGGACGTCATGAACAAGAGCCTCCGCGTTGACACCGACACTACCAAGACCGTCGGGGCTAGCGGCAGCCTGCGGATTCCGTGGCTGAGCGAAATGTTCGGCGGCTCCCGGATCAGCGGTGGTATCTTCCTGGCCATCATTGCCCTGGTCATCTTCTGGTTCTTGATGAAGAAGACCACGGTCGGCTTTGAAATCAAGGCGGTTGGTTTGAATCCATTCGCCAGCCGTTACGCCGGCATGAGCGACAAGAAGAACATCATCATCTCCATGCTCCTGTCAGGTGCCTTCTGTGGCCTGGGCGGGGTCGTACAAGGTCTGGGGACTTACCAGAACTACTTCACCCAAACGACTACCCTGGACATCGGCTGGGACGGCATGTCCGTTGCCCTTTTGGGCGGCATGAGCGCCATCGGCATCCTGCTGGCTTCCCTGCTCTTCTCTATCTTGAAGATCGGTGGCCTGGGGATGCAGACAGCAGCCGGGATTCCATTTGAAATCGTTTCTATCGTCATCGCTGCCATTATCTTCTTCGTAGCCATCAGCTGGGCTGTCGGCCTCCTTTTCAAGGAAAAGAAGTCTGACAAGACCGCGACCTATATTGCCACGGCGGAAACCGCCGGCCGGCAAGCCGCCAACGACCAGCAAAAAGGAGGGGAAGCATAATGAACTTCGTGACTGTATTAGCCTTAATCGTTTCATCAACTTTAGTTTATTCAGCTCCCTTGATTTTCACCGCTTTGGGCGGGACCTTCAGTGAAAACTCAGGGATCGTCAACGTCGGTTTGGAAGGGATCATGACCATGGGGGCCTTCACCTCCATCGTCTTCAACCTGAGCTTCGCCTCAACCTTCGGCACCGCTACTCCATGGCTGGGTGCCCTCTTGGGCGGGATTGTCGGGATCATCTTCTCCCTGCTGCACGCCGTTGCCACGATCAACTGGCGGGCTGACCACGTTATTTCCGGGACGGTCTTGAACTTGATGGCGCCGCCATTGGCCGTCTTCCTGGTCAAGGCCATCTACAACAAGGGGCAGACCGAAAACATCAACCAAAACTTCGGCTACTTCTCCTTCCCTGGCCTGGCCAACATCCCGGTTATTGGGCCGATCTTCTTCAAGAACACTTCAGCTCCTGCCTGGGTGGCCATCGTCTTGTCCATCTTCCTCTACTGGGTACTATACAAGACTCGCTTTGGCCTGCGCCTGCGGTCCAGCGGTGAAAACCCACAAGCTGCCGACACTTTGGGGATCAACGTCTACAAGATGCGTTACGCCGGCGTCTTGATCTCCGGTTTCCTCGGCGGGATCGGCGGGGCCGTCTTCGCTGAAGCAATTGCCGGGAACTTCTCAGTTTCCACTATTGCCGGGCAAGGTTTCATGGCCCTGGCTGCCATGATCTTCGGCCGCTACAACCCAATCGGCGCTATGCTGTCCTCCCTCTTCTTTGGCTTCGCACAAAGCTTGAGTATCATCGGGGACCAGCTTCCAGGCATTTCCAGCCTGCCATCCGTTTACCTGCAGATCGCGCCTTACGTCTTGACGATCATCGTTCTGGTAGTCTTCTTCGGCAAGACTGTCGGGCCAGCTGCCGACGGGCAAAACTACATCAAGTCGAAATAAAGAAAGAGTCTGGGAAAAAAGACTCTAGCGAATAAAAAAGGCTTCTAGAAGTGAAAAACTTCTGGAAGCCTTTTTGCTATGCATCTCAAATCACTCATGTTACTAAATACTGGAGCAGAGAGCTGCTAAATCTCTCTTTTTGTCATGTATTGAGAATCTTCCAGCCAATCAAAAAAGATGAAGCTCAAAATATTACATCGAGTTTCACCTTTTTCATCTATCTAAAGTCCAGTTTTTTCCCAGACTCTTTTTACTGACATTTTTTCTAAAAAAATACTAAAGTAAATTAATGACAAGTTTTTAAAGCAAGCTTTGTGGAGCTTGGTTCACTGGAATATTAGAGTATGACTCCAATTCTGGCTGAATCCAAAGACCGAATTCAAAAACATATCCATTAATATTCAAGTGAACACTAATGAACACATTCTTGTCCTCTAGCTGAAGCTAGAAGATTTTTTTAGGCTTTTTCGCGGGGAAATGCCTTGTGCGCTCAGTTGTATGTACCTCCACTAAAGTTTCCCTTAGCTTCTGATACTTTTATCATACCCACAGTCAAATAGTTCGCCATATTTTGCTTAACAAAGCCCGAAGACTCAGTCTCACAAAACGGGCAGGAATATGTCCTAAGTTTCCCTAGTGCCGAAGCTCTAGGGCAGCGCCCAGTCCACGACTTGAAGCAGGGACGAACCCACGCTTGTGACGCTTTGATTGATAGACTATGCCATCACCAACTGTTTGTTTGCGTAACGGTCTTCAAGAATCAACTTAACATTCTTGTATGGCATATATTTCGTTATTTCTTTGTCATCCGCTCTTTGCAAAATATTTACCGCTGCTGCTGTATTTGCGTTCATTTCTCCACAATTTGGACAGACAGCCGTTTCATGATGTGCGCCTTTTCTTTCACTGAAATGCGCACCACATCTTGGACAGAACTGAGACGTATATGCCGGATTAACGTCGATAGTTTGAATTCCCAGACTGCCACATAAATACTCGATACGTTTATCCAGTCTTCCTTTAGCCCATGACGACAGCTTGCGTCTCACTTTTGCTTCATAGCGGTTTGATGCTTTAGGCAATTTCTCTTTAGTAAAAGTCAGATCTTCCTTGACGAGAATATCTGGATCTTCTGCCACAAGCATCTGTCTAATGCTTGTGTTCATCACCCGCTCCATGTTGCGCTGATTTCTTTCATGTTGGCGATGGTAGAGCTTGCTGCCAAGATGGTGTTCTTCAAGACGGGCAATTTGGCGCTCAAGACTTCCAATGCGGTGTCTAATACGTTTCTTTGTCTTAGCTGAATAATCCTTGGCTAACTTTTCCTGCAAAGCAGACTTTTCTTCTCTCAATTCCTTGGCTGACTGGATGTACTCATTACGATTTGTATTGCGGTCATTGATCCGCTCAACTTCAGCACCTACCAATCTGCCGAAGCCTGGTCCATATTCTTGACCACTGCTGCAGGAAATGAGAGTTGCCAATCCCTTGTCCATACCCAGTTGCTTTTGTGGCTTGCGGATATTATGGGCAACAGCTTTAATAGCACGATGAACTTCCAGCCGCTTCTTGTCTCGATCAAGAATGAGCTGGATGTCGCCGCGTTTCTTCTTGTTGGCATAGCAGTATGGCCCTGTTAGCTTAAACTGCCTTTTCTTTCTGCATTTTGCCGTCATGATTTCTAGGTAGCTTGAGCCGTCTTTTTCAACAACTTTCCACATCACTTCGTCATAGAGCATGCATCGTGCAGCCGTTGAATGAGGGTAGGGCTTATGTTTTCTGGTGAGGCGTCTGATATATGCAAAGCAGTGCCGAAGCTGTTTCTCAGATAAAGCGGCTCTTAGTGCAGGATATTGGCTCATTTCTGCATTTGGCTGTGCTTCATTCTCACGTCTCTGCAGAATAAGTTGCCAGTAATATGGAGAAGTGAAGACGTAATCGAGGTACTGGCGCTCAACATTAGCCAATGTATCGTTAGCTTGAACCATCCTTTTAAGTTTCAAGCCAAGATTTGACCACATGGAATTGAGATTCATACACACGTCTTTAACCGCTTCTGTTACATGCCGTCCTTGAATTCCAAACTGCTCGCTCAGAAGCTTTTGCTTTGAGAGTCTGACCGTTCTTGAATCGGGAGACTTCAATCCTTGAGCTTTATTCTTCTTATAGATCTTTTTCCAGTCTTTGACCGCTTTGCGAGCTTTCTTGATTTCACCGTCATGCTCGCGGATTTTATCTCTAGGGCCATACCAGTTAGCAACATCAGTCATGTGATTGATGCCACACAACTGTGAATAAAGGAAATCTCTGCATTTGCCGTAAGCAGTGAACAGCTCATCCAATTCTTTTAGTTCGTTACTATTTAACTTTACGGTGTAGGCTCTAACTGTCTTAGTTTGAGTTCTTCTCTTTTTTCTGGTCATTTTGGGAAACGACTTTCTTCTTACGATCTTATGTTCGCGTTTAGCTGTATTATATCACAGAAGCTCGTCCAAATACATTGATAACATGACCTAGAATAGAAAAGACTACAAATAAGCATTAGTAGTCTTAAATTGCTATTTTTGACTATATATTATTACAGCTGCTGACTTACCCTTTCCGGGACTGGATTCGCTGAATTGGAGTTTTTTTATTGGAGGTTTGAATTTAATGGAAGCTCATGAAAAAGTCGCCCCTTCCGTGATCTGGTCGATTATCGGGACCGCGGGCGTGGCCTGCAGCGGGGTTTTGGTCGAAACGTCAATGAACGTGACCTTCCCAACCCTGATGAAGGTCTTCAACCAGTCTTTGAACAACGTGCAGTGGATTACCACGGCCTACCTGCTGGCCGTTACCTTGACGATCGTCCTGGCGGCCTACCTGCAGCGCGGCTTCAAGTTCAAGAGTTTGATCATCGCGGCGGGCACGGCCTCAGTCATCGGCGAAGTGATCTGCATGCTGTCTAATACCCTGCCGGTCATGCTGCTGGGCCGAGTTATTCAAGGGATCGGGACGGGGATCGCCATGCCCCTGCTCTTCTCCATCATCATGCTGGAGGTGCCCCGGGCCAAGCAGGGCTCTTTCGTCGGGACCGCGGGCATGATCGTCGCCCTGGCCCCGTCACTGGGGCCGACCTACGGGGGGATCTGCCTGGCAGCTCTTAACTGGCGGTTCAACTTTATCTTTACCCTGCCCCACCATCGTCTTCTGCATCATCGCGTCCCGCTTCATGAGCGACAATGAGTCTCACCGGGACCACTTCAACTTCAGCGAGTACCTCTTGATCGTCCTGGCCCTGGTTGCCTTGACCCTGGCCGTTAACAACTTAAGCTCCGGCTTTGCCAGTCCGCTGGTTTGGGGCGGGCTTTTGGTCACGGTCATTTCCTTTGTCATCTTCTTCAAGCTGGCCAAGCAGGAAGGCAAGCCCCACATCATCAATATTTCCGTTTTGAAAAATACCAGCTTTAACCTGGGTCTGCTCATCTACACTTTCCTGCAGTTCATCCAGATCAGCCTGACCTTCGTCATCCCTAACCTGGCGCAACTGGGTCTGAAGACCAGTGCCTTGACCAGCGGGATGCTGCTGCTCCTGGGCAGCCTTTTGTCAGCCTTCTTCGGGCCGGTAATGGGCCGGCTCTTGGACAGCCAGGGCTTCAAGAAGCTCTTCTTAATCGGCAGCTTCCTGGGCATGGCCGGCATTTTGCTCTACATCATTTTTGCCCAAAAGCTCTCCATTGCCTTGATCGTGATCTTCCACGTCATGTTCATGACCGGCTTCAGCATGATGTACAACAACTCCATGACGATCGGCCTGCAGCAGCTGGAAGTCATGCACATCGCTGACGGCAACGCTCTTTTCAACATGCTGCAGCAGTACTCCGGCTCAATTGGGACCGCGGCCATGTCCGTGATCATTGCCATCGCCGGCAGTCCTTACCAGGGGCAGAGCAAGCAAGTGGTCATAGGGTCACAAGCCGCCTTCATCGTCCTCTTCATCTTCACCCTCTTGATTTTTGCCTGCATCTTGCGCTTTATTAAACGCGACAAGCAAGGTCTAGTCAAAAACTAAAGCAAGCGAAAAGCCTTACTCCACACGGAGCAAGGCTTTTCCTTCAGATTGAACTATTTACTCTGCTAGTAGAAAGCAATAAATGCAATCCGTCTGCAAAAATAATTATCGCGCACATCATTAAGCACCAGACCGGTTTAATCTGGCCCAAAACAAGCCCGAACAAAGCATATCCCAAAGGAGAAAGCAAGGCTACTACTGAACTGGTAGTCGCTCCAACTCTCCCTTGAAGATTAACCGGCACCTTGGTTCTAACATACATGGCATATGGCAAGTTTACCGCGGCCAAGCAGGCACCTACCACCAGCATGCAGATGCTAAAAATACCAGTAGCAAGCAACTTATTCGGACACAAACATGCTAAAGCTAGTATAATAAAGTCACCCGCTAAAATGATTCCAATTCTGCCGGTCGTCAGCAAATAATTCTTTGGCATCTTGAAAGAACCTAGCAATAGACTGACCAGAAGCATCCCTCCTGCGCAAAAGCTGTCCGCCAATCCATATAAATTTGCAGGAATTCCCAGTTCCTTCATCATGGCGATTGGCAGGCTGACTTCCAGGCCGCTTAAAGCAAAATTAGCAATCACGGCAAAAAGCAGCAATTCCATTAAATAGCGGTCATTTTTGAAATACTCTAAGCCATTTTTGATGGATAAGAGCCATGAATCACTGATCGCTTCCACGTCAACAGAAATCAAGCGGAAATCCAATAAAGCAATTGCCAGCAAAACCACGCTTTCACCAGCTAATTCAAGCAAAGCAATATTGGAGATGGCGACTGCCCCAGCCAGCAAACCGCCCAATATCGGTGCCAAAATAACAGCACCCGCGTCTGTCAGTTGTTCATAGGCAACTAATTTTTGCCGGTGTTCTGCAGCTACCATTGAATTCGTTGAAGCCTTATAGCTGGTCGATTGAAAGGTATCACAAACTGTCAGCACAATACTGCTGGCAACAATAATCAGCAACCGTTCAGATAATGAAAGCTGCGCTCTAAATAGTGCTATAAACAGTATTACCGCTACAACGCTTGTTGCCTGGGCGATCATGCAAATTTTTTTATGATCATACTTATCAACGCAGAAGCCGATTAAAGAACTCAAAAGCAAGTTGCTCAAAGGCCGAACCAAAAGCAGCATGGAAAATAGCATGCTAGAAGATGTCTTTTGCAAAACATACACGCCCAGGCAAAAGGAAAAAGTCGCGCTCGTTAAATTACCGATTCCCAGGCTGCTGATTGCCAGAATTAATTGCTTTTTTGATTTTTGCATATTTCACCTATCGTAAATCCTAGATATAACTTTTTTCATTAAAATAAAGTAAATGGTGCAATACTCAATATAATGTTTCGGGATGTCAGATGTTTGAATCAGAGGATTTACGTATCCGTACAGATCGTCATGCCTCTTTTGTCTATCTATGAACGAATCAATACGTATGATTGTCTGCTCTCGATATTTCACCTTTAATAATCAGATATACTAGTAACTCACCTATAACTTTTTCTTTGGATAAGGGGTATTTTTTATTATTAAAATTATAGAAAAAGCGCCAGTTTCCACCCAAAATGTTACTAGCGCTTTTTTCAATCTCTCTCAAATGTTTACTTAGCATCTTTAAAGCAAACTACAACCAGGCATATATAACTCATCATAATCATCAGTAACAATCCATTCAATCATTGCAAAATATTTACCGTATGCAGCGCTTTCCATTGTTAGGCAATCACAAACATCTGATGAACTGATCTTTTTGATAGTTAAACTCATAAAAGAAACCTCCTAAAATATTTTCCTAAGTTTGGATTTTGCTTTAAAATTAAAACTAAATAAATTAAAGCATGGATAGCAGACTTACTTTTTCGGCCTTCTCATATGTGAGAAAAAAGCCCTAATTTTATTTTGGAGGAAAGATGACAGCAATAAACTTCAAGCAAATTAGACAGATGCAGGGACTGACTTTGAAAGAAGCAGCAAGTGGCATCTGCTCTATTCAGATGCTGTCCCGGTGGGAAAACGGTACTGGCAATATGGATTTTGAAAAAACACTCAAATTGCTTGAAAGGGTGAACATCACTAGTTCAGAATACGTTCACCTGGCCAGCTTAGACGATACTGATCAACTATCAGCTGAATTGCAGAAGGCATGGGAGCAAAAGGACCATACTCTAATTAAAAGAATCGCCCGAAACAGCTTAGAGGAATTCCATCTGACTTCAAATAACTTAGCCTTAAACTACGGAGCAATTGCTTGCAGCCTTTATCATTGTTTAACAAAAGTCAATTTACTGGAGATTGATGAACAAAACGCGCTTAATAAAGAGCTATCTGAGATTACGGTCTGGGGACAAGAAAATATTTCCCTGTTCTTTAACACCATTCAAGTGCTCAGTCCCAAAATGATTTTTCAAATTTCTGCCCAATTAATTGAAAATTTGGATTTTGCCAAGCAAGCAGGTTCGGATACTTTTTACTTTGCAACGACCACTTTATTTGAAGCCGTCATCGCCTTACTTATCAGCAACAATTCTGCCTATGCCGCAAACATCTTAAGGCAATTAAACCACTTCGATTTCCCTCAGCGCGAAACAATGCTGATCATTGGCCGGAAATTTTTAAATAGTTTGATAGACTGGCAAGAGCCGCAAAACGAACAAAGCATTTTAAAAATTATCGATTTTCTGCTCGATATGGGACTGACAATGCAGGCCAAAAATTTCTTGCAAGTCTATAAAACCGTTCGAAAGGTCAAAAACTAAAGCAAGTGAAAAGCCTTACTCCACACGGAGCAAGGCTTTTTCAGATCTTAAAAAGCAATGTGGCCAGCAGGCGCAAAAGCGCGAAGACCGCGAAGACCCAGATGCTGTCTTTGATCCCGCCTAAGTAGCGGCGCTGGTAAAGAGTCATCCCGGCAGCCGCGGCAAAGAGCAGGATAAGGGATACGGCGGCCAGCCAGCTGCCCGGCCAGTAGATCAAGTGGATCACAAACAGGCAGGCCAGGTAGGGCCGGGACCACTTCAGCCGCAGCAGGCTAAACTGCTTCCGGCTCAATCCCGGCCAGGTCCTCTGGGAGAAAAAGCCGGGCAAGTACCCGGCCTTCCCAACAACTTGCAAGCAGAATTAAAACAGCTTCCTTGCCAGCCAAGCGGCTGGATCATCAGCCGCTTTTTGGACTGTGGGGAAGAAGGCGGCAAGGTCTACGACTACTACAAAACTTTCGTGAAGATCAGCCGAAAATTAAATGCTCTCCAAAGGCTGCTTGCTCTTCGGTGGCAGGTAATCCCGATCCAAGGCGGCCAGTTCACCGGCGGTCAAGACCAGGTCAGCAGCCGCCAAGTTGGCCCGCATGTGGTCAACTGAACTGGCCTTTGGAATGGTCAAGACCTGCCCGGTCCGCATGGTCCAGGCCAGCATGACTTGGTGGACGGACACGCCCCGCTTGTCAGCGATCTGCTTTAAGCTGGCTTTAACGGGGATAGATTGCCCGTTGCCTGAGTTAAAGGGCGAATAGCCAATAAAAGCAATGCCGTGCTGCTTTTGCCAAGGCAGGAGGTCATATTCAACGCCCCGCTTGTCGAGATTGTAGAGGTCTTCATTGGCAAAAACGGCCCCTTCCCCGGCGATATCTACCAGCTCCTGCATATCAGCCGTGTCAAAGTTGGAGACGCCCCAGTGGCGGATCAGGCCGGCAGCTTGCAAATCCTGCAGGCCCTTGACTGTTTCTGCTAAAGGATAATCGCTCTTCCAGTGCAAAAGATACAAGTCCAGATAGTCTGTCCCCAGCCGCTTCAAGCTGGCGGCCAGGCTTTTTTTCTGCTCTCTTGGACTGGCGTGCCAGGGGTAGAACTTGGAGATAAGGAAGAGCTGGCTCCGGTCCAGGTCCTTGATGGCTTCACCGACCAGGCTTTCGGCCTGCCCTTCCCCGTACATTTCAGCGGTGTCGATCACGTTGACCCCGGATGACAAGCCGCAACGCAGGGCCGCGATTTCCTCCTCCCGCTTGCTGGCCTTTTCCCCCATGCCCCAGGTGCCCAGGCCCAGCTGGCTCAGTTTTTCTCCTTTGACAGTCATGTATTTCATGGAATTTTCCTCCATCTGTTTTATTGTTTTTCTATTTTTGCTTTCTCATTAAGCATAGTACAAGGGCGGCCATTTTTTAGCAAAAATCACACAGATTTTGCCAGGATTTATCGGTCTAGACCTTGACAAAAAATCTTCTTGGAACTAAAATGGACTATACCAATATGAGTGAGTTAAAAAATAAGGAGTCGTGATCATCATGAAAGTTATCGTTGTGAAAAACGCCAGTGAATTAGGCAAGCGGGCCTTTGACCTTTTGGCAAAAGCAGTTGCCGGAGGGGCCAAGACCTTGGGCCTGGCGACCGGGTCTTCTCCAGTTGAACTCTACCAGGAAATGGTAGCCAGCCAGCTCGACTTCAGTCAAATGACCAGTGTCAACTTGGATGAATACGTTGGCCTCAGCCCGGAAAACCCGCAGAGCTACCACTACTTCATGAGCAAGCATCTCTTCCAGTACAAGCCATTTAAGCACTCCTACCTGCCGGACGGCCAGGCTGAGGACATCCAGGCAGAGTGCGGCCGCTACAATCAGATTTTGGCAGAGAACCCGGTAGACTTGCAGGTCTTAGGGATCGGGCAGAACGGGCACATCGCTTTCAATGAACCGGGGACGCCGTTTGACAGCGTGACTCATGAAGTTGCTTTGACGGAAAGTACGATCAAGGCCAACGCCCGCTTCTTCGACAGCATTGATGAAGTGCCAAAGAGCGCCATCTGCATGGGGATTGCCAATATCATGGCGGCTAAGGAGATCATCCTTTTGGCCAAGGGGGAAAGCAAGGCTAAGGCTATTAAGGCCATGGTTGAAGGGCCAGTGACTACGGATGTCCCGGCCAGCGTCTTGCAAAAGCACCCGAACGTTACGGTGATTGCCGACCAGGCAGCCGCGAGCTTACTTAAATAAGAAGTAAAACAGGAGCACCTTCTTCGTAAAAAGATGCCCCTGTTTTTGCTAGCGCTTCGGAAAGCGGTTGCGTAAAGCAAAGGCCAATGATAATATAATATGTAACAGATACTATAAGCTTACTTCGGATTTAACATTGGGAGTGATGAAAATGCCTTGGTTTACAATCATGACGGTCATCGTAGTCATCTTGGCAGTCTTTGGCCTAATTACTTTGGCCAAGTATCTGATCAACTACTCTAAAAAAGGCCGCTAAACAGTATACGCAAAAGGATCTGCCTCAACAGAAGGCAGATATGACCCCCGAAATTAGGACACTAATTTCGGGGGTTATTTTCATGACTAAAT
>ENA-ORUR01000449-ORUR01000449.1-human-gut-metagenome-genome-assembly--contig:-NODE-449-length-19138-cov-2.81816_pt1 | contig 19138 bp, 21 predicted proteins | sample MGYA00242086_ERZ509223 | MGnify/ENA primary metagenome ERZ509223 (study PRJEB26280, sample SAMEA2338820) | human gut metagenome | biome: human gut; feature: human-associated habitat; material: faeces... | reverse complement strand
CTTAAGGGATTTTTAAAGAATGGAGGGTGTTTATGTTTCTGACCACCGGGGGAATTAATCGGACTTATGCCATCAAAGGAATTGTAAACGCTACAATCAAGAAAACTTTGCTCGCTGAAGAAATTGACAAGGTTGATCAATACGATGAACTCTACGAAGAAATTAAACGACGCTTGGCCAAACGAGCCACCGCTTTAAATGGGGATGCCGTTATCGAAGTGCGCTTTATCCCCGAGATTGTCCGCGTTTCAGTTGGACCAAAATACATGTTGCTTCATGGATACGGTACCGTTATTAGTTTTCCACGCAAAAAATAACTTAGGACCCTTTTCTTTTGTTTAGCTTTGTAGTATATTAAATAGGTAGTCTTTTTAGACGCTTGCATTTTGCCACTGTGGCGGAATTGGCAGACGCGCAACGTTCAGGTCGTTGTTCGGTTTATCCGAGTACAGGTTCGACTCCTGCCAGTGGCATTTTTTAGGTATTTTATGATGATTTATGATTTTAAAACGCTGATTTAACAGCGTTTTGCTATTTATAATCATCTATGATTATTCAAAGTGTTGTCCTGTTGTTGTCTTGTTGTCCGGTGAAAACCGACAGTAAAATCACAAGATAAAACAACTGTAAACCGTGTATATTTAATTTTGTAAAAATGCAAATGATGTCTAAATAATTTATTTATTTTATAACCTCCCTACCATTTTTAAATGGGGGTTGACTTATGCTTGATTAGTGATAGGTGAGATGAGAAAGATACAATTTATTTAATTTTATTATCTAACTTAATAGTAATGTAAAATGTATTATTTTCTTTATTTTAACTTTACACTATCTAACTTAATAGGAACGATACATTTTACAAACTAAAAGGGAGCTTGTTTTAAGCTCCCTTTATTTTTATTCTGACGGTTCACCGAACAACTTTATATAGTCTTCGGTATCCAACCACTTGGTGCCCCATTCACGAGCTTGTTCGTCTGTAACTTCCGGTGTAATCCTAACTTCGTTCCAACCTTGGTGGATGAAAAATTTCTCCCCATTTTTCTTCTGCCACAACCCTTCGTAACGATAGTCGTAATCGTCAAGGGTCTTTGCGTTGTAGTAGTAGCCTAACTCTGTGGCTGTTTCCGTATTGTATAACTTCCCATTCACAATTTTTTTAATTTTCATTTTAAGTTCCTCCTAGTCTTGTTAAATTAAATGATCTAAAACTGTTGGTAAGTTCCAGTGTTTAATTTCATCGCCAATTTTAACTTCTGCTCTGATTGAGAATTCATCAACTCCGATAATTTCACCTTCACCGGCTTTAGCTTTAACTTTCCGACCTACTAAAGATTTTAATTGTTCAATTCTGGTATCAGGCTTAACTTCCCTTTTAGTAACTTCAAAATCTACAATGTTGCGGTTATCATCTACTTTAATGATACTCCCACATGAGATGTTTTCAAATTTGTTATCTAAGATAAGTTGTCCCTGTTCGTTGTAATATGCCCACCCGATTTCACGGGCTTTAGGGTCACGCACTTTGATGTATTCCTTGTTGTTAATTTTCATTTTCGTTTCCTTCTTCCTTTGATTTATCTTACAAACATATTATAACACGGCGTTATATATAAAGCAATAAAAAATACCCTTTTTAGGGCATTTTATTAAAATATTTCGGCTTGTTCTTTTAAAATTTGCGCTAATTCGTAAACAGTCATCCGCTTATACTTACGTTCATTCAGAGTTTTAAGGCTTTCAAGATAATCATCCATGGCACTTTCGTATTCTTCTTCAGACTCAAAGTCTGATTGCTCCGGTTCGTCCCACAGGTAATCAGTTATAAACTCTGTGTCGGGTGCCTCTGGGAACACTGAATAAATCGCAATGACCTTTAAATTAGCTCCAAATTCGGCTAAATCTTGCATGACCTCAGCGGTTAAATCTTCGTTTTCGTAGTTAAATTTCACTTAACTTCACCTCTAATAAGCTTTTAAGCTCAAGTAAATCTTGCTTGTAGTTATCAATCTCTATGGTATACTCTTCCGCTTTACTACCCGGCTTAGGTTGAACGAATGAGAACGCTGAGCGCCTCAGTCTGTCATACCCTACCTTAGTCTTATTTTTAGCTTCCCACTTACGGGAGGCTTTAGTTTGTGCTTCCGATACTGGCATTTTAACACCTCCAATCAAATTATATAACACGTCGTTATATTTAGCAATACAAAAAAAGCCCGCCCCGAAAGGCGAGCTAATTGCAAATCACACTATTTTTATTTTCTTACATTATATACCTATCATTCAAACTTGCCAAGTGCCTTGCCCGAACCGTCCCGGCAGACCATATAACCAAACTGCCCGTTGCCCCGTGGCTGTCTAATCCAAGTCCAACCATCGTGCTTGCTCCAGGCATCATACACAATCGTTGACCCGGCCGGCAAGGTTGCAATCTTAGCAGACGTTGTCTTAGCACCCCAACGAAGGTTGATAGGCTCATAGGTGGTAAACTTACCGTTTTCAGCGTGCCAGACATCGCCTAATGCGTCGGTCCATGAGTTAGCCGGCTGCGGTTTAGGTACTGGCTGTGGTTTAATTTCAACCTTACCTGACCCCTTAGCTAGCTTGTGCCACCCGTCAGCATCCACGTTGATTAAGTCCCGGTCCATATCGCCCCCGGTAAACTGCCAAATCGTATAAGCCCCCCAAGGACTTGTGTTAACTTTCATGTTAGGCACGGTCCAAGAATTCCAGTCCATGCTTGGGTACTTAGCCACCCACAAGCCACAATCTGCGGAACAGTTTGCAACCTGTGGGATAGCTGATTCTGATACGTAAACCAACGGCCAAACCCCGGTTTGCGCGTGCACTTCATCAACGAACGCACGCACCCAGTCGGTTCGGCCAAACGCGCTGTTGTGGTACTCTTCCCAGTCAATCGCTAAGACTGCTTCACCGACCCAGTTTCTAACGTTGTTTAGAAAGAACTGCGCTTCTTTGCGAGGGTCGCCCCCACTCACATAGTGGTAAGTGCCAACAAGCTTACCTAAACTCTTCGCAAGCTCGTACTGGTGGTTAGCCTTAGGGTTCACGTAAGTTTCGCCCTCGGTCGCTTTAACAATGACCACTTGCGCGTGATCATCGCGAATAATTGAGTCGCTAGAATTGCTATATACGTCCACACCAAACATATCATTTTCCTCCTTTAGGTCCTTGTTCGTTATACTCATCGCTTAGCTTATACAGATACCGCTTGACCCATGCCGGCACTGGAATTCCCATTTGGCCTAGGTTTTCAACGATTGAAACCACATAGAAAAGAATGTAGAAACTTAGAAACGTATCTGCCATCGTGCCCCATTCTAGCAAGTCAAGAACCGGGTATAAGGTCAAGATTAGCAGCATTAAAGCAGCATGCTTAAATAGCCCGTTAAGGCCCTTTGTGCTGTTTGTCGATTTATGTGTTAACGACTTTACAAAGCCGGTCATGATATCACCCATAACCGCCCAAACGTAAACAAAGATAAATTTGTTATCCACTAAAGATTGAAATTTTAAGATATAAGCTAAGTGAAATGGTGGTGGTGCCACTGTTAATAAATTCATTTAATCACTCCTGTTATGCCTCCCACCCACCCATATTTTTTTATAATTTATCTTCTTGTTCGAAATAATAGTCCAAGAATGCCTTCATGTCAGCTCTGACTGCTTGCTTGTTGCTGTCGTATAAATCGTGGTCACTCACATAGAAGTTAAGTGACACTGTCCCATCTTCTTGAATTTGCGCCCCAAAACTTGCCACGGTCTTGTTCTCGATTGTGGATGTGCTAGTCAAGTTGATTGATTTTCTGTTAGTTAAAGCCATATTTATTCGCCGTCCTTTTCTTCTTTATTTGCTTCTAGTTCGTTAATCTTTGCTTGTAGTTCTTCAACCTTAGCTTCCAGAACTGCCTCATTGTATTGTGCTGTTGCTAGCTTGTTTACTAATTTTAATTCAATATTTGTCATTATTTGTTTGCCTCCATGTGTTTGTCGATTTCTAGCCTTACGTTTTCATAGCCTTTACGCTTTGCTTTGATTTCATAGCCGATTTCTAGGTTAGGCACGCTTGATTTAATCACAAAGTAGTTGCTTCCACGCTCAGCGACCCAGGCATAACCCTCACCGTAGGACGTGATAAAGACTTGGTAAGGGATGTCGGTGTTGACAGTTTCATTAAACAACGGTTCAATGCCAATCCTAACTGTGGATGTGTCATCAGTAACCACTGTGCCTAAATCACCGAAGTAATATTCTGCTGTTTCATAGGCGTTAATCTTAGTCCAGCCGGCGGTGGTTTGGACGATATTGTTTTTATTCCCAAAAACTGATAAATTTCCAGAAACTGTTAAATTTCCAGAAGTTGTTAAGTTCACAACGTGGACGCTGTTGTCGTTGTCCACACTCATTGGGGTTAGATTTTTACCATCTTTTTCGAAATTAAAAGAGATGACACTATCATATATGTCGAAAATAGCTCTTCTAGTTGCGTCGTTGTAATTTCTTGTATTCCCTACAGTGGCTTTAATTACCCCTTGAATTAAACTCAATCCAAGTTTATGATCATCAGAACTTATTTCCATCGAACCACCCGAGTTGATATTGACTGCCCCTTTGCCTTGTTCATCGCCTAATATTTCCATTCCAGTATAAGAAACACTGCTTAGATTCAGACTATTTTTATAAGTGGTAGGTTTGCCAGCCAATATATCAATTCTTGAAATTTCATTTTCAGATTCAGTTTGCCCAATAATTCTTACGTCATTGTTACTAAGGATTACAGCAGAGCCATTAGAACTAGGAGCGTTTGATGTCGTCAGAAATGGTCCGTTCGACATCATGAAGTTCGTCATCTTGAAGTTTTCAGTCTTTAAAACAGCCCCACTCTTGCCCGATAATTTCAAAGCCTGATTATCATCGCTTACGCCAGTCCAATCGCTTGCGGAAATTTCCCCCATCAATTTTCCATTGAGGCGATAGAATCTTAATTTGCCGCTATCCATTTCAACTTTCAATGAATTATCAGAGTTATTGATTTTGAAACTCCCGTTGTTTAAATCCAGTGCCATGCCAGGGCCTGTTAACGTCCCGGTGGTAATGTTATTCGCGTCTAGATTAATCACCTTAACCGCCGCCGCATTCAACGTCCCGGTGGTAATCTTTCCAGCGTCTAGCGATTTAATCTTAGCGCCATCAATGCTTGCGTTATCTATCACCGTTTGCCCGTCAATGTGTATCTGCTTACCTTTAACGAGCACCCCACCGTTGGTTACGGATATGCTACTATCGCCGACGGTTACATCGAACAGGTTAGCTAGCTGAGTGACGACAGACTTAGTTTTATCCAGGTTGTTCTTAACCGTGGCCACGGTCCCATCTACGGTCTTGATAGTTTCGTTAGTTTTAGCAATAGAAGCGTTAGCGTCGGCTATTTTTTGATTTATATCATTATCCGACATACCCCAATCAGAGGGTTTATTACCTTTTTCTAATTGTAATTCAGAAGTGAATCCACTGCCTAAACCAGTTGTGAAATCACCGTGCCATTCGATACGGAATGTAGTCATTACCTTGTAACTGTCATTGTGCCATTTCAAAGAAACACGCTTCCATTCAGTCGATAATGTCCCAGTATTAAAATTACCCAATGTTTGTTGCTCGCCATCTAAAATACAATAGGCGCCAACATGCAAACCACTACCGTCTTTGCCGTTTACTCTTACGTAAACACTAACTGTGTAATCAGTGTTAGGTTCAAGTTGAATAGTTCCTTTGTATCTTCTGCCTTCCCAATTCTTTAACCCTCTAACGGCTGTTTTGCCATTGATTTGCATTATATCTGCGGTTCCATTCGCTGCATACCAATAGTCAGAATTAAAATCTGCCGTGCCATTTAGCAAATTCTTCCCACCAACAACAATGCCGTCAATCTTGCCGTTAAGTTGCGTGTACCGCTCTTCAACCCCACTAGCTGTTTTGATAAGCTCGTTAAAGTTGCTTGTAAGATTACCGTTTGAGTCAAGCTTTAACGCACCCATGACGTCTCTTAGCTTGTTCCCCGTATCATCTACGGTATGCTTGTAGCTGTCTAGCTGCGTTGTCACGTTGCTAACTTTAGTATCGACTAACTTAGTGACTTCTGAATATATGCCCGAACTGTCCACGATTTGCTTAGCGTTCGTTGTGGTGGTCACCGTGCTTATGATTGTATCGGGGAGGTCTAGGTCGGAAGGGTAGTAATTGCCTGCAATGGTTCCCAGTTCCCACATGATATATCGAATGTATACAGTTTGTGCTTTGCTTTGATTTTTCATCCTAATACCGAAATTCGACTGTTTATCGTATATATCAACCTTATTCGTATTTCTAGGGTCTTTATTAACTACTGTGTAAGATATTTTATTCCATTGACCACCGATTAGGTTATAGCCTGGACTAACTAAACTTTCGCCACGATTATCATTATCGTTCCCAGCCCAAGCACTGCCACTCATAGGATAATTATTAATGTCCCAGCCAAATTGGCAATTATACTCGGGTTTAATCTCCATTGAGACAATCGCTGTTTGCCCGTAAGGAATAACTAAGTTCCTATCTGCCGTACTAGTAAATTGCAACCCTTGACCAAAGTTATCTCCACCGCCTGCTGTAAGCTTGACGGTCCACGTTTTGGTATTACTGTCATAAGTAGCACTTTGAGCATTACGGTTTGTAACCCACGACTCACGCAAATAATTCCGTCCGCCAATTCTAAGTCCGTCAATCTTATCGTTAGCGTTGTTAGCTAAATTTCTGACCGTAACTATTTCTCCGGCCTGTTGTGTTATCTTATCACTTTCAACGCTTAACTGTGCTTTAGTAGCGTAGCCGTCTAGGTCAGACTTGTTAGCTTTCAGGTTTATCTGATTGCCTAGGTTCTGAATGCCGGCCGTGTAAGTTGAAGTGTCAACCTTCTTTGAAATGTCTTGCTCCCACTTACCCGCACGACTTTCTAACGTCGATACCCGACCTTGTGCGTCTGCTAAAGCTTCTTTAGTCCCACTAGCTGTCGTTTCCACTGTGTGCACTCGACCGGTTAGGTCTGTCATAGTCTGCTCCATTTTAGTCGCTGACTGACTGACTTTAGCTAGTCCTTCTGACTGACTATAAAGCTGTGTACTTGCCTTAGCGATACTTGCACTGTTAGATGCAACTTCACTTGCTAATTCACTAGCTTTATGACTTAATTCGTTTGATAATGTGTTATACCGGCTAGCTGTTTCACTTGCAACGTTATTCAAGCTTTCGCTTAACTCGCTCGCTTGACGAACCGTGCTAGTTAAAGTTTCTGTTACTTCACTAGTTGCTGTTTTTACGTTGCTAATCTCATCAGCATTGAACCCCGCTTTGGCAAACGCTTCTTGTGCTTGCTTCTTTGCCGACTCCACTTCGCTAGATAAAGCTTTGGCGTCTGCTTTAGCCCTGTCAATTTCCTTTGCGATGTCATCGGTAGTCTTGGTATTCACGACCTCATGCCACACGGAACCGTCCCACTGATACATATACTGATAATCGCCGTCAGTCTTAAACCACAGGTCACCGACTTTTTTAGCAATCGGTTCGGCTGTCCCACCGTTGGTTCTAAAGATACTGTTCTGATTATCAGCAGTTGACTGGGCTGTTATCACTGCATTAGCTAGCCCGGTCGTTTTGCTTTCTAAAGCTGAGATTGACTCGCCTAAAGTCGTCCTTAAATCGCCTAGCTCGATTGAGTCATACTCATCCAGCAAGACGTTCCAGACTACCCTAGTTACTTTGATAGTCGTATCAATGCCTAGTTTCTCAAATCTAATCGGGATGATGTCGCATAGGTTAACTTGCTCTAGTGGAGCGTATTCGCTAGTTTTAGATAAGTCAGCAAAGGTAATCTTAGTCGACACTTTAGGGATGCCAATTCTGTTGTTTTCGATATATTGCTTAGCCAACTCAGTCAGTTTCTTTTTGATTTCGGCTTCTGTGGTATAAATACCAGTATCACTTTCAGACGGTTTGCTTCCTATTTTATAGTCAGTAAATTCTGAACCGAAATCGACTGGGAGAAGCTTTCGATTAGGATAACGGTCGACGTATTGGCTATCGACGAAATACCCATCCACGGTTATTAGTTTGCTGTTGTTACCGTCTGCTAGTCCTACGTTTGCATAAGGATAGATTGACGTGTAAGTGTCGGTGATGTCGTCTTCTTGCTCGAATGTCAGTAAGTTCCGACCGTAACTGATTAAAGTGTTAGCCGTTGTCCCCCGTTGCCCTTGCAAGCTGATGTGGAGGTTATCGAACTTATACTCACCACCCCAAACATCTAAGATTGACCCTTCCACACCACCTAGGACTTGCCTTGCGTTAGTCGCTTTAGTGATATCTAAGTTTGTCTCATGCTCTGAGATGATATCACTATCAACCGTGATGTCAGGGTGACCACCGACTAGGTTGGCTTGCCACTGTTCTAGTGCTTGTGTTGCGTTTCCGCTTAAAATTAAGTTAGGTGTGACACCTAAATCAGCGGTAATGTAACTAACGTGTTCAGCATGCACAGTCAGATAGATATAACCGTCACTGTCCATCGTAGGGGTGACTTTTTTAATCACAAAACGCTGGTCTTTTAACTCGTGACCAGCGTCTGCTTTGATAATTCTGTTTTTAGTCAACAACTCCGACCTTAAACCTTGTTGTGGGTAAATCACATCAAGCACAAACTCACCATTGCGTTCTTCCGTAACTAAAGCACTCGTAGCGTCTGGGAGTGTCCCTAAACCGTTGCTAAAAAAGTCTGTTTCATTAGCTTCATAGATAATCAAGTTCTCACCACCCACCTTGGAATTATTTGCACGGTAAAGTTGCTATTGTCCCAGGTAATTGTGTTGTTGCCCGGTGGCAATTCAATAAATTTTCCGTACATTTTGTTGAATTGGTTTTGCGTCTCATTTAAGTTTGTGCAAGTCTGCATTTCACTATCAATGATTAAGCCGCGGTCAACAGTTTTCAGAGTCAGATTATTAATTCTGACTGTTCCCGAACCGTTGACAATCAGCCTAGGTTTGCTTGCCATCGTGCCGGGGTTAGTCAACTTTTGACCTGACGTTAACGTGATTGTTCTAAGGCCGTCTTGCATATACTTATACGGTTGCATAACGAACGAGAGCTTAGAAGTCGTCTCTGAGACACTATTTTTAATCTGAACACCCTCACTATTTAGATATCCACGGTAGATAAAACCCGTGTCAGACGTTAACATAATGTCTAGCATTTTATACTGCTCAGCTAAGATATCTCTAGCAAAACGTTCAGAGTTTGCTTTAATCTCTTTATTAGTCCCTAAAAAAATCAACTCAAACTCTTGTTCAAAACTCTTAAAGCGATGATTGGACGTCATCAGCACACCGTCACGACCTGGGATGGTTAGCTCGCTCAAGTCAGCGCTAGAATGGTTGATGGTGAAATCACTTCTCACATATGCTTTATAATCAAGCGTATTGTGTTTTCCGAAAATTACATTCTGAAACCCCATTAAGTTAACCTCCCTCTATTTCTTTGCGTTGTCAGATTATCCATACTTTGCATGACCGTCCGTAGCGCTTCACGTTGATTGCCGTTTTTAGGTTTAGCCACTTCGGTTAAGATTCGGCCGACTAGTCCAGCGATTGCTTGTAGATTGTCTTCCACACCACTATTGTCGATGACGTTCGTAACACTACTATTATTGCTGATTGTGTTAGCGCTGACCGAACGTGATAAACCCTCAGCTGTGTTGATTGCATGCCCGATACCGTCCGCATACTGTGGAAGATGATTGAAGAGCTTAGCAGTTTGTGATGCCTTAGTAACTTGTGTTCCTTTAGGCAAATCTAAAAGCACGTTTCGGCCGCTTGGGATAAAGCTTTCACCGCCCGGAAGCGTGATTAACTCGCGGAAAGTTCCGCCCTTTTGGTCGTTGACCATCGCCAAGCCACCTGGGTGGGAGTCTGTCCCGTTTGCCCAGTGGAACCAACTAGAAACTTCGTTGACAGTTCTCTTCACGGTTCTATAAACCGTCGTTAAAACCTTAGTTTGAGGCACAATCGCATTAAACGACCAAATCGCACTTCTAGCAGCATATGCCGCCCAACTAGTGTTATCAGTTGCCCTAAAATACTTGTGGTTTGCGTTCGTGCTGTTATAACTCCCAACCGCATTGCGTCCAGAGTTAGCTGCGTTAATCACCGAGCCAGCTGAACCTTGCATAATCTTTTGCGCTGGATTGTTGCCATTATAGCTGTTTAAAGCTTGATTACCACGGTTAGTAGCATTAACCACATCAGCAGATGAGCCAGTTAAATTCTTGTGCTGAACACCCTTGTTGTTATAAGCGTCCAAGTTAATGCCAGCATTTCGCAAGACCGCACTAGCTGATTTATCAGTAGCTAAGAGTTCCTTAACCTTAGTAGGCAACGAATTCCACAGATTATGCTTAGCGATTGCTTCTGCTAGCTGTGGAAGTCCCTTAGCGTTAACGATTGCTTCTTTAGTTTGGAAGTCTAAAGTATTCCATTTACCGTTCGATTCCAGCGCTTTAACAACCGTTTCAGCTGAGTTGCTCTTAATCCAAGCCCTTTGTTCTTTCCAGGTCAACGTGTTCCACTTGCCTGACTCAATCAAAGCCTTAGTTACCATCTGTTCAGCATTAGTTGACAACTTACCTTGCTTTTCTAATAGCTGAATTTGATTCCATTTATCTTTAGATTGAATAGCCTTGTTAACTTCTTCTTGCGCGTTAGTCCGCACCCTACCAGTCTTAGGGTCAAAGATTAAATTGTTCCAAGTGTCGGCCGCGTTACGCATTGACTTGCTCATGTTGCCTGTTTCGGCTACCATGATTGTTGCTGCGTTCTTGGTTGCTTTAGCTAAGTCATCAGCGCGTTTTTTCGCTTGATCATACGACAAACCGGCTTCACGCATGTTAGCCTTGATAGCTTCATTAGACATTCCGCTTGCTTTAGCTGCACGATAATAAGCGTCAGCAGTCTTATCAATCATTGCTTGCTCTGACTTCTTTAAAGCGCTAAGTGAAGCATGGTATTCCGCGTCGCTAAGCTTGCCTTTGTTGTGTGCGTTGACTAAAGCTTTATATTGCTTCTGATAACTTGCGATTGTTTCGCGTTCGGTGTCTTTCAATGTTGCCATCGCGTTATCGCGTTGTTGTTGGTTCATATTCTTATAGTCAGCATTAAGGGCTGCTAGGATAGTCTTGCGCTTGCCACCGCTGATTTTTAGCACATTTAGCATTTCGTTTTGCATCTTGTTTTCAATGTTTAGCAATGCTACGCGCTGATTTTCATCAAGGCTCGCAACGCTCCCATGGTGCTGCTTCAAAATAGCTTGGTATTGTGTCCGATAAGACTTTAAACGTTCTACTGAGTCATTAAGTGACTTCTGTTCTTTTTTAGCAGCTTTAATTGCAGCAGATTGAATTTCAGGGTCTAGGCCTTTGACAGATTGCTTAACCTTAGCCATATGGTCCTTGGCTGTTTTTTCAATCTGATTAAATTGCTTGTCAAATTCGGCACTAAGCTGTTTAGTTGACGTCTTTCCGGCCACAGTCATATCTGTTAGGGCTGAGCTAATACCCGTACTTGTGCCTTTAAACTTAGATAAAGCACTGTTGGCAGTTTGATTAACCGTAGTCCCCCATTGTCTAATTTGAGCGTTGTTTTGAGCGACCTTCTTACCGTAAAGCTCATGATAAGCAACCACACCTAGCACGGCCACCCCAGCAACACCTAAGGCAGTGCCCAGTGTACCTAAGCCACCAGCGGCAACTGTGGAGGCTGTTCCAACTCCGGAAATTGCCCCAGTCGACCCAGCGGCTGCTGAACCAATTTCAGTTAAAGCAGTCGCGGCCGCACGTTTACCGGCAATCTTGCCGATTCCAGTCGCGAGCACGCCGAAGCCTTTTGTTAGGGTTCCGATACCTGTTGATATTTTCCCAAAAATGCTTAATAACGGCCCAATACTTGCAGCCATTGCAATAAATGCTAACGTACTTTTTTGAGCGGATGGGCTCATTTCACCAAACTTTTCAACCATGACTGATATTTTATCGATAACTGGTGTTAAATAAGGCAGAAGATTTTTAGCTAATGCCATGCTTAAATTTACTATCCGTTCCTTTAAGATTCTTAACTGGTTTTGTGCGGATTTTAAATTAGCTTTAGATAATTTACCAACATAATCTATTTTTGAAGCTTCTTTTACCTTATCAGTTAATTCCCCAAGTTCTTTAGCATTTTTCGCGAGAATTAAACCAGCTTGTTGTCCTGTAGTACCGAATAAACTATTAAAAACAGCAGCGCGCTCTGTCTTGTTCATATTTTTAGTGTGTTCGCGCAAAACCCCCATGATTTCAGTCAAAGATTTCATGTTTCCATTTGCATCAAGTAGTTCACTTTTGGTGATGCCTAATTTTTTTAAAACAGAATTTTTATCATCAATGTGTTTGATTGCGGACACTAACGAATCAATAACCTTACGTAAACCAGTACCGGCTTTTTCAGACTCTAGACCATTGTTACTCAAAATACCCATTGCACTAGCTGTTTCGGCAAGACTAAATCCAGCTTGATGTGCAGTCGAACCAACATAAGACATCCCGATACCTAAATCACTAAAACCAGTTGAGGTTAAATCGGCGGCATATGCTAATTCATTTACAACTTCTTTAGTATTTTTAGTCATAGTCGCGGTATCATTTGCTTTCATGCCAAAGGATTCTAGAGTTTGAGAAGAAACAGTAGTTACGTCATTAAAGTCATCACCCGTAGCAATAGAAGCTTGCAGTTCTGAATTCATTGCGCCTATCGCTTGCTTCGATGTATACCCACGCTTTACTAAATCTTGATATCCTTCAGCGATTTTTTGTTGGCTTATACCATACTTGTCAGAATAAGTTTTAGCGTCTCTAGTCATAATTGACACACCGTGAATAGTTTCTTTCGCGGTTTCTCCACCGTTACGAATTAAGTTTTTTGTAGTATTCATTGTATTGTCAAACTCGACCAAACGTTTAATTCCATAGCCAAGCCCAACAGCAACCGGGGTTGTTATATGCCTAGTCATAGAACTACCAATCTCAGACAATTTAGAGCCTATACTGGTTGCTTTATTACCCACACTAGTTAGGGTTGACCCTAAGCGCGTCCAAGCTGATTCTTGCGTCGCAATCTGACCGGCCAAAGCGCCCATTTTATTACGCAGAATTTCGATGTTCGCCGCAGTCTTATTGACTTGGTTAGCAGCATTAGCTTGCCTGGTTGCAAGTTTTTCTTGTTCCTGCGCTGTGGAGGCTGTCTTGCCCTTTAATTCTTCATAAGTTGCCACTTGCCGTTTAAGTTGAGCTTGGTAGTTCTGCATTTGTCTTTGCATTGTGCTGTAAGCATTACGCATTGAGTTTATTGAATTGCCTGAACCCTTAATCGCTGTTTCTTGCGCTCTCAAAGCAGAAGTGGTTGCTTTGATTTGAGCATTTAAAGCTCTAGCACTTGACTTAAAGGGGTTAATGTTTAACTCAACTGTGGCAGCTAAGTGACCTAACGATGCTGGCATTTAGTTTCCTCCTTTCTAGAACAGCCAAGGAAAGACCTCGTCGATATACTGTTCTTTTTCTTCGTAAATTGACGCTAATTGCTCTAACTCGTCTAGAGTAAAGCTATTGACTTCTTGAAGCTTATAGCCTTCTTGCATTCTAGCTTTATAGAACTCGTCAATCTGATTCAGTGCCTTCCTCATCGACTGTTCCGTTATCCGTACTGGGCTTTTCGTCTTCTTTAGAAGAACCTAAGGCGTCGTTTAAAGCTTGTGATAAGACTTCAATAGCAGCTAAGTCAGCACCTTCGATAAAGGCTTTTTCAGAAAATTGCTTATGCCAAAAAACACTGGCAAACTTAGCTTGGTCTTTTTGCTGTTGATCTAGTTCTTCGTCGTTCGGAACTCCGTCCTTGGAATACATCTGAATTTGGTGCATTTGATATTTCATTGCGTTAGTCATATCGACCAGCATTGGCGGTTCATTACGCACGTATTTCTTACGTTCACCGCCGACTAATAATTCAATTTCATACATTTAAAATCACCCCTTTATACGTCTCACATCTCTCGTCTCTGTCTGAATTTAAAAACTAGCCAGCACCAGCAACAGTTTCTAACGCATTAGCGTCAGTTTCTGTGGTTGGGAACACGGCTTTGCGGAAGGTATCTAAATCAAAACCTTCATTGTCACTACGTCCAACTAAAACCACAGTTTCTTGTTCACCGCGTGGAATGAAGTTGCCTACAATTTCATCTGCTTCGGGGTCGGGTGCTCCATCTTGGGTCTTGGAGTTTAGCCCAGGTAAAGCAAACATACCTTTAAGCATGCCAATCCAAACATCTTTGCCGTTTGACATCTTCATCTTGAACAATGTTGCCACATAATTAGGTGTCATGTTCTTGCTGTAGACTTCCACACCTTTTTTGAGTTCAACACCATACAGGTCTTGTTTCATTTGAGAGTCAATATCGTAAATGTTGATTGTTTGCTTAGCTTCCGTGATTCCACCCGATAAAACTAGGTAAGGGCCGTTGTCGGCCGCTAACGTCTTTAATTCGTTTGTTAATTCGAGCTTAACTTCTTTTAAACCCGGAATTTTCCGTGTTGTCTTAACTAAGTCGCCTTCATCGACTTTTCCGTACTCAAAGTCGGAAACACCAAACTTAGCGAGTTTCTTAGCGTCTGCCATTAAAATTCATTCCTTTCTTCATAACCTTCAAAATTTTGTGTAACCATAATCAAGCGATTATCATCGGCATCAGTTCCGATTGCTTGATAATAGCGTTCATAGTCAATGCCTCGCATAGTCTGATAAACTTGCTCCATGATTGCTTGAATGTGATTACTGTCTTTTTGCTTAACCCAAAAATCAACCTGGACGCGGTGATATTGGATAAACCGCGTGTTATCAGCAAATAAGGCCTCATCATAAGGGATATTGGTTACTCTAAACCAGGGCGCATTGTCGGGCGCGTTTGTAAAATCATCATTTGGAGTGGAAGCAAAGAACGGCTTGTAAGTAAGCTTGTTAGCTCTTAGTGAGTCTGTTAATTCGAGTAAACTTGAGTTTTCTAGAAGATTGTTAATCACATACTTGTTCGGTAGCATTCTATACTTTCAACTCCTTTATGAACTCTTGTAGTATTTTTTCCCTAGTCTGCGCCTGGGTCTTCTCCACGAAATGTTGAGGGTCTTGCTTGCTTGTTCCAGAGTTTGGGAAGTGAGCTATACGACCTTTAATGTTGTCGTAACCGATGCTTACTGAGTAATCCCCAGTCCGAATTGAAACACCGCTTGTTTTCGCGTGATTAACCAGTGGACCTAATCCGCTATGGTCCTCATTTGAAACCGGGGTGTTCTTTTTCAATTCATCAAGAAACAACTCGCCACCGCTTTTAACCGCTTTTCTAGCTCTGCGGTCAAACCCTTTTTCGAGTCTGTCAACATTTGCTAACAGCTCAAATTCCCCTTGTATCGACATTTAGCTCAGCTCCCTCCCTTGGATTTTTGTTAAGTCTTTCTTTTGAAAATCGGGGTCTAAACCCGTGATTTCGTAAATCTTACCGCGCCACTTAATCCGCCAATCGGGCTGGATTTCTTCTTTCTGCTTGTACGCAATAAGGAAAATTGGAGTGGTCTTTCGATAACCGATATTTTCCGAATTTCTAAACTCTCTGAGAGTTAGTTTTTGAACTTCCGCCCAGCATGAAAATTTTTCTGTTTCAACTTCGACTGGACTATAATTCTCATCAATGCCCGTTTCTTTAGCTAGAAACGTTATCCGTTCAGTCATGTGTGTTAGTTTCATCTAACTCACTCCTTAACTGGTTGATGATTCCACTCACTGTATCAGTAAGCTCAGGACGATAGTTATCAGCAGTTAGCCCGCGTTGGTAATAGTTTTCGGAGACTTGTTTCATCAGAGCAATAAAAAAGCGACTATCGTTGATATAGTCGCTAGGCTCTGCTGTATAGCTAATCGCCCGAGTTAGTTCTAAAGCCGTGGAATCCACTAGCGCTTTTAAGAGTTCATCATCGAAATCGTGGTCAATCTTGAGGTAATTCTTTAACGTTTGAAACTTGTCATCGCTTAGAAGCATCCTACTCACCTACCAACTTAAGTAAGTCAGCTTTAAGGGCTGTGGAAGAGTATTCGATGCCGTGCTTATCTAGGTAAGCTTTGATTTCTTCCACAGTATTTGCGGAAGTTGGCTTGACGTCCGCCTCAGCTTCGGACGGTGTTATTTTGATAAGTTGACAGTAGCGAAGAACCCGGCATTTTCGTCAGCCTTAACTACGTCCATACGTACAAACATGCCTAAGTATTCGCCGTAAATGTTGTTGTCAACCCAACGCAATTGCAAGTCTTTGCGTAAGAATAGAGCAACGGCACGGGTTAAGTCACCAACGAAGGCATGTGCTTCACCGGCATTACCTAGTAAGGTGTCTTCCACAGTTACAACAGGAACACCAAAGATTGTGTTAGGAGAACCTTCTGCCACAGCTGGTTTGAGAACGTATTGACCGTTGCCGTCCTTTAAGGTGTCTAACCAGTTATAGAAAGTTTGGCTAGCCACGATGACTTTAGCATAGCCTGGGTCTAAATCAACATTAAAGATAGCTTTAAGACCGTCTAAATCAGTGATTTCCTTAGCGGTGAAAGTTTTCAATTGCCCGGCAATCAAGTCATTCTTAGTGTTAATTTCTTGCTCTAAGGCATTTTGCCCGACCAAAGCAAGCAAGTCTGGAGTGGAATCGTCGATAGATTCTTGAGAAACTGGGATAGAACCACGGTAAGTTTCGATTTTGTAATCAACATTTACCAATTGCGGTTTGGCCAAGTCGGGGTTTTGTGTTAATTCTTCAACTGTGTGCATCTTAGCTGTGCTACGCTTTAAAATTGGATAAGTCCCGCTTGCAAAGTTTGTGTTAACTAAGCGAACTAACTTAGATAAGTCAGTAACGGTCTTAACCTCCATCTCAGGTTGATAGATAACGTCCTTAGGGATAATTGCACCACCGTCACTAGACTTAAAGCCGGCAGACGCTGCGTCACGTGTGCGGATATAGTTAGCTAAGTTTTCCCGTAATTCGGCAACAGTATTGCCAGTACGCTTTTTAGGAGCTGGGTCTTGAATACCCTTGATAGCTTCTTCTAAAGACCGTGCATAGTCTTCCTTTTCGGCAATTTCCTTTTCCATATCTTCAATCTTAGAACGGATAGCCTTAGTGGCATCTAGTTCTTCGGGGGTTTGTGCGTTTTCGATTGTAGAACGTAATTCGGCACGTTTAGCAGCAATTTGTGCTTGACGTTCTTTAATATCCGCCCGTGTTTGAGCAAGTAACTCTTTCAAGTTCATACATTGCTTCCTCCTTTAACATTTTAAATTTACGTTTTTCTAGTTCCGACTTTTTCATCGGGATGCGCTTTTTAGAGCGTTCACCGACGGTTGCTTCCGTGTCCGGGTAAGCCGGGGTTGTGACCACAGACACGTCATAGAGCTTGCCAATCTGCCGAATAGTGCGGTTGTAATCTACACCATCTTTTTCTGATTCTTCCCAGGTTTCTGCTTCGTCAGAATCGGGGATATCAAAGGCAAATGAACACTGATTAATCACACCAGCTTTGATATTTTCCATCAAATCGCGTGAATAACTAGTGTTTGTTGGGGTTACTTTGAATTTCAAGCCAATGTTGTCGACTTCTAAATCTAAGTTGACCCCGGAACGGCCAAGAACTTGATTTTGGTCGTGGTTGAAGGTGGCTACAACGTTAGACATATCAGCCTTATCCAAGGCGCGTTGGTCGATTGTCTCGATGAACCGAACCCAACCGCCCAAGATTTGTGACGGCTTATTAAATTTCAAAGCGTAGCCTTCGATAACTTCACCTTGTTCTTCACTGTCTCGTAGCTCAATCTTCGTTTGAACTTGTCGTGTTTCCATGCAAACCACCTCCTTTCAGTTGGTAATCTTCCTTGGTGTCTAAGAACACTGTGTTAAGTGTCGATTGATACCGGTCCATATCGATGTTGTCGGATTTCGGCCGGCCCGACTCAACGAGAGCTTGGTTTGGAGTTAGTAAACCGGCGTTTACGGCCTTAACAGCGTCTTCCACAGTTAAGCCTGTTTCTTTGCGAGTGTCGAACTCTAAGTGATTCTTAGACCGTTGCCGTGGAGTCAGTAACTTATCTTCTAGTTCAGCTAAAATAGGCTTGAAGTAGTAAGGTAAGTCGGAATTAATGAAGTCTGATTGCAGTTGCTGAACAGATTGGTTAGGACTGTTAACACCCAGTTTGTAAGCTGGAATGTGCATAGCCTTAGCAATTTGACTGGTTGAGTAATCATTAGAGTTAATTAAGCTAAGCACGTTTGTATCAACTTCTAGCGTTTGATAGTCCGTTGTGCTATCAATGACAACTGGGGACCCAGCCACAGCTCCTTGCTGAGCTATTTCAAACTCTTTACGGGCCTTGCGTCTAGCTTCACCGGATAACTTACCGTTGACCTTTAAGACTGAACCCCTAAAACCACCCTTGAAAAACTTAACTAAGGTGTCGATACCTGAACGTTGTAGTTCCATTTCATCTCTAAGCGACAGTAGAGGCGACCGCCCGTGGATGCCATCATCAGTAAAGAACTTAAAGTGGATAACATTTTCGGGGGTCTCGGTAATTTGTGTGCCAGAGCTAGTGTAAAAAATATATTTAATATTTACTGGGTCGCTGTCATCGATATAGGTATCAGACGGACGATAGAACTCGATTAGACCAGGCTTGCCTGTTCTAGGGTCTCTGACAATCCGTGAGATGCCATCGCCAGTCAGCAGTGCGTTGACTGTCATAGCAAAGCGCCATTCATACGCGTTAAATTTGTCGCTAGGCTTTTTATTAAGCAAATATTCTAGGTTGGAGTCGTGCGTTAATTCCTTGCTATGATCATCCACAAGGGTTATATCGTATCTGCCAACCATGGAGCCTAAGATGCCGACAGCTGTCAGAACGTCGCTGTTCTTTAAAG
>ENA-ORUR01000446-ORUR01000446.1-human-gut-metagenome-genome-assembly--contig:-NODE-446-length-19291-cov-182.648_pt1 | contig 19291 bp, 19 predicted proteins | sample MGYA00242086_ERZ509223 | MGnify/ENA primary metagenome ERZ509223 (study PRJEB26280, sample SAMEA2338820) | human gut metagenome | biome: human gut; feature: human-associated habitat; material: faeces... | reverse complement strand
TTGGTGGTATTGCTGGTCCAATTTTGAGTGCCAACGCTTTGCAAAACGCAGCTATCTTTAAGAAATACGGTTACGTAGACGCTGCACACGGTGGTCACATCGTTATTCAAGGTTTGTTTGACCAATTCTCAACTGTAACTGGTGCAGGTATGACTATCGGTTTGGTTGTCTTCATGTGTTTCATGGCTAGATCAGCTCAAATGAGAAGTATTGGTAAGTTGGCATTGGTTCCTGGTATTTTTAACATTAATGAACCTGTATTATTCGGTGTTCCTATTGTTATGAACCCAATGCTTGCACTTCCATTCTTTATCATGCCACCACTTTCAGCTGGTTCAACTTACTTGTTAATCAAAGCAGGTATCTTGCCATACCTTAACGGGGTCCAGGTTCCATGGACTACTCCACCTGTAATTTCTGGTTTCTTAATCGGTGGTTGGAAAGTTGCTATTTGGCAGGCTATTATCTTAATCATTTCATTCTTTGTATATTTGCCATTTGCACGTAGCTATGACAACATGCTTTACAAACAAGAACAAGCTGCCAAAGCTAAAGAAGAAAAATAATTTAAAGTAGAAAAAATGAGCTTTTATCTCTATCATTTAATTTGTAGATAGAAGCTCATTTTTAATAGGGGAAAATAATGAAAAAATATCTCTCAATTGACATTGGCGGAACGAATCTGAAGTATGCCTTAATCGACGAAAAAGGACATATTCTAGAAAAAGACCGCGTTAAAACAGATGCAAAAAATCTTACTGCATTTATGGAAAACATGTATGAGGTGATCGATTCATATCAGGATCAATTTGAAGGTATCGCAATCTGTGCACCAGGTAAGATCGATACTGAAAATAAGATCATTTATTTCGGTGGTGCGTTAAAGTTCCTTGATGGTTTGAATCTTCAGGACGCATTAGAGGATAAATATAATGTGCCAATCAGTGTGGAGAATGATGGCAAAGCAGCAGCTTTATCAGAGCAATGGCTTGGCGAATTGCGCGGAGTAGATACTGGTGTTGCAATTACTCTAGGCACCGGCGTTGGCGGCGGTGTCGTTGTTAATAATCATCTTTTGCATGGCTGGACTTTCCAAGCCGGTGAGCTTAGTTGGATGATTACTAATTCTGGTATCGGCACAAAGAACAAGGCTGCATATACTGGTGATAATTGTTCTGCCGTTAATATGGTTAAAAAGATAAATCTAGCTCTTGGAAATAAAGATTTAGATGATGGACTTACTGCCTTTGAAGCGATCAATAATGGTGATTTACGTGCATTGGCAATTTTTAAACGTTACTGCCGCAACGTTGCGATTATGATTATTAATATTCAAACTGTGATCAATGCCTCGAAGTTTGTGATTGGTGGTGGCATCAGCAACCAGCCAATCTTGATTGAAGAAATCAATAATCAATTAGCTAAAATCCTGGAAATCAACCCAATGATTGGCAAGCAGATGATCCCACCAAAAATTGTTGCCGCAAAGCATGGCAACGATTCTAACTTATATGGTGCCTTGTATTCGCTTTTGCTTGAACTGAATAAGCAATAAAAAACAGCCTAGTTCGTTTGAACTAGGCTATTTTGATCTACTTATTTTTTAACGTCTGACATGAACTTAGCAATGCTTACGCTAGCTGCCGCAACACAAGCGACCATTGCTGTCTTACAACTAATGTCGACAATATCTTTGACTAAATCCTTATTTTCATGGATAAATTTGAAAGATGCATTAGTGTAATCCATGCAGTAGCCGTGAATAGTGTTCATCAGGTCTTTCACTTGAGTGTAGCCACTCTTTTCAGCACGTTTTGGTTCATCCTCTGGGTTGATTTGAGTTCTTACATCATTGTTCATAACAAATACCTCACTTTCACCTTATATTCTACCTTTTTCTAGGTCTTCTTAAGTACCTTAATGCACCATTTTTAATATATTTTTGAAATTGCTCGTAAAGTGGGTCAAAGATCTGAGGCTGCTCTTCATTGTGGGACAACATTGTCTTAGGGAAGAAGAAACGCTCGTCACCTTGGAAGGTACCGTTTAAGGCGCAAACCAATGGACTTAATTGCGATAATTCGATTAAGCTACCATCATCTTGCATGATTTCAATTTGGCTGTTGGCATTTTTACCAGTAGGCTTGTAAGCATCGTATGGTTCGTCAAAAGCTGAGTTAGTAGCGGTGTAGTAATCTGGGTTGAAGCCGGCTTGCTTGATCAAATTCTTCAATTTTGGCAACAAGTTCTTAGTTTCTTCATCGATTCTGACGCTAGCGAGTGGCTTTCTGTATAAATAGCGCTTGGCTAAATCAGATAAAATGGGATCTTGCGCTTCTGTCCACATCAAGAAGTTAGTTTCCATGACGCCGTCGTCTAACTTTAAGTAGTCTTCAAGCGCCCAGTTGCCAGCCAAAAACTTGGCCAAACTTGGTGTAACTTTTAAATTGCCTTCTTTGTAAATGTCTTGAGCGCGTTCAAGCAAATGATGTAAGATAACTTCCATTGAACGACCAACGCGGTGGAAGTAGACTTGTTGGTACATTTGGTAACGTGACACGATATAGTCTTCTACGGCATGCATCCCGTTATTGGTAAAGCAAATGCCACCTTGGTATGGGCGAATCACGCGCAAAATGTGGGACAAATCAAAGCGTCCGTAGTTAACGCCAGTGAAGTAGGCATCACGTTGCAAGTAGTCCATTCTGTCGGCATCAGCCTGACTTGAAATCATCTTAACTACTTGAGGGTTAGGGTAAGTTTTAGCAATTACGCTAGCAACTTGTTCAGGAAAGTTTGGCGCAACTTGTTTTAATGCCTTGTTGATTTCAGTATTAGGATCCTTGATGATCTTTTGCCCAATCTTTTCGTGGTTGGTGCCAAAAAGGTGCTCGAATGTGTGCGAATAAGGGCCGTGGCCGATGTCGTGAAGCAGGCCAGCACATTCTACTAACAGACGGTTATCATCGTCCCAGAGGCCGTCTCCTGGTATTATCGAAGGATATTTCTTTGCGAAGATATCGCAGATGCGGCGCGTTAATTCATAAACGCCCAAGTTATGTTCAAATCTGGTGTGCGTTCCCCCAGGAAAGACGTAGCTGACAGGTCCAAGCTGCTTAATTCTGCGCATCCGCTGGAATTCTTTTGATTTTACGATATCGAAGATAACTTTATCTTCAATATGGATGTAGCCGTGCACCGGGTCACGGAGTACAACTTCTTGTTTTAGTTTTTCACTTTGAAATCTTGCCATAAACATTCACCAAGCTTGTTAATTTAATTTTTGAAAAAATATATTAAAATAGAGTATACCTATATAAATTATAGCAAAGATGTGTCTGAAGTGCTTAACGGAAGGGATGAGAGCGTGACCGATATTACAATCAATTTAACTAGCAAAATTACTCAAGATAACGATACTGAAACTTTTACCAGAACAGCCCCAGGAAAGATGACCGAAGACGGGGACATTATTCGCATTTCCTACGCTGAAGAGGGTGCAATTCCCGTCAAAGTGCTTTTAAAGGACGACAAATTGTTGATCAGACGAGGCGTTGATCACAACAACTACTCGTTCATGAAGTTTGTTCCCGGTGAAAAGGAGAGCTGCCGTTATGTAGTTGAAGGCAGACAAATGGATATGGTCAGCGTGACCAACCTGCTCGAATACACAGAAGATGAAGGTTCTCATAAACTTCGGGTTGAATATGACCTCTTTAATGGACTATACTTAATAGGTAACTATGCAGTCACGTTGATTTTTACTTAAACGCCTAGTAGAATAGTAAAGATTGTAAAAGAGAGGACGTACAGCTGTGGGATTAGACAAATTTAAAGACAAAAACCGCGACGAATTATCAATGATCGAAGTTGCTCGTGCAATTTTGGAAGATAATGGTAAGAGAATGGCATTTGCCGATATTGTTAATGCCGTACAAAAATACTTGAACAAGAGTGACGAAGAAATTCGTGAACGTTTGCCACAATTCTATACTGACATGAACACCGATGGTGAATTTATTTCCATGGGTGAAAATGTTTGGGCACTTCGCTCATGGTTCCCATACGAATCAGTTGACGAAGAAGTTAACCACCCAGAAGATGAAGACGAAGACGATGCACGTAAGCACCACAAGAAGGTTAATGCCTTCTTAGCCAGTGCAACTGGTGACGATGACATCATCGACTACGACAATGACGACCCAGAAGACGACGACTTAGATGCCACTGCTGATGATAGCGATGACGACTACGGCGACGCCGATTCTGATTACGATGAAGATAACGATGATACTGATGACGTATTGCCAGACGGTATCGAAGGTCAATTGTCACAATTAAACGATGACGATGATGACGAAGAAGATAATTAATTTGCTTGACTTAAGAAGAAAAAGCAGATAGTATTTTTCTTGGGCACCCTATGTGCGTTTAGCTCCCTAACTTGAGGGGGCTTTTTTGTTTGAAGGATAAATAATAAAGGAGCAGAAAATGACAAAATACATCTTCGTAACTGGCGGTGTCGTATCTTCACTTGGTAAGGGTATTACTGCATCAAGTCTAGGTCGACTTCTCAAGAATCGTGGTTTAAAGGTAACCATGCAAAAGTTTGACCCATACATCAACATTGACCCAGGTACAATGAACCCATACCAACACGGTGAAGTTTATGTTACCGACGATGGTACAGAAGCAGACCTTGATTTAGGTCACTATGAAAGAATCGTAGACGTTAGAACTAGCAAGTACTCTAACGTAACTACTGGTAAGATTTACCAAGAAGTTTTGGAAAAAGAACGTCGTGGTGACTACCATGGTGCAACAGTTCAAGTAATTCCTCATATTACTGACATGATCAAGAAGAAGATCATGCGTGCAGCTCTTACTACTGATTCTGACGTAATCATTTCAGAAATTGGTGGTACTGTTGGTGATATCGAATCAACTCCATTCATGGAAGCTATTCGTCAAATGCGTCGTGAAGTTGGTGAAGACAACGTAATGTACATTCACTGTACTTTAGTACCACTTCTTCACGCAGCTCACGAAATGAAGACTAAGCCAACTCAACATTCAGTTGCAGAACTTCGCAGCATCGGTATTCAACCAAACATGCTTGTTCTTCGTGCGGAAGAGCCAATCGACCAAGAACACAAGGACAAGATCTCAACCTTCACCGATGTTCCTGTTGACCGAATCATTGAATCAATTGATGCTCCTTCATTGTTCGATGTGCCTTTGGCTTTCCAAAAGCAAGGAATGGATCAAAAAGTTTGTGACTTCTTGCACCTTGAAAGTCCAAAGCCAGAAGCTGACATGGAAGCTTGGAAGAAGCTTGACGAACGTGCTAAGAGCTTGAAGCACAAGACTAAGATTACTTTAGTAGGTAAGTATGTAGAACTTGAAGATGCCTACATTTCAGTTACTGACGCTTTGCAACACGCAGGTTACCTTTACAATACTAAGATTGAAGTTGATAAGGTTCAAGCTGAAGATGTAACTGAAGACAACATTGCAGAAATCATGAAGGGTTCAGATGGTTTAATCGTTCCTGGTGGTTTTGGTACTCGTGGTCTTGAAGGTATGATCACTGCTATCAAGTACGCTCGTGAAAATGATATCCCATTCTTAGGTATTTGCTTGGGTATGCAAATGGCTAGTGTTGAATTTGCCCGTGACGTATTGCACCTTGAAGATGCCAACTCTGCAGAAGCTGAACCAGACTGCAAGAACAACATTATCGACATCATGGCTGACAAGCGTGACGAAGAAAATATCGGTGGTACTTTACGTTTAGGTCTTTACCCAGCTACTCTTAAGAAGGGTACTAAGACTCGTGAAGCTTACGACGACCAAGATGTTATTCAAGAACGTCACCGTCACCGTTTCGAATTTAACAACAAGTACCGTGACGCATTTGAAAAGGCCGGTATGGTCTTCTCAGGTGTTTCACCAGACAACCGCTTAGTTGAAATTATTGAATTGCCAAAGAAGAAGTTCTTCATCGCAGCTCAATACCACCCAGAATTCTTGAGCCGTCCACAACGTCCAGAAGGCTTGTTCAAGTCATTTATTGGTGCAGCTAGTGGTCTTCCAGCTGAAAAATTCTAGAATAATAGATTTGAATTATACAAAATCTTAAGAAAACAAGAACCGAGGGACTCAGCTCTTGTTTTTTTTGCGAATATCCTTTAACATTATTATGATTAATTGAAAGTAGAAAAGGATTTGTTTTCGCCAATGAAGCAGATGATTATTCATGGTGGAAAGCCCCTGCAGGGTGATGTTTGGATTGGTGGAGCTAAGAACTCAACTGTTGCATTGATTCCGGCATCGATTTTGTCTAGAACACCGGTAACTTTGGAAGGCGTCCCAAGAATTGCTGATGTTATTAACTTGATGGACTTGTTGAGTGAGATGGATGTGCATTGTGACTTCGGAGAGACAACTTTGTGCATTGATCCAACCGATATTAAGATGAGTCCTTTGCCAGCTGGTAAGATTAAGAGTTTGCGTGCTTCATATTACTTTATGGGTGCACTTCTTGGTCGATTTGGCAAAGCAGTTGTGGGCTTCCCTGGTGGTGACGATATTGGACCACGTCCTATTGACCAACATATTAAGGGCTTTGAAGCCTTAGGCGCCAGCGTAAAAAATGAAAATGATCAAATTATAATTACGGCTCCTGAAGATGGCTTGCATGGTGCGAAGATTCACCTTAAGATGCCATCCGTTGGTGCTACGATGAATATTATTATGGCCAGTGTGACTGCGCAAGGCCAAACTATTATTGAAAATGCAGCCAAAGAACCAGAAATCATTGATTTAGCTACCTTCTTGAACAACATGGGGGCAGTTATTCGTGGTGCAGGTACTGACTCAATCAGAATTGAAGGTGTGGACATGCTTAAGGCACAAATTCCACATACGATTATTCCTGATCGAATTGAAGCAGGTACTTATGTATCGCTTGCTGCATGCATCGGCAATGGCATTAGAATTCATAATATTATTGAGGAACACCTTGATTCATACCTAGCTAAGGTAGAGGAAATGGGCGTTGTTATTGATGCGGATGAAGATTCACTTTATGTGTACCCAGCCGGTGATTTGAAGATGGTGCAAGTTAAGACTGATGTTTATCCAGGTTTTGCGACAGATTTACAACAGCCAATTACGCCACTTCTTTTGACCGCTAAGTCTGGTGAAGGCGTAGTGATCGATAACATTTATCCAAAGCGAATTGGTCATATTGCGCAATTGCAAAAGATGGGTGCTAACATTAAGGTTGAAGATAATATTATCTTGGCTCATCCAACCCCTCAACTTCACGGTGCAGAAGTAACTGCCGGTGAAATTAGAGCAGGTGCATGTTTAATGATTGCAGGTTTAATGGCTACAGGAACAACGATAATCGACAAGGCAGGTAATATCTTGCGTGGATATGACCGTGTCGAAGAGAAGTTGCGTCAACTTGGTGCTGATGTGAGTATCAAAGATGACCCTTCCGTTCCCGGCATTTTAGATAATATATAAAAGCAGGACTTGCATAATTATTTTAGATTAGTAAAATCATATATTGTGGCGGAATAGCAGGGTAGGCTGTTCCGTCTTTTTTTGTACAAAAAAATCGCATGACATTCGCCATGCGATTTTTATTATCTAAAATTTAGTTTTTTACTAATCGAGCAAGTCGTACTTCAAAGTCATCAAGCCGTGACCTTCGTCAACCATTTGACCAAGAAGTTCAACAGTGTTGTTGTAAACAGTGTCAGCCATCTTTTGGTTAGCTGCAATAAGTTTATCTTGTAATTCCTTACCTGAAAGATCCTTAACTTCCTTGTCAGTGTCGTGTTGGATCTTGTGGCATTGTGCCAAACTCTTTTGTTCAAAGGCATCTTCAAGTTCGCCGTATACACGGTAGTTGGTGTCGCCAAGTTGTGCAGTCAACTTGTTAAGCCAGAAAATCTTGTTCAAGTTGAACTTAGGAGTAGTTTGGAAGCTTTCTGGAGTAGTAGTTACGTTAGTATAGAATGGCACCATTGAATTGAAGGTGTTTGGACCAAATGCCAACCATTGAACACCAGCGATTTCTGCAGGAACGTCGTTTCTGATTTGCAAAATGTGAGTTTCGAAGTTTCTGTTGATACCGATTGGACGGAAGGTCTTCTTTTGTTCAGGAGTACCTTGATCACCATATGCATCGTATGGAGTGTCTTGGTAGTGTGAACTTTCAGCCCACTTGATGTCTTCGATTGAGATCAAACGATTTGCGTGGCAAATAAATGGTTGATCTTGGTCAGCAGGAGTGCCACCGAAGTCTGGGTCGAAGTAGTTGTGGATGTACCAAGCACGTGGGTTGTTGTAGTGAGCATCCTTGATAGTTGATGAACCAAAGATGTGACGCATGTTGTAGCCTTCACGGTCTGGGTTCAAGTGGTATTCACTGATTAAGTCCTTCAAGTCGCTTGCTGCAGCGAAGTTGTCAGTGTCATCGAAGTCGAATTCATCGATGTTCAAACGGTTTGGTGCGATAACGTATGCATCGTCAGGGATGCGACGTGCGATCCAGTGGTGGCCACCGATAGTTTCAAGGTACCAAATAGTGTCCTTGTCTGAGAAGGCCATACCATTCATTTCGTAGGTACCGTATTTTTCAACAAGGTAACCTACACGCTTAACACCGTCAAATGCTGAATGAAGGTATGGAAGAGTTAAAGTAACAAAGTCTTCTTCACCTAAACCGCCTTCTGATGGGTCAAGAAGTGGGTCAACGCCTTGGATGCGTGAGTTGGTAGTGATAGTTTCAGTAGCAGTCATCGCAATGTTTTCAGCGTTGATACCAGCTGCGCCCCAAATACCGTTTTTACCTGAAACATCAGGTGCAGAGGTGTAACGAAGAGGAGTTGCAGCTAAATCTTCGTCGTCGATCTTTTGCTTGCTGATAACGCTAGTGTAGTGCTTAGGTTGGTCTTCTGGGTTAACTGCCTTGAAGCCTTCAGGGATAATAACACGACCACCATCTTCACTACGAGCGATCATAGTTGAACCGTCAATAGTTGCTTTTTTACCTACTAAGATAGTAGTACATTCTGTTTGTTTCATTTGATCATTCCTTTACTAGATAAGATTTACTTCATATTAATATTGTATGCAAAAAAGACATTAATTTCCACGAAATACGTTAGGACTGACGCCGCTATATCGTTTAAATGCCTTGGAGAAGGTGAATTCGTCGCCGTAGCCGACCGTATGCGCGATTTGCTTTAAATTATGCGTAGTATTTTGCAACTCCTTCTTAGCGGCCTCCATCCGCAATTGCATCAGATATTTTTGCGGTGAAATCTTGGTATTCTTTCTAAATAGGGCATACAAAAAACTACGCGAAACGCCAAGCCGGTTGCAGAGCTCCACGATGTTGCAAGTAGGGTCGGTGTAGTTTTTGTTCAAATAATCAATAGCGATTTGGTATTGATCGACCTTAGGTGTTTTGCGAACCGGTGGGTGATCAGGAAATTCGTTGACGAGGTGATAGAAGAGCTGATAGGTGAGAGAGGCGATTTGAATGTTATTAAGTAGCGAGGTCTTCTTGTTTAAAATGCCGTAGATTTTATGTAAAGTCGTGAAGAACTTAGTGTTTTGAATCTGCCGCAAAAAGTTTTTATTAGGCAAATTAGAAGCCTTAATCATCTGGTTGGTGCCAGGACCGGCTAACCCAATCCAGAAATACTGCCATGGTTCATCATGATCTGCTTGAAAGTAGCAGGTTTGACTACGTGGAATGTAGAATAGGTCGCCTTTTTTTAATTTGACTGAGTGGTGGCCGCTTGAAGTAAAAGTGCCTTTACCCGACATGATGTAATAGAGGACATCGTTTTTGCGCAAATTATTGCCTTCGAAGTATTCGTCAGGCTGACAAGCTTGCTCACCATAAAATAGAATGTGGCTTTCGAGATTTTGATTGTTGAAATTATGATATTGGTTCGGCATATTTTCCTCGCTATTGAAAAACTTTTCTTCTATTCCTATTATAGAGAATGATTAAGATTAGGGGGAAGAATGAGTATGGAAAAAGACAAGCAGGATAGATTTTTTGAACGATTTCAGACATCGCTAAGAGAACACCTACTCACTTTTAACGATGGCGTGATTGCGATTATTATTACAATTATGGTGTTGTCGATTCCTTCACCTAGAAGTGACGGCGACTTTTGGTATGATGCGCACCGCATTTTTATCACCTTTAAAAGAGTGACGAAACAGGTCGTCATCGCAGATTTTTTTCTACTGACACTATCGTTTATTCCCGTGATGACTAAGTGGATTATCATTGATCCTTCGCAAATGGCGCTAGCAGTCTACGGCGGCGTTTATCTGTTGGTGCAAATGTGTGCGTTTTGGATCTTTGTGGCTAGCAATTATGGCCGCGTTCATAAGGGAGCCGTTTGGCAGACCGCGTTAGTTAGAACGCTGTTGATCGGGATGCCACTAGATGTAGTTTTAATTCTTTTGCCTAAAATCACCTTAATCATGTACTTAGTTTTGCCCATCATTTTGTTCTTCGCACCTGATCGAGCACCTAGACGACATTATCATAAAAAGTAAAACGCCTGATTTTTTGTCAGGCGTTTTATGTAGGGTTTAAAGAAATATTTATAGAAAAAATATGTGAGATTTATAAATTATGAAATGGGATATTCAGCTTATTTGGCACCACTTCTTCCATTAAATATAAGGTTAAGCAAAGTAGCACAAATGCTGGCTACTACGATACCGTTACCCAAGAACAATTGAATAGTTTGAGGAAGGTTTTGGAAAATTCGTGGGTAAACGGTAACGCCTAAACCTAATCCGATAGAGATAGCTACAACCAAGATGTTACGGTTGTTTTCAAAGTCAACTTTAGTTAACATTCTGATCCCTTGAACGGCGATCATGGTGAACATGACTAACATGGCGCCGCCTAAGACAGAATCAGGAATAATGGTTACTAAAGCACCGATTTTAGGAAGAAGACCCATAGCCATCAATAAGCCGGCAGCCCAGTAGATTGGGCGTTTTGTTTTAATACCAGATAATTGAAGCAGGCCAACGTTTTGTGAGAATGTAGTGTAGGGGAAGGTGTTGAAAAGCCCACCGAAGATTTGTGCCAGTCCTTCGGCACGATAACCGCGTTTAAGGTCATCTTCGGTAATATCTTTATGAAGCAGGTCGCCGATTGCAAAGAAGACACCGGTTGATTCAACCATAGAAACCAATGCAATGATGATCATTGTTAAACAAGACGACCATTCAAATTCAGGCACTCCGAAGTAGAAAAGCTGTGGCAGGTGGAACCATGAAGCTTGCATAACTGGTTTTAAGGAAACAAGTCCCATGAAACTTGCAATAACGGTTCCGGCGATTAATCCGATCAAAACAGAAATTGAACGAAGGAATCCTTTGGTCCAGACTTCGATGGCAACGATGATGAGGATGGTAAGAAAGGCAGCGATAAGATTTTTCGCATCACCGAAGTCTTTGGCTTGAGCATTGCCACCGCCCATGTTTTGGACAGCAACAGGAACCAAAGTTAACCCAATAACTGTAATTAAAGTTCCTGTGACGACTGGCGGGAACAGCTTTTTAATTTTTGAGAACCAACCAGCGACTAGGAAAACGAAGATACCGGCGACGATGATTGCGCCGTACATCGTGTTAGTCGAAAATTTTTGTCCGATCATTTCAAGTGGGGCAACAGCTTGGATGGCACATCCTAAAACAACGGGAAGGCCGATACCAAAGTATTTGTTGCGGAACAATTGGATCATGGTGGCAAGACCACACATGAAGATATCAATGGAAACAAGGTAAGTCATTTGTTCGCTATTGAATTTAAGTGCGGTACCGATCAAAAGAGGAACGGCAACAGCACCGGAATACATGGCGAGCAGGTGTTGCAAACCTAAGACAGCAGCTTTTTTGTGACTAACTTCTTTTTGTGCCATTTTTTATTTATTCTTCTCCTTCGAAGTGTACTTTACCGTCTTTGAAACTGTCGATACTTGCTAGAGCTTCAAAGCGTAAGCCTTCGTTTTTAACCCAGTCGCTTCCGCCTTGGAAGGTTTTGGCAACGACGGCACCGACACCAACGATGTCACAGCCGGCTTGTTTAGCAATGTTAACCATACCTTTAACGGCTTCACCGTGGGCAACGAAGTCATCAACGATTAAAAGGTGTTCACCTTTGTGTAAGAATTTTTCTTCAACACAGATCTTGTTGGTAACTTTCTTGGTGTATGAGAAGACATCTGCCCAGTAAACTGCGTCGTTAAGAGTAGATGGCTTCTTCTTTCTGGCAAAGACCATTGGCACGCCCAATTGATAAGCGGTCATGATGCCAGGTGCGATACCTGATGCTTCACAGGTCAAAATCTTGTCGATTTTTTCATCGGCGAAAAGTCGCTTGAATTCTTCACCAACTTGCATCATTAACTTGGGATCAACTTGGTGGTTCAAGAATGAGTTAATCTTAAGAACATCGCCGTCTAAAACTTCCCCATCTCGTTTAATTCTGTCTTCTAATAACTTCAACTACTTAATCCTCCTAAAGAAATAAGGACCTCTTCTACCTACGTTTAGGTAAAAGAAGTCCTTAAGATGTTTTTCTTAACTTTCATTCACCTATAGTCCACCATTTACGGTAGTGGGTAGAAACTGTCGACCTTATTTCGACGATATATAGATATTCTTGTGTTGGTTTAATAGTAACAAAATACATTGCCGAACACAAGTGGGAAATTAAGCATTAATGTTCGATTATTTCTAATCGGAGGCGACGCCGTCGCTTTTCATACTGAAGATTTTTTCTAAAATGCTGTAGGTAATTCCGGAGATAGGCCAAACGATCCAGCTGTGTTCCCAATTTTCAGTAGAGAAGCTGTAGCCAAGATAAATGGCGGTCATGATTAGCCAGTAGATAGTAGCGTATTTGCGCATCTTTTTACGGCCCAGCTTGTTTTGCGGCGTGTAGTCTTTAACTTGAAGAAGATGTCGTAGCCATCTTCGATGGTGTTGGTTTTGACAAAGAAGAAAACTCCGATAGCAATTAAAATCAGGGTGATGGCAACTGAACCGGTCATCAGTGAATCGATTTGATTGCCGGAAAGATGTTGGGTGAAGAATGCGCCGCAGAGAATTGGAATGGCGGAGATGATGCATAAAACGGTGGCGGTGATCATCATTGCTGTGTAGGTTGAAGCATATTGTTCTTTTTCGGCTTCAACTTGTTTAGTCGTTTCCTCGTCTAGAGTGCAGTTCTCGTATTCTAGTTTTTCATAGATTTTGATGTAGCGATTAGATGCGATGAAGAATGCGACACCGGTAGCGACGATGATCAGTAAAATGATGACGTCTAATGCAGTCATCGTGTCTACTGATGGTGTAGATGAACCAAGCTTGGCAAAGCTAATGAGCGCAAGAAGGGGAGCCGAGCTTAGAATGCAAAGTAAAACTCCTGTGGCAGTTAAATTAGCTGACTTTTTGCGCGGTCGTTAAATCGAATTGCTCTTGAGTAATTTATATTCACGCATTATTAATCTTCCATGAATAAAGCAGCCCAATGCAATGGCAATAATAACAGGTAAGACATATGATACTGTCCCTAAAATATTAGGAGAGATAAATGTGAAAGAAGAAAATAGACAAAATGCTGCAATTGATAGAAAAATTAGAGCAAGAGCTAAACTTTCAAAATGAGCTGCATTTTTTGCAACTTCCAAATATTGAGTGATTTCATGATTACTAATCTTGGGTAATTTTTTAGTTTCTTCTTCCGTTGTTTTCCCGGGTAATTCAAAAGAAGGTGTACCATTTTTTAATAAATAATCAGTGGTAACACCGAATAATTCTGATAAATCGACAATCTTTTCAATATCAGGAATCGATTGATTACTTTCCCACTTAGAAACGGCTTGGCGACTGACATTCATTTTTTCAGCCAAAGTTTCTTGAGAAAGACCAGATTTTTTGCGTAATTCTGCAATTTTTTGACCTAGTTTCATAATTGGTCGTCCTTTCTGTTTTGATGATGATTTTAATTTATAAAAAAGATTAGTTGCTAACAAGAACTTTTTGCTTGCGTCTTAGGCAACTAGCGGTTGCAACTGGTAGTTGCATTACCTAAAAGCTGAACATTTAACTTCGGTTTCATAAATATTGATTGACCTTTTTGAAAATTCCTAGTAAAGTTGATTAAAAATGTGTAGTTGAAAAGAGGGAGAATCAAGTGGCTAAAAATCTAGACGATTTTGACAAGATTATTGTTCTTGACTTTGGTAGTCAATACAATCAATTAATCACTCGACGCATTCGTGATTTTGGCATCTACTCAGAACTTTTGCCCCACGATCTTTCAATTGACAGGATCAAGGAAATGAATCCTAAAGGAATTATTTTCTCAGGTGGTCCAAACAGTGTTTATGACGATGGTGCTTTGAAGGTTGATCCTGAAATCTTTAAATTAGGTATTCCTATTTTGGGTATTTGTTACGGGATGCAACTGATGAGCTATGACTTGGGCGGCAAGGTTGAACCTGCTGATAACAAGGAATACGGTAGAGCAAACATTACTGTCGAAGATCCAGACAGTGCTTTATTCAAGGGCTTACCAAGCAAGCAATACGTTTGGATGAGCCACGGTGACTTAGTAACCCAAGCACCTAAGGGCTTTGAAGTAACTGCTTCAAGCAAGAACTGTCCAATCGCTGCAATTGATAACCCAGACAAAAAGTTCTACGGTATCCAATTCCACGCTGAAGTTCGTAACTCAGAATATGGTTTGGACATCTTGAAGCGTTTTGCCTTTGACGTTTGTGGTGCCGTAGCTAACTGGACGATGGATGACTTCATCGACATGAAGATTGGCGAAATCCGTAAGGAAGTCGGTGACAAGAAGGTTATCTTAGGTCTTTCTGGTGGTGTTGACTCAAGTGTTACTGCCACTTTGCTTCACAAGGCAATTGGTAATCAATTGACTGCTATTTTCGTTGATCACGGGATGCTTCGTAAGGACGAAGGCGACCAAGTTATGAAGGCTTTGAACAAGGACCTCGGTGTTAATATTATCCGTGTTAACGCACAAAAGAGATTCTTGGACAAGCTTAAGGGCGTAACTGATCCTGAAAAGAAGCGTAAGATCATCGGTAAGGAATTTATCGAAGTCTTCAACGAAGAAGCTAAAAAGATTAAGGATGTTGACTTCTTAGCACAAGGTACTTTGTACACTGACGTCATTGAGTCAGGTACTAATACTGCTCAAACTATCAAGTCACACCACAACGTAGGTGGTCTTCCTAAGGACATGCACTTTAAACTTATTGAACCACTTCGCAAGTTGTTCAAGGATGAAGTCCGTGAACTTGGTGAAAAATTAGGTATTCCACATGACTTGGTATGGCGTCAACCATTCCCAGGTCCAGGTCTTGGTATTCGTGTTCTTGGCGAAGTTACCGAAGACAAGCTTAAGATCGTGCGTGAATCAGACGCAATTTTACGTGAAGAAATTAAGCGTGCAGGATTGCAAGAAAAGATTTGGCAATACTTCACAGTTCTTCCAGGCATTCGTTCAGTTGGTGTTATGGGTGATGGTCGTACTTACGACTACACCATTGGTATTCGTGCCGTAACTTCAATTGATGGTATGACTGCAGACTTTGCGAAAATTCCATGGGACGTACTTGGTCACATTTCAGATAGAATCGTTAACGAAGTAGATAACGTTAACCGTGTAGTTTACGATGTAACCAGTAAGCCACCTTCCACTATTGAATGGGAATAGAAATGAATATAAGAAAAGCTCACAATTAATTTTGTGGGCTTTTTAGATGTAAATTTGTTATAATTTAAGTAAAGAAAAAAGAGATCTGTAGATCTCTTTTTGCAGCCCGCCTTAAGAGCGGTGGCTAAAAGTTATATTTTCGACATGCGCCTACTCAATAACTTACCCAAGTTAATAGATTGAGCGGCGTTTTTATTTTTTGTGCTGGTCGATGTATGTCAGCAAAGTTAACAGGAACATCCCAAGCAAAAGAAAGTGAAGAATTGAAAAACTATAGCCTGACATTAGAAACACCAATAGGTCTTCTCAAAATTACAGCAAATGATAAAGCAATTATTGCGATTAAGCCTATTGAGGTTGAAAAGAATAGATTACTATCTGAGGATGCCAACGAATTAGTTAAAAAATGTGCTCAAGAGCTAAAAGAATACTTGGCAGGTCAACGTACAAATTTCGACTTACCATTAGCACCTAAAGGGACTGATTTTCAAGAACAGGTTTGGCAAACTCTTCAAAAAATTCCTTATGGCAAAACAAGAACTTATGGTGAAGTCGCACAGATGATGGGTAAGCCGAAGGCTGCTCGTGCAATTGGCATGGCTAACCATACTAATCCTATTTTGATATTAATACCATGTCATCGTGTGATTGGTGTAAATGGTAGTTTAACCGGCTATGCAGCGGGAATAGAAAATAAGAAGTATTTACTTGAATTAGAAAAGAGCAAGGAAAAAGTATAATAATATATTTTTGTAGTTATGATACTATCTTTTCATCTCTAAATAGTGTGTCAAAATAGTTAGCATGCTAATCATTTTAGACAAAATAAAAAGTGCCAGATCACGAATCCGTCGATTCATGATCCAACACTAGGTTAGTATGTTTATATTGCATTAATATTTATCTTCATCCTGTAGTAATTGCTTAGCTAAATTCAATTCCTTTTCTTGATCTGGAGACATCGTTGGATAAGCTAATGGTAACTTTTCTAATCGTTTAGTCAGAATATCAGATACGATTAAACGTGAGTACCATTTATCATCTGATGGAATGACATACCAAGGATTCTTCTCAGTTGCTGTGGCATTAATGGCTTTTTCATAAACACTTTGGTACTTATTCCAATAATGACGTTCTTTAATATCAGAAGAAGATAGTTTCCAATTCTTTTTTGGTGTTTGAATTCTTGCCATAAAACGTCTTTTTTGTTCATCTTTAGAAATATGGAGGAAGAATTTAAGAATTACGTAGCCATTTCTCGTTAAATATTCTTCATAATTACGAATATCTTTATAACGGTTCTCAAAGAAATGATCATCGATATCTGTTAGAGAATGAATATTTGGTAAATTATCATTCAATATAATCTGTGGATGAACACGTGAAATTAAAACATCTTCATAGTAAGAGCGATTAAACACACCTATATGTCCACGTGGTGGCAATTCTCGATTAACCCGCCAAAGATAGTCATGATTTAATTCTTCTGCTGTTGGTTGTTTAAAACTGGCTACATTAAAGCCGCTAGGGTTAACGCCAGAGAGAATATGCTTAACCATACTATCTTTACCAGCCGCATCCATACCCTGTAATACAATTAGAATGCTATATTCATGTCGAGCATTCATTTTAGCTTGTGCTTTATCAATGTGCTTAATATTTTGTTTGATTTGTTTTTTTATTTTCTTTAATTTTTTACTAGAGTCTTCTACAAAAGTTGGGGCTTTAGAAATTTGAAAGTTTGCTTTTCTGTAACAGAATTGTTTTGTTTCCATAATAAAATCGCCTCTTTGTGTTTACTATAGACATGTTGTAAGTGATTGTCTAGAAAAAGCACTTTAAAAATGTTAATTGGAATCAAGTTAATCAGGAATACAAACGTGATTATGCTAAAGCTGCTGTAGCTGTGATGGAGAATAAGGGAATAGACCACCAAAAAAGCTCTCGGCATCGAAACAATGCTGAGAGCTTTCTCATTATTTAGATAATTTGTGCACTTTATGAGCTAGAACCATTTCTTTGTTACGATCTTCGTAGATGACATCCTTTACATAATTCCATGGTGCTAATAAACGCCCCTTATTATTACGCCGGAATAAAAAATCGGCGTGATGATTATTAAGGTGACGCAAATATCTCTTAGCATTTTGAATATGCGTATAATGTTTTAATGCAATTCTAGGCTCAAAGTCGATGATCTTATGATCAGCGTTAAAGATTGGATGAACTTTATGGTGCCAATTCTTTGTATCGGCAATGTGTTGGCTCACTTTCTTACCAGCATTGACGATGTTCTCCTTAGTGGCCAAACCATTCTGATCTTCCAATTGTGCGTGTGGATCCAAATAATAGTTTCCTAAACCGTCTTGACGATAGAGTCTTAATTTTTTGAAAGACTTATCTTTGTGGTCCATTTTAACTTCGATAACATCACCATTAACATGATTCATTAAATACATGTGATGTTTTTTTGTATAATTAACACCTTTCATGATCAGAAATTTCACCCCTATTCAACCTAAAAATTATAAACATATTTTCTTTTGATGTATAGCAGAATAGCACAAAATTTTAGATAAATCATCTTTTTCAGCTTGAATAGGTTTATCTTAATAAAGAAATATTCGGGGAAAGGCTAAATAATGCGTTAATTCAAAATTTTTTCTAATTCTTTACTAAATTCGTCTTTTTGCAATGTAGTAGTTAGATAATGAATTTGAGCTTGGCTATCATAAACTGTGAAAGCAATTCTGACGGAACCCATTTTCCCTAAATTTAGTCGCATTTCATAGCAGGGAAGTCCATTAATTTTCTGTTGAGTGGCAACCTTGACTTTTGTCATGCCGGTTTGCACTTCTTTAGTAATTGCAGTTGTATTTTGGTTTGAGCTAACTTTTTAGCTTGAGGATGTTTTTTAATGAAAAACGCCCGAAAATCCCCGTATTTTAATGCGGGGATGGATAGGGCCAAGCTGACCTAGCAGTCAGCTTTTTTTATTCTAAAAATAGAGACATATGTTCGCTTATCCTGTAAAATATAAATATCTAATCTATGAGGAGGTGAAATACATGAAAAGAATGAGCAGTTTAGCCTATCATTTTGGCGTTAAGCTTCGCTTTTATCCTAGTTCTAAGCAAAAGAAAATCATCAAGCTAAACTATGATGCGCAGCGCTTTGTTTACAACTCTTATGTAGGACGCAATCGAAGCAATTATCATGCTAAGCACTACTTAGCTGTTAGACAATATCAAGCAATGCCTTTTGCCTTTTCTATTCTTAATAATTATGAGACTAGGTTGGCAGAAGAAGTAGTCACTAATAGCGAACTATTGGCTAAGCCTAAGAATATTCGTGATACTTATAGCTTTTTGCGTGTTAAAGAAATTGATAGTCTCGCTCTTGCCAACGCCATTCAAAATTATCAGAAAGCTTGGAACAACTATCGCAAGATTGGTCATGGAATTCCGACTTTTC
>ENA-ORUR01000444-ORUR01000444.1-human-gut-metagenome-genome-assembly--contig:-NODE-444-length-19297-cov-73.9917_pt1 | contig 19297 bp, 18 predicted proteins | sample MGYA00242086_ERZ509223 | MGnify/ENA primary metagenome ERZ509223 (study PRJEB26280, sample SAMEA2338820) | human gut metagenome | biome: human gut; feature: human-associated habitat; material: faeces... | reverse complement strand
ACAAAACCGCAACGCGAAGCCAAAACCCAAATTACACACAAAAACGGACTTGACCGTCTAGGCTTCGGACGGTAGAGATGGGTGTGCGCAGCCCGACACCATTATGCATCGGGGCATAGGATGTAACCGTTGTTGATACTGTTCCGTTGGGAATGTCCGTTACCTTCGGTTTCGATCCGCCGTTCTCTCCACGGCTCTGGAGTAGTCGCAAGATTAGAGGGGTGAGGTAGGATGCACATATGACTGAAGTGTTTGTTCCGAAGAACATTATTGTGACCGGTGGTGCTGGCTTCATCGGTTCGAATTTCGTGCATTATGTGGTGGATAATCATCCCGGGACGCATGTGACGGTGTTGGATGCGTTGACGTATGCGGGTAATCTGGATAATTTGAAGGGCATTCCGTCGGATCGCATGGATTTCGTGCACGGCAACATCTGCGACGCGGAGTTGCTTGACCGGATCGTGCCCGGCCACGATGCCATCGTGCATTATGCGGCTGAGTCGCATAATGATAATTCGATCGCGGATCCGGAGCCGTTTGTGCGTACGAACGTCGTGGGCACCTTCCGCCTGCTCGAGGCGGTGCGCAAGTATGGTATCCGGTATCATCACATCAGCACGGACGAGGTGTACGGGGACTTGGCGTTGGATGATCCGCACAAGTTCACGGAGGAGACGCCGTACCGTCCGTCGAGCCCGTATTCGTCCACGAAGGCGAGCTCCGACATGCTGGTGCGCGCGTGGACGCGCACCTACGGGATCCGTTCCACCATCTCGAACTGCTCCAACAACTACGGTCCGTACCAGCATGTGGAGAAGTTCATTCCGCGGCAGATCACGAATATCCTGACGGGTGTGCGACCGAAGCTGTATGGCGCGGGGTTGAATGTGCGTGACTGGATTCATACGGAGGACCATTCCTCGGCCGTGTGGACGATCCTCACGAAGGGCCGCATCGGCGAGACGTATCTGATCGGCGCGGACGGCGAGAGGAACAACATCGACGTGCTCCGGTTGATCCTGCGTCTCATGGGCCGGCCGGAGGACGCGTTCGACCATGTGAAGGACCGTCCGGGCCATGACCGGCGGTATGCGATCGATTCGACCAAGCTGCGGACCGAGCTGGGCTGGGAGCCTGTGCATACGGATTTCGAATCCGGTTTGAAGGCCACGATCGATTGGTATACGGCGCATCCGGAGTGGTGGGAGAAGACGAAGGCGGCGACCGAGGAGCGCTACAGGCGCCAGGGGCAGTGAGCGTGTCGGCGGTGTTCCTCTTGCGGGGGTGCCGCCGATGCCTGTGTCTGGTTGGTTTTGGATTGACGGAGCCAGTTCGGGAGATTTGAGGTAGTTATGGATTTTGAGAAGGAACTCAAGGCCACACGGACGAATATTCCGGGGTTGATCGTGTTTGATCTGCCGGTGCACGGCGACAACCGCGGCTGGTTCAAGGAGAACTGGCAGCGGGCGAAGGAGACGGCTTTGGGTCTGCCGGATTTCGGTCCGGTGCAGAACAATATTAGCTTCAATACGAAGCGTGGTGTGACGCGTGGTATCCATGCGGAGCCGTGGGACAAGTACATTTCCATCGCCACGGGCAGTGTGTTCGGCGCGTGGGTGGATTTGCGTCCCGGCGACACCTTCGGTGAGGTGTACACGTGCACGCTCGACCCGTCGAAGGCGATTTTCGTGCCGCGCGGCGTGGGCAATTCCTTCCAGACCCTCGAGGATGGTACCGCCTACACCTATCTCGTCAACGCGCATTGGAGCTTGGAGCAGAAGAAGACCTACACCTTCGTGAACCTCGCGGACCCGACGCTGAACATCCAGTGGCCCATCCCGCTGGACCAGACCGAGCGTTCCGAGGCCGACCTGCACCATCCGTTCCTCTCCGACGCGAAGCCGATGGAGCCCAAGCGCACGCTGGTGACCGGCGCGTACGGCCAGTTGGGCCGTGCGATCAGGGAGTACGCCGAGGCGCACGGCCTCGAGAACTTCGAGTACCATGACATCGACACGTTCGATTTCTCCGATCCGGCTGCCTACGACCGGTTCGACTGGGATTTGTACGGCACGATCATCAACGCGGGCGCGTATACGGCGGTGGACAAGGCGGAGACCCCTGAGGGTCGTGCTGCCGCATGGAAGGCCAATGCCACGGGTCCGGCGCTGCTGGCCAAGGTGGCGCGTGAGCATCACATCACGCTCGTGCACGTGAGCTCGGATTATGTGTTCGATGGCACGCGCGAGGAGCACACCGAGACGGAGGGTTTCGCGCCGCTGGGCGTGTACGGCCAGTCGAAGGCCGCGGGCGACATCGCCGTGGCGCAGGCGCCGCGGCATTACATCCTGCGCTCCAGCTGGGTGATTGGCGACGGGCATAACTTCGTCAAGACCATGATGGGCCTGTCGGACCGTGTGGCCGACCCCGACGAGGCGCTGGACCAGGTGACCGTGGTGGACGACCAGTTCGGTCGCCTCACGTTCACCCGGGACATGGCTGAGGCCATCTTCCACCTGCTCGGTTCCACGGCGCCGTACGGCACCTACAACCTCACGGGGTCGGGCGCGGTCAAGTCCTGGAAGGACATCGCCGCTGAGGTGTTCGACCTCACGAATGGCAACGGCGGTGCAGTCAAGCCCGTCACCACGCAGCAGTATTTCGAGTCTGCGAAGGGCCCGGTGTCGCCGCGCCCGGTGCATTCGGCGCTCGACCTGTCCAAGATCGAGGCCGCCGGCTATACGCCTGCGGATTGGGAGGAGTCGTTGAAGGCGTATGTGAAGGCGGAGCTGGCCGCGCGTGGCGGTTCCGTGGAGGGGCGGTGAGTCTCGTGAAGGGTATTATTCTTGCGGGTGGTTCTGGTACCCGGTTGTATCCGTTGACGACGGTCACGTCGAAGCAGTTGCTTCCGGTGTATGACAAGCCGATGGTGTATTACCCGTTGAGTGTGTTGATGATGGCGGGTATCCGGGATATCCTGGTGATCTCGACGCCGAAGGACCTGCCGAATTTCGAGCGTCTGCTGGGGGATGGCTCCCGGTACGGGGTGCGGTTGTCGTACAAGGTGCAGCCGAGCCCGGATGGCTTGGCGCAGGCGTTCCTGCTGGGCGAGGGGTTCATCGCGGGGGATACGTGCGCGCTGGTGTTGGGGGATAACATCTTCTACGGCAACGGTCTGGGCCGTGTGCTGCGTGGCGCGGTGCGTGACGCGGAGGAGGGTCGTGCGAGCGTGTTCGGCTATTACGTGGATGATCCGGAACGGTATGGCGTGGTTGATTTCGACGAGACCGGGCGGGCGGTGTCGATCGAGGAGAAGCCTGCGCGCCCGAGGTCGAATTACGCGGTGACGGGCTTGTATTTCTATGACCGGCGTGTGGTGGAGTACGCGAAGCGGGTGCGTCCGTCGGCTCGCGGGGAGTTGGAGATCACCGACTTGAACCGCATGTACTTGGAGGATGGTTCGTTGCGGGTGCGGACGTTGGGCCGGGGGTATGCGTGGCTGGATACGGGTACGATGGACAGCCTGTTCGAGGCTGGTGAGTTCGTGCGTACGGTGCAGCGGGCGCAGGGCCTGCCGATCGCGGTGGTCGAGGAGATCGCGTACCAGAACGGGTGGATCACCCGCGGGGAGCTGCTCGAGTCGGCCAAACGGTACGGGAAGAGCCCGTACGGCAGGCATTTGCAAGGCATCGCCGACGGCGAGATCCGCCTCATCGACAACAGCAAAACCCAAAACTAAGCCACCACCACAGCGAAAGCGACGATTCTATCCGGTAAGTGCTGAATCTATTGAGTTCTGTACTTACCGGATAATTCGGAGCTGTGTCTGTTTGAACAACAGGGCATAACCATCAGTTGCCAAGTTTGTCATCGGATCATTGAGGTTGTTCTTGCGCATCCACTATCTTTATCTCCTCCTCAGCGGGTTCTTGTAAATCAGGGAATCAGTGCTGTTTGTCGCAAGCAGGTGCTGAAGGACTTGTCTGACATGGGAACATGCAATTCCTTTCGGTGCGCGCAGGTTATCAATAACCTACCCGTTTCCAGTGTCGGAACGTTCCGTTGAAGGTCCGAATATCATATTCTCGCCACGGCTAACAACCTCATCGGCAACAACGGCAAGGGTTATAGGTGCGGACTGAATCGGCTTTCGGGCGTGGTTCTCCGATTTGGTCCATGGATTGGGGCGGGTTGCCGGGTTATGGCGTTGCGGCTGGTTGCCTGGGCAAGTGAAGATTGTTGGTATTCTGCGGTTTTGTGATGTGACGGTGGTCGGCGGTTGGCTGCCGAAAGGCATGGGCATGAACTGATTCTGATTTCGGTGTGTGATTTCTGATTCAGTCCACAGAATCGGACTGCTGCGCGGCTGATGTACCGGTGGCCGGCGTTCGCCATCCCGATGGATCATTGGCATTCCGCGGTTTTATACCGTGATGAAAGTTGTTGGTCTGTTGTTTGCCGATAAGGGAATGGACTGATTCCGGTTTCGTCCCGTGTTCTCCGATTCGGTGCCGACATGTCCGGTTGCCGCAGGAATTCTATCCTGTCCCAAATTGATGCTCTCGCAGTCTGCACCCAAACCGTTCAAACTAAACGACGAGGTTGTCCAGAATAGTGACGAAACTGTCCGCGTCGAATTGTCGCCATACAGAAACTGCGCCCGTAAGCACTGGACCACTTGTCTGACACGGGAACATATAATCTCCGCATGAGTACGCAGGCCATCGAAAAGCTGTCCGTCTCCAGTTTTGGACCGTTCAACAACAGATATGATTTGAGTTTTTCCCCAACTATCAATGTCATTGTTGGTGATAATGGCACGGGTAAATCGCAGTTGTTGAAGCTGTTGTATTCATGCACGAATGTCCTCCACAATGGCAACGACGATTCGGACTTATTGAAGACCAATCTGCAAAGGAACATTGCCGACAAGCTTATTGGCGTATTCCAGCCGGATGCTTTGGGCCGTCTTGCAACCCGCCAGCAGGGTAGGGCGCGTGCCGACATCACTGTCCAATATCACAATGTCAAGAATCCGCTGAAGTTCAGCTTCGCGACCAATTCAAAAACAGAAGTTCGCATTGACTCATTCCCATCGAGTCGCTTGGAATCAACGCCGGTTTTCCTGCCTTCACGCGAGCTCATGTCCATCTATCCAGGATTTGTTTCGTTGTACAACACCAGACAAACCAGTTTTGATGAGACTTGGCGTGATACGTGCGATCTGCTCGGGCGTCCGCCGCTCCGTCGCGTGAAGGGCGATGACATCGATGATGCAATCAAACCGCTGATGGACATCATGGGTACGGATGTCACTGAGGAAGGTGGACACTTCTATTTGCACCGTCAGGAGGGCGTCCTGGAAATGCCTCTGGTTGCGGAAGGCCTCCGAAAATTGGCTACGATTTACCGATTGGTGCGTTCGGGCGTCTTGTCAGGAAGCGGATACCTGTTCTGGGATGAGCCCGAAGCCAACTTGAATCCCGCCAGTCAGGTCGCTGTAGCGCAGACCATTGTGAAGCTTGCAGACTGTGGGGTGCAAGTATTCCTGGGTACGCATAGCTCGTTCCTTATGCGTCAGCTTGAACATGAGGCGAAGACGATGACCACTGGAGGTCTGGGATTTACCGCGTTCAAACGCGAAGGCGTGGATGTCACGGCGGTGCAGGAAAAGCGTATCGTGGACATTCCCGTTGACTATCTCGCCGCCATCAATGCGGAATACAACCAGGCTGACATGCTACTGGCGGAAGACGATTGACGAGATGAAACAATTCACCCAAGACGGCAACGTGTACGAGTTTCCTGACGATTGGCTCGTTGTTCCCGCATATGATGAATTGCCATTCTTCAAGCATCTGAGTGGGAACCAAGCCATCATGGCGAAGGGATGTGATTTTGTCGCAGTTTGCGGTGATGAGCTGTGGCTGATTGAAGCCAAGGATTATGACAGGAAATCCATGAAGGAGACGCGGCCGAAATCCACGGAACTGGCAACGACTATTGCCCGAAAAGGCTTTGACACGCTGGCCGGTCTGCAAGTTGGTTCCAGATATCAGCCGAATCCCGAAGTCGCGGATATCTGCCGCCAAGCGGTGAATTGCAAGAAAGTCATTGTCTGCGCGACCATCGAGCCGTCCACCGCAATCAGTTCGAATCATTACGATCGTCAATTTTTACACCAGATTAGGGAACAGCTGAAGCGGAATACCGCAGGGTATGCAGACAAAGTGTATGTGACACAGAATCGCGACGAAAAGGCATGGAAGAAGTGGTCTTCCCACAAGGACCCATCATCGCGCTGATGCGTGCGAGTTGAATGATGTCTCGCTGTTGAACTCCCGCATCACCGCAACTCTGTTTCCATAATGTGTCCGCGATGCATGCCCTCGTAACACAATCCGTCGGCCGCGTTAACCGGCTGGACCGTATGGTTGGAGTCACGAGTTTTCTTCGTTTTCCTTGATACCAAAACGCAGGCGGCGAGGCCTCAGCCTCGTTGGGACGAATCCGCAAACGATGCATCGCCCCGAATGCCCCTGCTTGGGAAGTTCGCAAGGCGTGCAAGGAAAGTGGGAACCATAAGTCAAACTACGAATCAAGTCGAAGAATCAGTAGACCTTTTAATCTGTCATGCGACAATCTGCACTATGGATGCGTCGCGCCGGGTCATTCGCAACGGTTATGTCGTCGTGGACGATGGCGTGATTGTTCAAATCGCAGAGGGCGCTGTTCCGTCGGGTCGTCATCGCGGGCGGCGCCATCCTCGTGTGCCTCGGATTCTGCCCGAAACTCATGGCCGTCATCACCTCGCTGCCGACCCCGGTGATCAACGGTGTATTCGCCATGGTGTGCATGACCTTGATTTCAAACGGCGTGAAAATGGTGAAAGACACCGTGATGGACGATCGGGCGACGATGATACTCGGCGTTTCGGTGATGAGCGGCGTGAGCACCATGATCCTGCCGGATTCGGTGATTCACATGGCACCGCAGTTCATCCAGTATTTCCTGTCGTCCGGCATCGCGGTCGGGGGAACGGTCGCGATTGTCTTGCAGCTGCTGCTCCCGAAGACGCGGGGAAGCGAAGCAGTGAGGGTGCAGGGAACTGATGTTGCGGACGATAGCGGAGCTAGCAGTGCGGTTAGTGAGAATGAGTCGCAGCCCGGATCCGGGGCCGGTGATGGCGGTGGTGATGGAACTGATGTTGGCGCTTGTGTTAGCGCCGTCGGTGCTGTTGGTGCTGCGGGTATCTGATTCTGTCCGTGTCATCGGTGCTGTCGAAGGCGTACATGATGGTGGTGCCGGGGCTGTTTCCGGTGCTCTGCGGGTACTGTTCGGATTGTCAACGCACAATGCTGATTGTGCAGTCCTCCATTCACGCAGCTTCCCGCACATATCACTCTCCGTACGCGCAAATCGATGTGATGTGCCGTGCTGCGCTGCGCGTATCCCGTGGGCGCGGGTCGCGCAAGCGATGCGCCTCGCGAAGCGGGTGGTATGAGCCGACACTCGAAAATCCGCCATGCAATCTGGTTACACTGAGCGTGTCCTCGGTGTAACCAGATTGCATGAGGGTCACCTCGCCCTCGGCGGGCCCGCATCACCCCTTCTCGAGATAATCAAGGCCTTCAATTTGTTGCAGGGCGATGTACTCCTCGAATGAGAGGGCGCCCATGGCTTGTTTCCTGCGAAAGGTTGCTGCGGAGCCATATTGCCGTTCGATGTTCCGGCGGCGCTCGCTGATCTGCTTGTCTGTCAGCATGATCGGATCGGCGATTCGATGCGGCTCGGCCAAAGCTATTGGCGAATCCACGGGTTCCTCCCTTCATGGTCTTCTTGGTGATGTGAAACCAAGTCTATGTGGCGATGATGTCAAGTGATAGTGCGCCGGATGCCAGAGTTGCAGCAGTGGTGGCGGCTTGATGCTTGGCGGTTGAGTGAGAACTGATTTCGATGTTGCCATGTTATTTCGGGTTTGGTCTGCGGACTCAGTTCGTTGCGTGGCAGATGTGCCGGTGGTCGGTGCTGGCCTTGCTGGCAGGTCGTTGGAGTTCTGCGGTTTTGCGGTGTGGCAGGTGGTGATGGATGCGTGTTGGTTGGCGCTTGCGTGGACTGGATCGGTTTTATGCGCCCGTTCTCTGGTTTGGTCCGTGGTTTGGGTGTTTCATGTGGGTGACCGGGTGGTAGTTGATTGTCGTAGTGTGCGCGATTCATTGGAATCTGGCGGTTTTGTGGTGTTGCCGTGGTTGGTGGTCGGGTGTCGGTCGGTGCTCGTGTGGACTGGTTCCGATTTCGTAGTATGGTTTCCGATTCAGTCCGCGTGATGGGTCCACGGGGAGGGTGGTGGACTGAGTTTGGTGCTGGTCCTGCCGGCGGATTGTTGGGATTCTGCGGTTTTGGTGTGGTGGCTGGCTGGTGTCTGCGTGTCGGCCGGTGCCGGTGTGGGCCAGATCGGTTTTCGGTGCTCGTTCTCTGGTTTGGTCCGTGGTTTGGGTGCTTCGGGCGGATGGCTTGGCGGTGGTTGATTGTCTCTGTGCGTGTGGATTGTTGGAATTTAGCGGTTTTGTGGTATCGCCGTGGTTGGTGGTCGGGTGTCGGCCGGTGTTTGTGAGGACTGGGTTCGATTTCGTAGTATGGTTTCCGATTCAGTCCGCGTGATGGGTCCACGGGGAGGGCGGTAGGCTGAGATTGGTGCTGGTCCTGCCGGCGGATTGTTGGAATTTAGCGGTTTTGTGGTGTTGCCGTGGTTGGTGGTCGGGTGTCGGCCGATGCTTGCGAGGACTGGGTTCGATTTCGTAGTATGGTTTCCGATTCAGTCCGCGTGATGGGTCCACGGGGAGGGCGGTAGGCTGAGATTGGTGCTGGTCCTGCCGGCGGATTGTTGGAATTCAGCGGTTTTTGGTGTGGTGGGTGGTTGGTGTCTGCGTGTTGGTTGGCGCTCGTGTGGACTGGATCGGTTTTCGGCTCCCGCTCTCGGGTTTGGTCCGTGGTTTGGGTGCTTCGGGCTGATCGCCGGGCGGTGTTTGATTGTTGTGTTATTGGCTGGCCGTTGGAATTCCGCGGTTTTGGTGTGGTGAGCGGTTGGTGGTTGTTTGCCGGCCGGTGCCGGTGTGGGCCAGATCGGTTTTCGGTGCTCGTTCTCTGGTTTGGTCCGTGGTTTGGGTGCTTCGGGCGGATGGCTTGGCGGTGGTTGATTGTCGGAGTGTGCGTGATTCATTGGGATCAAGCGGTTTTGTGGTGTTGTCGAGGCAGACGGATCAGTGTCGGCCAGTGCTCGTGTGGACTGGTTCTGATTCCGTCCTGTGATCTCCGATTTGGTCCCGGTACGCGACTCGCCCTGTCGTCTCATCGCCGTGCCATCACGTCATCGTGTCGTCTCATCATCACCCCGACTCTGCATCTCGTCGTATCACAGACCAGTCAGCCCGCCAACCGGTCAGCCCGCCAACCAGTCAGCCGCCAACCAGTCAGCCCGCCAGTCAGGCGCTCGCCAGTCTCATTCCGCTCTCCGCTCCCAGACCCCCTATTCACCCCATCAATCCCCCATCGATCCACTCACATCTCTCACTCATCCACCCCCAATCCTAAAAATAACCTGAGAATCTTCTGCTGTTTTCTTAGATGGTTAACGAATCGTTATCGTGCGGTAGTGCATTCAAATCCTTGATATATCAAGGAAAATAGCCCGCAGTCACATGCGCAAATCACTACACTTGCTCGATTCGCGAAGACTATGCTCAGTAGCGAAAGATAACAACGCGGATGATCGGAATCGCCGCATGTCGGAGCGTCAGCACGCCGGAATGCCGGAACATTGGAACGCCGGTGCATCAGACAATCCGACGGCGAGACCAGAGCCGAACAATCCGCAGGACCCCACGAGGGGCGGTATGGAAGGAGCAGGTGACATGTGCACTGGTGTTCGCTTTGCAGATGAAGACGGGAACATGTATCTCGGCCGCAATCTCGACTGGTCGTTCTCTTACGGCGAGAAGATCGTGGTGACGCCGCGCGGCTACAAGACGCCGGTCGCGTTCAATGCGACGGTCGCCGACCCGAAGCCGGTCATGGGTGTCGGTATCATCGTCGAGGGCATGCCGATGTACTTCGACTGCGCGAATGACGAGGGCCTGGCGGTCGCCGGCCTGAACTTCCCGGGGTATGCCCGGTATGCGGACGCTCCGGTGGACGGCACGGTCAATGTCGCCGCCTATGAGCTGCCGTTCTGGATTGCCCGCAGCTTCGCCACTGTTGACGAGGTCGAGGAAGCCCTGAAGAACGTGACCGTCGTGGGCAAGCAGGTCAACGAGCAGTATCCGGTCTCGTTCCTGCACTGGATCGTCGGCGACGGCAAGCGCAGCATCGTGATCGAGGCCATGGCCGATGGCATCCACGTGCATCACGATGGCGTCGACGTGCTCGCCAACCAGCCGACCTTCGACTGGCACACCGAGAACCTGCGCAACTACCTGAGCATGGATCCGCGCGTGCCCGAGCCGGTCAAGTGGCGTACCCAGGAGCTCAGCGCGTGGGGCTCCGGCTCCGGCATGCGCGGCATTCCGGGCGACTACAGCTCGCCGTCGCGTTTCGTGCGTGCCGCCTACACGAACGCCCACTACCCGGCGCAGAAGACCGAGGAGTCGAACGTCTCCCGCCTGTTCCACACGCTGGATTCCGCGGCGATGGGGGACGGCTGCGCGCTCATGAGCAACGGCCAGTACGAGAAGACGATCTACACGAGCGGCTTCTCCGCCAAGACCAACACCTACTACAAGAACACGTACGAGGATCCGGCCATCAAGAGCTACCGTATGGCCGACTTCGACCTTGAGGGTGTTGAGCTGCAGACCGCCGAGTGAGTTGGGCAGCTGTCTGGTGCCTGATTGACTGATCCGCTGAACCAGTAGGAACGGCTGAATGCGGGGCGCTGGGTGCGTGCGGGATGACCGCGGATTGCTTGGCGCCCCGCATCGTTCTGTGCCTGTGCGAGTCATACGGGTGAATCAGTCATATGCCGGTATAACCGTGGATGATGAAAAACAAATAACAGAGACTTTCGTATTTCGGCAGATTTCCACAGCTGACAACATGAACCTTCTTACCTACTCTTACCTACTCGGACTTACTCGAACCTGAGGTTCGACCTTGGTGGGCGTATGGTCGAGTGTCTTGCCTGGGTTGGGCGGTCCTACTCTTGCTGGTTTTCCTGAGTTTGGACTCTTGGATTGAGAGTCCGAGACTGGGAGGTGTTACTCGGTTTACTCGAACCTACTCGAACTTACTCGAACCTGAGGTTCGACCTTGGTGGGCGTATGGTGGAATGTCTTGCTTAGACTGGTTGATCCTACCGATGCTATTCGAGTTGATGAAGAGAGTAATACTGTGATGGATCATGGGGGCTGTTGCCGTGCCAATCGAGAATTTCCTTCTTCACCAAAGATTTCAGGGTGGGACGCGAAATCTTTACGCTGCGCCCGAGATGTTTAGCAAGCTCTTTGGCGGTCACTTTCCCTTTCCCATACACGTATTGAAGAGTGGCGAGTTCGTATTCGCTGAGATTGTTGAGCGTCTCTTTGTCGAAATCGCTTGCGATCGAATCTTCTCGTCGCAAGACGCGTGAGGTCGCACTGTTCTCAAGCGTGAGCTGCACCGAAGAACCATTCGGTTCTGAGAATGTGGGCTCCCTAAGGAAGAAATCCGCCATTTCGTCGTATATGCGCTGGACTCCTTCGTTGAGTTCTCTTACCCACCCGAATTCCACCAAGGTGCGAGCAATCGTGGGGTTGCGTGACCAGCGCGTGTACTTCATGTTTTGGAGCGTTACGATATTGGGAAGCTTCCCAGGGCTTGTGATTTCAAGCCGGTCATCGTACATCATCACACGAATGTAATCGCCGCTCATAGCGTAGTCGCGGTGCGTTACTGCGTTCACAAGTCCCTCGAACCAAGCAAACTCCGGATACTCTGGTATGACTTTGAACTTGCCGTCATCTCCAAGATACTGGAATTCCCGGAGTTGACTCGAGATGAATTGTTGAGCATCCTCTATTGTTTTAGGAAGTGGCCCGTCGAAGGTACGGTCTTTGACGATGTTGAGTCTGCGCCCGGTTTCCATTTTGTTACCGTCGAAGCGGATGACACGTACTCTAGCCCAAGGCATGAACTTGGTCGGGTTCTCTGAGAAGAGGAGCACTCCAGCATTAGTGAGATGACCATCATGCAAGAAGCCGCGGCTCCGCAGGATCTGCTCATCGCTGGCACTTGTACCGAGCTCGGTCTTGTAGCGTGCCATCACTGCGAGATCCACATCGCTTATCGAGGAGCGCGTTTCCACTTCGTCTTCGAAGCGGCGTTGGTTCTTGTCATATTCCAGTGCTAGGACTTGGTCGCGGTCAAGCGCGACGCTGCTGTCCTTCTGACGCAGGAAGACCGCTTTGTCACTTCGTCTGGAGATAACACGCCCGGATGAAGGGGCTATCTCGAGAACAAGTATACTATCACTCTTTCCCTGCTCATTGATGACGGGAATGCGTACGGGATGCACTTCGGGCACAGGATCGCACCCCACAAGTGCTGCCTGCTCGAACTCCTCGATATCGTGCGCTCCGGTTCCTTTGAACCCGGTTATGCTGCCATGGTCTTCTATGCCAATCACCAGCTTGCCACCTGAAGCGTTGGCGAAGGCGCAGATATGCCGGATTGTATCCTTGGGAGCGATACGAGCGCTCTTCCGGTCGAAATATTGGCTCTCCTTTTCAGTGGTAAAGAGAGTCGGATTGTTGTCGTTCAATGGCAGCTGCATGCGAGTCTCCGATCACGTAATGGTGCTATTTTACAACCGCCACGTTTATCGGTCATCGTGAGCCTGTTCTCTCGTTTGTCTTGTGATGGTTCACATTGAGTGATATGCACAGCAATGTCAATCGCCGACTTTCGGAGCACGATTCTCCTGACCCACGGTAAACATCGCGCACCCGATCGGAGCGATGAACACCATGGGGATTACATACCGCATGCCTTCATATGAAACGCTCGACCCGGAAATCCACAGGAAAGGCACTGTGGCGAGCATCGGGATGAGCCAAGCAGCCTGATTCCAAGACATCGTACGCGCCCGCAGCCTGCGTACGGCAAGATAGCACTGCATGAAGGGTAGCCAAGTCGCCCAGAATGCGCGGCAGAACCACGGCTGAAGGAAGAACTGCTCGTTCAGCCACGTGAAGCCCTGATTCAGCCCCGAGTAGAACAATGCGTGACTTGACACGGGTAGTCCCGAGTCAGAAGCGTTCGGTGCAAGGGACGCTCTCGTGTACACGTATGCCGGGCGCATACCGGAGTATATCGATTCGTATGCCGCTTGGTTCGGCATGGCGACCCACCCTTGTTCCAGCAGGAAATATGCCCGCAAATACGTTGTGGGGTACTTCACCCCGTTACACAGCCATGCACGTAGGAACGGTTTCAGCGATTGTTCGCGCTGCGCAGTCCAGTGCGTGCCTTTGATGGGGTCGACCGCAGGCCAGAAGAACTTGTTGGCGGCGTCAGGCTCGAGAATCCCTTCGAGCACGTCACAATCCTCCTGGGACAACTCGTCACCATGCTCTTTCAACAACAGTGCCGACTCAGGATACCGCATGAGATTTGCTGAATTGGCAAAGACCCGAGCAATCGCGGAAAGGAATGCGAAAACTCGATATTATGGGTAGATATAGGTGCACTGTGTCGTCCCGAATGTGGGGATTAGGGCAGTGGAGGAAAGGAACACTTCGGATGGCTTGGAAGAAGATGCGGTCAGTCGTGGCGACAGCCGCTGCGGTCATGATTTGCGCGGGGGTGCTTGCTTCGTGCGGAACGTCAGGTTCCGCGGCGAATAAGACGGTCGATACGGTACTTTCCGCGTCGGCATCGTCGAACGGGATTGATAGTGCGTCGGCGGTTACTGCCACGGATGATACATCAGACACGACTGGTACTGATGCCATGCCGAGCAATCCTTCCCAGGAGCTTCCGGATTCGGTGGATTCGTCGATTCCGAACAATGCGACCGTGGTTTCCTCTGATCTTGCCGTCACCAAGGACGGTGCGGTGAAGAATCTCGAGACCGGCGAGACCGTGACCGATCCCGAGATTGTGGGTACTGAAGACACGCCTCCGGATCCATTGGCCAAGACCAACGGGCAGCGGTTCATCCCGGTGTCGGTGAAGACTGTGCGTACCGCCATCAAAGAGGAATCCAACACCAAGACGTCGGCATTGAAGTCGAAAACGTTGTCGTCTGCGGGTGCGAGCGTGATGTCTGCTGTGTTGCAGTCCAGTACGGGCGCGTCAGTAAAACAGGCCGCACTGCAAAACAACGAATATGGCGCGTACTGGGGAAGCTACGGTGGAACACAGGCTTTCTTTGAACGCGGAGGTGCTTTGTTCGCGCAAAATGCAAAGGGCGTGGTTGATGTTTCGGAGCACAACGGCACGATTGATTGGGCGAAAGCGAAGGCCAACGGAGTTCAGGGGGTAATCATCCGTCTCGGCTTTGGCTGGGGGAATCGTCTGGATTACCAGGCACAACGAAATATCAGCGAGTGCAAACGACTCGGTATTCCTTTCGGAATTTACTGGTATTCGTACGCATATGAAGCTTCTCAGGCAGCTCGAGAGGCTGAAACACTGGTTTCACAATTGCGGCAGCTAGGCGTCAGCCCCTCTGATCTTTCGTATCCGGTCTTCTACGATTTGGAGTCGGGCTGGACGTGGTCGGGGCATACGCCGCCTACAAGCACCTCCGTGTATCAAAGCATTGTCAATGCGTGGTGGCAACGAATGCAAGCTGCTGGATACTCAAATCTCAGCGTCTACTCATATGCTAGCTATCTCAATGGGCCGCTGAATACGAGCGATATCCATTCCAAGACTCACTGGGCTGCTAGCTATGGTGCACATGTAGGATTCAACTTTGGCGCTGGCCTTCGCGGTTGGCAGTACTGGAGCTCGGGCTCAGTTCCTGGTGTTTCTGGACCAGTAGATTTGAACGCATTCGCAAAAGAGGAACCTGCTGGTGCCTCGCCTAAGTCCCTAGGTGCAGTACGTATAGATATTCCCGAGGGAAATTACTACTTGGTGTCTGCGTATTCCGGTAAAGCAATGGATATTGCGTGGGCAAGTACTCAGAATCTTGCTGCTGCCGAATTATGGCAATATAACGGCAACAACAATCAAATTTTCAAAATCATCAACGCAGGTAATCACCAATACTACATCTGCGCGATGCATTCTGGGAAGGTGCTTGACGCATCAGGTGCGTCATTCTCAAACGGGACGCCGATAGTCCAATATTCGCCAAATGGCGGTAAGAATCAGCTCTGGGAATTCTATCGGAATACGGATGGGTCTGTGTATATTCTTTCGGTGCTTGGAGGAACGAAATATCGCGCGATCGATATCACAGGTAGTAACTCCAACAATGGCGCACCGATGGAGCTGTGGGCATTGTCAGGGAAGCCGAACCAGCGATTCTGGCTTGTGCATGAAGATGAATATCGTGTTGGAGCAAACGGTTGGACATTCGTAAATGGTACGCGGTATTGGTATGCAAATGGCGTAAAAGCAGTTTCGTCAGAGGGGTTTGACCCGTCGACTGGTCGTTGGTATTACTTTGGCTCGTCTGGTCAGCCGGTCTCCGGTTGGATAAATCTGAGTGACGGACGCCGCGTATATTATGATCCGGCAACTTTTTCAATGGTTCATGGCGAAAAGAATATCGCTGGTCACTGGTATTACTTCGATGCCAATAGCGGGAACATGGCTAAGAATCAAGATATTTGGCTCTCTGCAGGAAACAAGTGGGTTAGATATGATTCTGCCGGACATATGGTATACGGAGAGAACTACTTCGACCATTATTGGTATTATTTCAATGCTTATACCGGTGCAATGGAAAAAGGATGGGTGTATCTCCAGGCCGGTGGGAAATGGGTATACTATGACCCGTATTGGGGAAGAATGCTTCATGGGGAAGCGAATATCGGTGGAAATTGGTACTACTTCGATACTATCACTGGTGCAACTGCATATGGGTGGAAGCGATTGCCGGATGGGCGAGAGGTGTATTACCATCCGCAGTACGGCTACATGCTGAAGGGATGGCAAACTATTGACGGGAAAAAGTACTATTTCAATCCCGTGACAGGTGCGCTTATCAGATAATTTGACACGTGCATCTGACGGGCGAAATACTCTAAGCGGGGACGGACTAAGAAATCTGTGAACGTCCCCGCTTAGAATTATTAAATCTCTGTTTCGATGATGTATCGAGGCCTATGTTTGGTTTCGATATATATCCTGCCGATGTATTCTCCCACAATCCCAAGTGAGACTAAAATTAGGCCACCAATAATCCAGAGTGAGAACATCAATGACCCCCAACCGGCAATTGCATTTCCGGTGCATACTGACACAATGGTATAAATCAGCATAACGATGCCAATAACTACGGATAAAAAGCCGGTAGTCGTAATTAGATGCAAAGGCTTTACAGAAAATGATGTAATACCTTCCAAGGCGAAGGAAATCATCTTCGAGAGTGGATATTTAGATTCGCCTGCCGCTCGAACGCCTCGTTTATAATATACTCTGTCTGATTTAAATCCTAATGACGGGACGATGCCGCGTAAAAAGAGATTTGCTTCGGAATATTCAGATAGCGCTTGAATCGCAATCTTGCTCATGAGACGAAAATCCGCATGATCAGGAATTGTGTCTGCCCCCATCAAGGTCATGAGTTTGTAAAATGATTCTGCTGTCATTCGTTTGAAGATTGTGTCCGTGTCCCTATTGTTGCGAACCCCGTACACGATTTCATTACCTTTGCGGTACAATGCGACCATCTTATCGATTGCATTAGGGTCATCTTGGAGATCTGCATCCATTGATATCGCGGCATCACAGCCGTTGCTGAGCGATGTCATTAAACCTGCATACACTGCGTTCTGGTGTCCACGATTGTGAGAGAATTTTATTGCGTGAAAGAGTTCAGGCTTGGAAGTGTGTAGTTTTTCCGCAATCCGCCAAGTGTTGTCTTGAGAACCATCGTCGACGAAGAGAATGAAACTGCGGTTGTCTATCTCCTCGGTCCGGATGAGGTCGGACAGTTTTTCTGCTAAGACATGTGCTGTTTGTTCGAGAACCGGCTCTTCGTTATAGCAGGGTATCACCATTGCGAGTGTCGGCGCAGGACGCAAAACGCTCTTAGGCTCGTGTGACTCGACAGGAGGAGTATTCAAGCTGGATTCTTCAGTCATGCCTGTAAGTCTAGTTCATAGCCGGAACGTAACCACTCGATATGACAATGTACTAGATTGCTGATGGCAGCTGAAATCGATGAAATTAGAAATATATGCAGTCGGGCTGCCACACGTACTACATGTGGCAGCCCGACTGCATCAGGGGATGAGTAATAAATCAGATGAACAGTCTTCCGATGCCTCGAATGCCCCATCTCCACATTGAGTCATACTCGACACGTGGCGGATAAGCGTTGACAATGGTATCGTTGCCGAGATAGATTGCGACATGTCCGGGATAGAACACCAAATCTCCCCGTCGACGGTCTTTGATTGCAACTTTCATAATCCGAGGATCATTCCACATATTATCTGCATCGTGATCTTGCCAAGCTTGGAAACGATGGTCATACGCATTGTACGGGGTTTGCATGCCAACGGATTCCATGCTTGAGATTACTAAGCCTGCGCAATCGGTGCCGCCGCCAGGCCAGAGCGCGTAATCCCATTTGTACGGGCTGCCTAAATAGCTCAAGGCAGTCTGGATAAAGATGTTGATAGCATCGTTACGGCTTGCTGTGACACTCAGCCTGGACGGTTGGATATATGAGAAGAGACCTTGTCCAACCCTTCGCACGTTCTTAGACGAGACTTGGTAAAAAGCAGCAGGGTTTTGCCATCCCGTTTTCCCGGGAGTGTCTCCTTGTAAGATCCCATCTATTCCTGTCCAGCACCATTTGCCCCAGGCGGGCACGTAGACATTTCCGTGGGCCATTTTGCCGGTCCATTGGTCGAAGTAGTACCATCCGGTGTGGCTCCGGTCGTAGTTCACGTAGCGTTCGCCGTGGGCCATGATGCCTGTGGTGGCGTCGTAGTAGACCCATTTGCCGCCGTTTGATGGGAGATATTGCATGCCGTGGGCCATTTTGCCGGTCCATTGGTCGAAGTAGTACCATCCGGTGTGGCTCCGGTCGTAGTTCACGTAGCGTTCGCCGTGGGCCATGATGCCTGTGGTGGCGTCGTAGTAGACCCATTTGCCGCCGTTTGATGGGAGATATTGCATGCCGTGGGCCATTTTGCCGTTGTCTGGGGAGAAGTAATACCAGCCTATTCTATTCTTGTCGCTGGTAATGTATTGCTCTCCGTGGACCATCGCGCCATTGTCTGGGTTGAAATAGTAGGTTGCCCCATCTTTCTGATCGAAACCGGTGACCATATGCCCGTCGCTGGCGAGTCGGATAATTATTGCTGACCCATTGTACTGCACAGAAGTGTCGACATCGTGAGCAATGGAGCCGTCGCTGTTGGCGTAATATCTGTTTCCCGTTGATGGGTCAGTGAATACTGTTGAAACTGCCATGGATCCGTTTTGGTACCAACGTTCGGAGTTGAGGTCTCCGAAGTGAACCCATCCATTTGCGGGGGGTTGATCGGTGACTGGTTGGTCTGAAGTGGACTCATCTATATTGATTTGTGGACTTGAAGCAGTAGACCTTTGATCTGATTGTGGTTGAGCTCCGTCTGAATGATTATCTTGCTGCTGAGTATCTGTTGTTGATGACTCACCGGTTGTGGAATTCGAGAGAATATTCTCGCTGTCCGTAGGATTCGTCGTCGTTGTCGTCACATCAGCAAATGCAAATGAGCTTGTCAGACAGTTGAATATCACTGCAACAGTGAAAAGTAGAATAGCGCTGAGCGGCAACACTGCTTTTCCGAGGAAATCGGATGACGCAGGAATACGCTTCCTAGCGATACGACACATAATTGTCAGCCCCTCTCAAATATCAAAGTTACAAGGAATGAGTATATCCCCTCGGCAAGAAGAGAGAGGCTGAGGCATTGGTGTTGAACATTATGGAATGTATGAGAGCGAAGAAGGATCACTGTCGTTGTTGAGTGGATTGAATAAGGTATTGTGATTCAGTAATTGTGTTGTGTTAGCGAAAGGTAGATAATGTGAGGTGGTGACGTTTTCTTGGACTTCCCGACCGGGAGGAGAACCCCCTTATGGC
>ENA-ORUR01000440-ORUR01000440.1-human-gut-metagenome-genome-assembly--contig:-NODE-440-length-19505-cov-4.49681_pt1 | contig 19505 bp, 18 predicted proteins | sample MGYA00242086_ERZ509223 | MGnify/ENA primary metagenome ERZ509223 (study PRJEB26280, sample SAMEA2338820) | human gut metagenome | biome: human gut; feature: human-associated habitat; material: faeces... | reverse complement strand
AATTTATAGTGCTATTGTTATAAAAATAATATTATTAATACCTATAATATTATTTTATTTTATTTTAATAATTAACAACGCACTTTATAACAATTATTTATTATTCTTCTTTTTTTCATTTTTTTCAATAATTGGAAATATTTTTAATTTCATTTGGTTATATCAAGGATTAGAAAAACTCTATATTTACAGCCGAGTAGTAATAATATCTAAAATTTTATCTCTAGTAGCTATTTTTTTATTCATAAAATCTAAAGATGATTTAGTACTTTTAGGAATAATAAATAGTACACAACAAATTACAATAGTACTAATCAGTATATTTTGGATTACATTAAATTTAAAAATACCTCCAATTAAAACGAACTTAAAATATATTAAAGTTATCGCTATTAAATCTTTTGAATTTTTTTTCTCAAGAGCCTTTGTAACAATATATACATCAGGTTGTGGATTACTAATTGGTAATTATGGTACATCTACACAAATGAGTATTTATAGTGTTGCAGATCAATTATATAAAGCAGCACAACAAATATTTTCTCCAGTGAATCAGGCTATTTATCCATATATGATAAGAACTAAAGATTATAAAAAATTTTATAAAATTTTAATTACTTGTATCGTAATATGTTTAGTTGGTTGCATAATAGGCTGGATATGGGGAAGTAACATAATTACATTAATCTATAGTAAAAACTATATTCCTGCCATAGAAGTACTAAACATCTTATTGGTTGCTTTAATTTTTAATATAATAGCTGTTTTGCTAGGTTATCCGGCTTTAGCTCCAATAGGGCTTTCAAAAATAGCAAATATAAGTGTAATATATGCAGGTATTCTTCAGATAATTTTATTTATTGCTATTTTACAACTGAATAGAGCTCAATTGCATATTTATATTGCTTATACAGTAATAATTAGTGAATTTACTGTCATGTCAATTAGATATTTAGCATTAAAGAGGAAAAATGAAAAGTTACAATAAGATAATTACAATAATAAAAATCATTTTAGGATATATAGTGTATTTTTTTTCTATTTTTATTTCTCGTAAAAAAAATATCTGGATTTTCGGAAGTTTTGGAGTTTACAATGATAATTCTCGTTATTTTTATGAATATTGTTTAAATAATTGTAATGATATTAGATCAATTTGGATATCAAAAAATAGATATTCTGTAAATGAAGCCCATAAAAAAGGTGAAGCATACTATTTGTATAGCATAAAAGGTGTATACTATGCACTTAAAGGTGGGGTATATATATATTCATCATATTTATCCGATATAAGTTTTTTCACTTCCAAAAATGCTTTAAGAGTGAATTTATGGCATGGAATACCATTAAAAAAAATAGAATTTGATATAAACTCAAAACCTTTAGTTAGTATTTTTCAACAGGCAACAATTCTAACTAAAATTATACATCCAGCACAACATGCAACTCCTAATCTTCTTCTCTCCCCTAGTAAATATGTTTCAGAATACTCGTTTAAAAATGCTTTTAGAGTAACTGATGATGCAATGATCTATGCTCGCTACCCACGAGTTACTAAGCTTTTAGAATGTGTTTCAATGAATCAATTTGCAGGATATCATAAAGTATTTCTTTATGCGCCTACATGGAGAGACTCTGGAAAAGATTTTATAAAAGAAGCAAATTTTGAATTTGAAAAGTTTAATAAGTTTTTAATTAAAAATAATAGTTTACTCTTATTAAAACTACATCCTTCAACAAAAATAAATTTAGAAGTTGAGTATTCAAATATAAATTTGATAGATAATCAATTGGATCCAATTATTTTAATGAAAACTGCTGATTGCCTTATTACAGATTATTCGTCTATTTATTTTGACTATTTATACTTAGATAGGCCAATTATATTTTTTTGCTTTGATAAAGATAATTATCTTTTAAATAGAGAAATGTATTTTGATTATACAACTATAACACCCGGAAAAATTGTTAATGATCAATATATGTTAATCAATGAAATGAATAATATTATACAAGGTAAAGATTTTTATACTCATGAAAGAAAGAAATGCTTTGCATTATTCAAATTAGAAGAAAAAAATAACATTGATATAGTCAAATCCATAAAAAAGGAAAATATTTGATGATATTAAATATTTACCAGCTAATACTTATTACTGGTATAAGTACAGTTTGTTATTTTTATGGTTTAATATTGCAGCCTATTTATTTATTAGGTCCCATCTATATTGGGCTTTCAATATTATATTCTATCAAAAACATTGTTACATATGAAAAAAGAATAATAATTAGTATATTTTTTATTTCATTATTAACTATAGGGATAATCTTTACACAGATACTAGTCAAAGCAAATAATGGAGTTCTCTGGAATTTTTCTCTATGCTTGATAATATATATTTCTACTATTTTAATTTCACCTTTAGTTGATAAAAAAAAATGTTCTAAAATTATTATAAAAATAATTTGGTTCCTTGTTATATACGCATTATTTGATGGCATATGGCGTTTTCTTCATCCTAATCCAGATCAAATTTTTACTGGTAATCCATATTTCTACAGATTTAAAGATAATAGTTTGATGTTCGAAGACTCAAATTTTGTCGGAGCAACTCTAGTTGTAGCTTATGGTGCTTTAAGATATTTACATTTTCAATTCAAACAGAAATGTATGATTCTATATATTTTATTATATTTAGCTACATTCATAACATTTTCACGTGCTTCAATAATAAGCTTAGTTGCTTTAGAATTTTTCTGTTTATTTTGGCGATTAAATAAATTTAATAAAATTATTGTTATTGTTATTGCTATTGTTATTTTATATCTTTCTTTAAATATTTTATTCGAAGATGGAAGTTTTAGATCAAAAGTTTATATTATAGATCTTTTTATAAAAAATTTTCCAACTCTTCCTCTGCAAAATAAACTACTAGGTATTGGGTTAGGAAATAGTTTTGAAAAAATAGGTATAGGTGCTCACACTGTAATTATTGTATATTGTTTTGAATTAGGAATAATAGGTACTCTATTTCAGTTATTAATTATATTACTTATGGTATTTGCATCACGAGGAACGGTATTATTTTTACTAGTTCCATATTATATAAATAGCTTTTCATTGACAGCTATTGCAATACCTATATTATTCCTTTTTTCTGGTTTAGTAACAGTTATTTCTTCAAAGGTAAAAAATGGATAAGGTTAGTGTATTAATTCCTACTTATAATGTAGTTACATGGATAGAAGAATCTATTCATAGTATTTTAAATCAGACATATGAAAATATTGAAGTTATAATTGTTGATGACCATTCAACTGATGGAACATTTGAACTTCTCGAAAAATTGGCTTCAAATGATGAACGTATTAGACTATTCCGAAATAAAGAAAATAGCAAAATTGTTATGACTTTAAATTACGGACTAACTAAAGTAACAGGAAAATACGTAGTTAGACATGATGGCGATGATATTGCAGCCCTTGATAAAATTGAAAAGCAGATAGAATACCTTAAAAGAAATAATCTAGACTTAGTTGGTTGTCAAATGATACCTATTGACGAATCGGGTAACCAAATAGGAAAAATTAGTAAATTACCAGTTGGATTTGAAAAAATTTCAAAAACAGCTGAATTTTCTTCACCAATAACTCACATTTGGCTTACAAAAAAATTTGTTTATGATAGTTTGAATGGATATAGAGAAGTACCGTACGCTGAAGACTATGATTTTATTTTAAGATGCCTCGACGCTAAATTTAAATGTGATAACATGCCAATTGCACTAATGAAAATTAGACACCGTTCAGGTAATACTGCTGATTTGGCTAGCTTAAGTCAAAGAAAAGGTCATTTATATGCCCTGAAATTACATAAGCAGAGACTAAAAAAAGGGAACGATAATTACCAATCTTCTGAAGTTAATAAGTTATTAAAATCTAATTTTCTTTTATTATTGGCTCATAATAAGTCTACCTATTTTTTAAGAAAAGCGTATTATAGCAAGTCTAAACTTTCTAAATTACTTTATTCTATACTTTCATGCATACTGTCTTATTATAATGTAAAATACCTCTATTCTAGATTAAAAACAAAAAATATCTTATCAAAATGAAAAAAATAGCTATTGTTACTGATTCTGTTCTACATGGGGGAATTGCCCGCGTAGCCTTGACATTATTAGATATGTTTAAAAAAAATAACTATCTCTGTGACATCTTCACTATATATGATAAATATAAAATATGTGATATCCCAGAGATTAATATAAATGGATATAACGACAGCTATTTTTCTAGATTATATAAAATAAAAAAAGCGATTGATAAAGGAAGTTATAGTCATGTGTTAATATTAACAACTGGTAGATTATCAATACTATTTTCTCCATTTGCTTTATTTCTACCTTATAAAAAATTTGTTTGTGAACACATTAGTTTTGAAAGTTACTCAACTATATTAAAAATCCTAAAAAAAATAACTTACCCTGTTTATAAAAATATTATTGTGTTAACTTCTCATGATCTTGAATTATTTACCCGTAATAATATTAAAACTTACTGTATACATAATCCATCTCCATTTGAATGCCAACTTACTCATAAAAAAGATAATAAAAAAAGATATTTAGCTATTGGGCATCTTATACCAAGGAAAGGTTATAAACGTTTACTAGAAATATGGGAAAACTACCTAATTAGTGGAGGTGAAGGAACGTTAAATATTGTTGGAGATGGGCCTATGAAAGATGAATTACTACAAATCATAGATGATCATCATATTTCTAGAGTCAAATTGATTGGTAGTACAAAAGATATGCTAAATGTCTATAAAGATCATGATGTTTTACTATGTACAGCCCATGCTGAAGGTTTACCAATGACATTTATTGAAGCGCAATCTTTTTCTTTACCTATAATATCATATGATATTAAAACTGGCCCATCTGAAATAATTATTGATGGTAAAAATGGATTCCTCATTGAAGACAATAATGAAGAAGTTTTCGTAAAGAAAATGTTTCTAATTGAAAACAGTAAATTTTATGAATCATTATCCAGAAATTCATTAATATCGTCAAATAATTATTCTTATGATAAAATTTTTTCTAAATGGAGTGCATTATTTAATGAATAACAACTCTATCATGTTTTCTGTACTAATGTCTTTATATCATAAAGAAAAATATTATTATTTTGATAAATGTTTAGAGAGTCTATATTTTCAAACATTACCTATAACAGAAATTATATTAGTTCTAGATGGGGCTATTAACGATTATTTAATAAAAACTATAAACAAGTGGAAAAATAAATTACCATTAAAAATCTATCCTCTTGAAGTTAACGTTGGTTTAGGTAATGCTTTAAACTTTGGTTTAAAAAAATGTCAATTTGAAATTGTTTTTAGGATGGATACTGATGATATTTGCCTTCCTAACCGATTTGAAAAACAAATTGAATATATTACTAATAATCCTGATATTTTATTACTTGGTTCTGCAACAGAAGAATTTGATGAAAATATGGAAAACTCTTTTGGCTATCGAACCAATCCAACAGAACATAACGCTATCGTCAATTATGCAAAAAAAAGAAACCCCTTTAATCACATGACTGTTGCTTTTAAAAAAGATGCTGTTTTATCTGTTGGAGGATATCAACATCATTTATTTATGGAAGATTATAACTTATGGATTAGAATGATTTCTTCTGGATATAAAGTAGCTAATTTACCTGATGTTCTTGTAAAAGTTAGAGCTGGAAATTCTATGGTTACAAGAAGAAAAGGCATTAAATATATAAAAAGTGAATACAAATTAGCTAAATTAAAAATAAAAACACATCTAGATAATTCTTTTTCTGCATATTCTATTTTTCTATTAAGAAGCATTCCTAGGATTCTACCTACCTCTTTTTTATCTAAAATTTACAAAATATTAAGAAAATAATTAAGGTATTTCTATGCTAACAATCATCGGTGGCTCAGGCTTTATTGGTACTCGCTTATCAGATCAATTAACTAAAGAAAATATTGAGTTTAAAATTGTGGATATTGCTAAAAGCGATAAATATCCTGAAAAATGGGTCTTTGGCGATGTCACTAAACCAGAATCTTTACTCGAGCCATTAAAAGGCTCTGATGTAATTATCAATTTAGCAGCGCAACATAAAGATAATGTTCATCCTATTAGTTTGTATTATGAAGTTAATGTCGATGGAGCTAAAAATGTTTGTGATGTTGCTGAAAAACTAAATATCAAACATATTGTATTTACTTCATCTGTTGCTGTATATGGTTTTGTCGAAAAAGAAACAGGTGAAGATGGCGAGTTCCATCCATTTAATGATTATGGAAAATCAAAACTTGAAGCTGAACATAAGTATGAAGCTTGGTATAAAAAAGATAATACAAATACATTAATCGTAATCAGACCAACTGTTGTATTTGGTGAAGGAAATAGAGGAAATGTATACAACCTATTCCGCCAAATAGCATCAGGTAAATTTTTAATGGTAGGTTCAGGTAATAATAAAAAATCTATGGCTTATGTAGAAAATATTGCGGCTTTCTTAAAATTTGCTACTCAAATAGAATCTGGTCATCATATATTTAATTATATAGATAAGCCTGATTTTACTATGAATGAGTTAACCGATATTATCTATACTGCTCTCGACAAACGCCATAGTCATATTAAAGTACCTTATGCTGTTGGGCTTCTTGGTGGCTATTGCTTTGATATTCTGGCTAAAGTGACAGGTAAAGAATTTCCTGTAAGTAGTATTCGAATTAAAAAATTCTGTGCACGTACTCAATTTAAATCAAATAGTATTGCTAACACTCATTTTAAAGCGCCAGTCTCTCTTGAACAAGGTATTGCGAATACAGTTAAAAATGAATTTATGTAATAAATAAATTCCACAATATCTTTTTATTAACAAATAATTAAAATACACCCTACGCTTCTCGACTTAAATTTCTAATCAAAAATTAATTTTATGTTAATTGTATAAGTATATGATAAATATTGTCGCTCAATACACTATACCTTTACTAAAAATTGAAGAAAAACACTAAAATATATTTTTATTCTAGTATAGTGAATTTATTTAAATACATATACTTTAGATAAGAGAAACACATGAAAATCACTATCTCCGGTACCGGCTATGTCGGTCTATCTAACGGGATACTCCTTTCCCAGCACAACAAAGTTGTTGCATTAGATATCAATAAAGAAAAAGTCGAACTATTAAACCAAAAAATCTCTCCTATCTCTGATAAAGAAATTGAAGAGTTTTTAGCTACTAAAGAGCTCGATTTTACGGCAACTTTAGATAAAGAATTCGCTTATAAAGATGCTGAATTCGTTATCATTGCCACTCCTACCGATTATGATCCTAAAACTAACTACTTTAACACCTCTTCTGTAGAGTCGGTTATTCGTGATGTTTTAGAATATAATCCAAACACCACTATGATTATAAAATCAACCATTCCAGTTGGTTTTACTAAGCAGATGAGAGAAAAATATCATACCGATAATATTATCTTCTCTCCTGAGTTCTTACGTGAAGGTCGCGCCCTTTACGATAACCTTTATCCATCTCGTATTGTGATTGGTGAGCAATCTGCAAGAGCAGAGAAATTTGCTGAGCTTTTACAACAAGGGGCATTAAAAAAAGATATTGATGTTCTTTTTACTGACTCTACAGAAGCAGAAGCAATCAAATTATTTGCCAATACTTATCTCGCACTGCGTGTGGCTTATTTTAATGAACTCGATAGCTACGCCCAAGCTTACGGCTTAAACGCAAGACAAATTATTGAAGGTGTCTGTTTAGATCCACGTATTGGTAATCACTATAACAACCCCTCATTTGGTTATGGTGGCTACTGCTTACCAAAAGATACTAAACAACTGTTAGCCAACTACGAATCAGTACCTAATAATATCATTGGTGCCATTGTTGAAGCTAACCGCACTCGTAAAGACTTTATTGCTGATTCTATTATTGCTAAATCGCCGAAAATTGTTGGTGTTTATCGTTTAATTATGAAATCAGGCTCTGATAATTTCCGCTCATCTTCAATCCAAGGCATTATGAAGCGTATTAAAGCGAAAGGGATTGAAGTGGTGATTTATGAGCCAGAAATGAAAGAAGAGACTTTCTTTAACTCAAAACTCATTCGTGATTTAGATGCGTTTAAAGCCATGTCTGATGTCATTATTACCAATAGAATGGCTTCTGCACTAAACGATGTTGAAGAAAAAGTTTATACTCGTGATCTCTTTGGTAACGATTAAAACTAATTTATATGCTCAATATCGTCTTATTTGAACCCGAAATTCCACCGAATACGGGTAATATTATCCGCCTGTGTGCTAACACAGGCTTTCATCTTCATTTGATCCAACCATTGGGTTTTACTTGGGATGATAAACGGCTACGCCGTGCAGGGCTTGATTATCGTGAGTTTGCTGATATCAAACAGCATCACGATTATTATGCTTTTTTAGAAAGTGAAGGATTAAACCCTGATAATGCACAATCCCCGACAGGTGCACGATTGTTTGCATTAACCACTAAAGGTACCCCTGCCCATAGTAATGTAAGTTATCAAGATGGGGATTATCTGCTCTTTGGCCCTGAGACACGAGGTTTACCACCTTATGTGCTGGATAATATGCCAACACAACAAAAAATCCGTGTGCCAATGTTAGCGGATAGCCGTAGTATGAATCTTTCTAATACGGTTGCCGTGGTTGTTTTTGAGGCATGGCGCCAATTAGGCTATCCGGGTGCGTTATTAAGAGATTAGTTTTACTAATTATTGCTTATATTATTTCAAAAACGCTTTGCATTCTTGATAAAGCGTTTTTATTTATCATCATTTTGCGGTTTACCGCTTAAAATTAGGTTATAACATGCATAATGTTACATTATCTTTTAAATATTCTCATCATATAAGCCAGTATATATATGGTTTTTTACTTTTAAGTAAAAACAATATAATAAAACTATCTAATATAGATAAAGATACAAATATCACTGGAGCGCAGCATATATTAAGAGCAAATATTGATGGTAAAAAAATAATATATGATGCAAATGATGGCGATCATATAGATAGAGGTTTTTTTTCTATTCCTGATTATGAATGGTGTGACTTATATTTTAAAAGAAGTTATTCCAATCAACTAGCGGAACAATTTCCTAAATGTAGACCTCTTGGGTTTAATTATGAAATAAAGCCTTTTTATGGAATGATAGATCGTTTTTTTGGTGATATTCGTAGGTTAATGGGTAAAGAAATTGTAAAGCATACTGATTTAGAAATCATACCTAACGTATCAAATAATCCTAAAATATTATTTCTAACTAGGTTGTGGGAGCCTAACCCACTTAAAGACAATGCGTCAAAAATTGAGTTAGAATACTACAATGAAACAATACAACTTAATAAAGTCAGAATGGATGCATTGAATATGATCCATGCCCAATTCAATGAAAGATCTACTATTGGTATTAATGATATTCCATATTCAAGAAGAATGGCGCCAGATTTTATATTACCGAAAGAAAAAACACATCGAAGAAATTTTATTAATATGATGAAAGAACATGAAATATGTATTACATCAACTGGTTTACATAAATCAACAGGATGGCGCTTTGGAGAATTTGTAGCTGCATCTCGCGCTATTATTTCTGAACCATTAAATTACGTAGTTCCTGGTAATTTTGATAATTACCTTCCTTTCAATAATATTGAAGAATTATATCTGGCAATTGAAAAGCTGGTTAATGATAAAGAGTTAAGATATGACATGATGAAAAGAAACAATATTTATTATAATAATTATTTAAAACCAGATAGGTTAATATTAAATACAATAACTTCATTATAATTAACTATTTTTAATATACAATTGGCTGATAAAATTTATCATATCTTATTTAGGACTTTATACCCGCCTGATATCGGCAATCACTTTCGTGATATACCGACACCCTTCTCCCACATCCTTTAATACTAATGCATGGGCGCCAATAATCGCATTATCACCAATATTAATCTCTCCACCAATAATGGATGAATTACAGCCAATATAAACATGGTTTCCTACTTGGATATTGGCTTTTCCCCCTTTCTCTTTTACGCCAATAGTCACCCCTTGCATAATAGTGACATATTCCCCCAGTTGGCAGTAATTAGTCAGTACAATGCCAATCGGGTGTGGTAAAGAAAGGCCTTTACCAATACGAGTTTTTAACGAGATATCATTACAGTATTTACGGTTATTGCTAGCACCGATCCGAATACCTAATTTATGTAAAAAGCGATGGGGAGAGAAATAAAAATATTGTGCTACCCGCCACCAAAATAGGTAACGGGAACGCTGACAGAAAAATACTCGATGAAATAGCCTTAACCAACTAAAGGGTTTTTTATCACCAATATATTCAGCCTGTAAGCAATCTTTTAGTTCAGCAAGGGTAACCTTAGCTTGGGCATGCATAGTTAAATACCATCACCACACTCAAAGCCGGGTACAACACCATTAAAGTGTTGATCCATATCGAATGACGGTTTTTCACTATCAGGACGACCGACAATGCGGGCAGGCACCCCGGCCACCGTAGTATGAGCTGGTACTTCATGTAATACTACCGAGCCAGCACCAATTTTAGCACCACGACCAATTTCGATATTACCAAGGATTTTAGCTCCTGCGCCAATCATTACCCCTTCACGCACTTTCGGGTGACGATCACCTCCTGTTTTACCTGTTCCCCCTAAGGTCACAGATTGTAAAATAGAGACATCATTTTCAACCACCGCCGTTTCACCAATCACAATACCTGTCGCATGGTCGAGCATAATACCGTATCCAATACGTGCCGCTGGGTGGATATCCACCCCAAAGGTGACTGATATTTGGTTTTGTAGATAAATAGCTAGCGCTTGGCGATTTTGTTGCCATAGCCAATGGGCAATACGGTAGGCTTGTAGTGCATGAAACCCTTTTAAATAGAGCAGTGGGGTAGAATATTTATCCACCGCGGGATCACGTAGGCGTACCGCGGAGAGATCACAAGCGGCCGACTCAATCATTGAGCTATCGTGACTATAAGCCTCTTCAACAATTTCGCGAACTGCAATGGCTGGCATAGTCTGAGTTGCCAGCTTATTGGCCAGCATATAGCTTAATGCACTACCTAAATTTTCGTGTTTGAGAAGTGTCGCATGAAAGAAACTGGCTAACATTGGCTCACAATCTGCCAATGCACGCGCTTCGCTTTTAATATGATCCCAGACTCTTGTTAGTTCTTCTAGCGACATACTCACTCTCATTTTTTACACCAAAGCCTAAGTAAATACTTAGGCTTTGAATTTTCAAACAAATGGATAGTTAAAACAGATACCCTAAGAATATTATTTAAAATAAACTGACTACAGGCTACTGTCTATCTCATCTTTGGTTGCTCGCCCTAATAAAGCCAATGCAGCCTCTTTTACATCTTTATGTTGATATAAAATTTGGTAAATCTGTTCGGTGATTGGCATTTCTACACCCACTTGTTCGGCTAATGCGCGAACTTCTTTGGTGTTACGATAACCTTCGACTACCTGGCCAATTTTCTCTTGGGCTGTATCAACATCTAAACCTTGACCTAGCATCATACCAAAGCGACGATTACGTGATTGATTGTCTGTACAGGTTAAAACCAAATCACCCAAACCAGCCATGCCCATAAAAGTTGCCGCATCTGCACCTAAGGCTTTACCTAAGCGGCTCATTTCGGCTAGACCTCGGGTAATCAGTGCGGTACGCGCATTAGCGCCAAATCCCATACCATCAGACATACCCGCACCAATAGCAATCACGTTTTTAACAGCGCCACCCAGTTGCACACCGATAAAATCAGGGTTTTTATAGACTCGGAAACTTTTACCACAATGAAATAGCTGTTGTAACTGCTCTAAAAAGAGATTATCCGTCGAGGCCACTGCAATCGCGGTGGGCAAACCCGCTGCAAGCTCTTTAGCAAAAGTAGGGCCAGATAATACTGCGAGCGGGATTTCATTACCTAATACTTCACGGGCAACATCTTGTAATAAGCGACCAGTATGTGCTTCAAGACCTTTTGTCGCCCAAACAACACGTGCATCCTGACGTAAAAAGGGTTTGATTTGTTGCAGTACTTCACCAAACACATGGCTTGGGATCACCACAAGAATATTACGGCTCGCTTCAATCGCTTTTTGCAAAGAAGCTTCCATATATAAACTATCAGGAAAGGAAACATCGGGCAGAAAGGCTTGATTACAGCGCGCTTGTTCTAATGCCGCAACGTGCTTGGGATCATGCCCCCACAGCACAACATCGTGCCCATTACGCGCTAAGGTAATCGCTAAAGCGGTGCCGTATGAACCGGCACCGATAACTGTCATAGAAGCGTTCATTAAGCTTCTTCAACTCCTGAGTTTGCTGCATCCTGTTGCTGTTGTTGCTGTAAATAGTTCATAAACAACGCATCAAAGTTAACAGGTGCTAAGTTTAATTGTGGGAAAGTACCACGACCCACTAAGTTGGTGATACATTCACGTGCATAAGGGAATAGTACGTTCGGGCAGTATGCACCTAAGCAATGTGCTAATTGTGTACCTTCGATACCTTCAACAGTAAAGATACCTGCTTGTTGTACTTCACACAGGAAAGCGGTTTCTTCTTCCATTGTTGCCGTAACAGTGACACGTAAGATAACTTCATATACATTTTCAGCTAGCGTATTAGAAGAAGTATCTAAATCTAATTTAACTTCTGGTTGCCACTCTTTTTGGAAAACTTGTGGGGCATTTGGCGCTTCGAAAGAGATATCTTTTGTGTAGATACGTTGAATTTGAAAAGTCATCTCTTGGTTTTGCTGTTCTGACATAATAATCTTACCTTTTTATATCCTTATTAAATTGAATAGCAGTAAGTATAGAACTCAATCTGCCCGCTCGTTACTTTTTACCTTTTGCCAGTGGTAAATTCTCACCACTCCAACCTGAAAGACCATCTTTTAAAATAAAGACTTTTTCAAAACCTAATTTGATAAGGCTTTCAGCAGGTTTTGCACCCTCAATACCTGATGGTGATACCACAATCACCGGCTGTGATTTATATTTCTCCAGCTCAGCAATATTGTTACTTTTGATCTCAGAAGGCGTTAAATTGATAGAATCGATGATGTGTCCTTTACGGAACTCATCACGGCTACGGATATCAACACAAACCGCATTCTCTTTGTTTATCAAAGAAATCGCTTCTGTACGGGAAATATTTTTCGTTTTAGAAAAAAGGCCTTTAAAGGTCAATACAATGACCGCCACCAGCAGCGCAATCCAGATAAAACTTAACAGGGTGTGCCGGCTAAAAAATTGCATTACTTCTTGCAGCATAGGATGCAATCACTCTCGTTAGTTAAAAATAGTATTAAAGAGCCAAAGTATACCTTTGTCATGGCGCAATTACAGCCTATTCCTTCGTTTCTCTTTCAGTTTTTGCGGAAAGTTTCTCAACAATCATTTTTTTTATTGACGGATTTATGTACCATTAGCGCCGAAAAATCCTGTAAAACAGCGTTTAAAAGAGTCTCTCTTTTCACTTTACCGGATCTCTCTTCAGGTAAGCTATTAAGAAATCAGCATTCATCATCAAAGCCTGTGACAAAAATAGTCACTCGTACGTAGAATTTCACACCTGTCTGAGATACAACCACTATTTGTTATTTATTAAAAGTATTGAGAACACGAGCATGTCGCAAACAAATCAAGTGCCTAAAATTGGATTCGTTTCTTTAGGTTGTCCTAAAAATTTGGTGGACTCTGAACGTATCCTCACCGAACTGCGTACAGAAGGTTATCAAGTTGTTCCTACCTATGATGATGCTGATTTAGTCATCGTCAATACCTGTGGCTTTATTGATAGCGCAGTACAAGAATCTCTTGAAGCCATTGGCGAAGCACTCAATGAAAACGGTAAAGTTATCGTCACCGGTTGTTTAGGTGCCAAAGAAAATCAAATCCGTGAAGTTCACCCAAAAGTGCTGGAAATCACCGGCCCTCATAGTTATGAACAAGTGTTATCACATATTCATCACTATGTTCCCAAACCTTCCCATAACCCATTTACCAGCTTGGTTCCCGAGCAGGGCGTTAAATTAACCCCTCGTCATTACGCTTATCTAAAAATTTCTGAAGGTTGTAATCACCGTTGTACTTTTTGCATTATTCCTTCAATGCGAGGTGATTTAGACAGTCGCCCAATTGGTGAAGTGTTAAATGAAGCGAAAAGATTAGTCAATGCTGGGGTGAAAGAGTTACTGGTTATCTCACAAGATACTTCTGCTTATGGGGTTGATACCAAACATCAAACCGGTTTTTGGGATGGTATGCCCGTTAAAACCAGTATGGTAAGTTTATGTGAACAACTAGCAAAATTGGGGATTTGGGTACGTTTACATTATGTTTACCCTTATCCACATGTGGATGAGGTTATTCCATTAATGGCAGAAGGCAAAATTTTGCCTTATTTAGATATTCCGCTACAACACGCTAGCCCGAAAGTGCTGAAATTAATGAAGCGCCCAGGCTCTGTTGAGCGGACTTTAGAGCGTGTAAAACGTTGGCGAGAAATTTGTCCTGAATTAACGTTACGTTCAACCTTTATTGTCGGTTTCCCGGGGGAAACAGAAGAAGATTTCCAAATGCTATTGGATTTCTTGACCGAAGCTCGTTTAGATCGCGTGGGTTGTTTTAAATATAGCCCCGTTGAAGGTGCGAAAGCGAATGAATTACCCGATCCAGTTCCTGAAGAGGTAAAAGAAGAGCGTTACCATCGTTTTATGCAACTACAGCAACAAATTTCCACCGAACGTCTGCAAGAAAAAATAGGTAAAGTTTTACCGGTTATCATTGATGAAGTGGATGAAGAAGGTGCTATTGGCCGTAGTATGGCGGATGCACCGGAAATTGATGGTGCTGTTTACCTTAATGAGCAGTTTGATGTCGAGCCAGGACAGATTGTACGTGTGCTGATTGAGCATGCCGATGAATATGATCTGTGGGGTACCATCGTCGAACAATAACTTATCCTGTGTACAGCGTGATAGCTATTCTATTGCGCTGTTACACATTGTGCTGCTTTTTTCCTCTTTCCGACTATTATTGCTTTATTATCATCTCTGAGTTCATTAGATTAACTGTTAGGTATTATCTGAAATTACGACTTTATTTCCTGTTAACTGGTCAGTTGATTAGCGACATGAAATAATCTTATAAACTGTTATTAAAGGTACTTTGGTCAGATGGCAGAGAAAAAGGATCTTCAGAACACAACACACCGTACTTACCGTGTATTTTCTTTACCGTTAATCACGCTACTGATTAGCACATCTCTGTTTTCTGCAACCAGCGCTTTTGCCAATACATTAACGGATAATCGTAGTCAGTTAAAAGATCTGCAAACCACCATTGCTGAAAAAGAAAAGCGCGTTCAAGAGCAACAAAAACAGCGTACTGCTTTACTTGGACAACTCAAATCACAAGAGACGCAAATCGCTAATGCCAGTCGCTCTGTGCATGAGACGCAAAACCGCTTACAAACCTTAGCTAAAGAGATCAAAACCATCACAGCAAATATTGCCCGATTGCAAAAGCAATATAACCAGCAACAAGCACTGTTAGCACGCCAACTCGATGCGGCTTACCGACAAGGGAAACATCAAGGTATTGAGTTACTGTTTCGCGGTGAAGAAGGTCAGCGAGAAGAGCGGATCTTAGCCTATTACAGTTATATAAATGAAGCGCGTAAACAGTCAATGGAGCAATTGACGCAAACTTCTAAAGAGCTACAGGCGGAAAAAGACGCCCAACAAGCGAAACAGAACGAGCAAAAGCAGGTACTCACCAAACAGCAACAAGAGAAACAAAAACTAGATAATGCGCTAGCTGCACGTCAAAAAACATTAACGCAACTAGAATCAACCTTAAAAGAAGATCAACGCAATTTAGCCACCATGCGTGCTAATGAAACACGCTTAAGAAATAAAATTGCTCAAGCAGAGCGTGAAGCCAAAGCGCGAGCTGAGCGTGAAGCACGGGAAGCGGCTCGTATTGCCGCCAAGCAACGTGAAGCGCAACAGCGTGGTTCGACCTATAAACCCACCGCCGAAGAACGCTCTTTAATGTCCCGTACTGGCGGATTGGGTAAACCTGCAGGTCAGGCTATTTGGCCTATTAGAGGCAGTTTATTACACCGCTTTGGTGAGTCTATTTCTGGCTCGGGTGAATTACGTTGGAAAGGAATTGTGATCCCCGCGGCACAAGGCACTGAAGTAAAAGCGATTGCGGATGGTCGGGTGCTGTTAGCCGACTGGCTACAAGGGTATGGTTTAGTGGTCGTCGTCGAGCACGGTAAAGGGGATATGAGCCTTTATGGCTATAACCAAAGTGCGTTAGTCAATGTTGGTCAACAAGTCAAAGCTGGACAACCTATCGCCTTGGTAGGAAACAGTGGTGGACAAGAGCGCTCAGCGCTCTATTTTGAAATTAGACGCCAAGGAAAAGCAGTCAACCCAGTTCCTTGGCTTGGGAGGTAGTTTTGCATTTACTTGGCACATTACAACGAAATATCGCGCTAACACTTAGTTTAATGTTGCTAAGTTTTCTATTCAGTGCACCTGCTTTTTCGGCAAAATTGGCTATTGTTATTGATGATTTTGGTTATCGAAAAAAAGAAGATAACCAAATCTTACAACTGCCAACAGCCGTTTCTATTGCCATCTTACCCAACTCACCCCATGGTAAAGAGATGGCGACGAAAGCCCATGCCCAAGGACGAGAAATTCTTATTCATATGCCAATGGCACCCATTAGCAAACAGCCATTAGAAAAAGATACCTTAAAGCCTTCCATGGATCAGGCTGAAATTAATCGTATTATTCAAAATGCAATTAATCGTGTGCCTTATGCTGTGGGTATGAATAATCATATGGGGAGTGCGATGACATCGGATAGGCAAGCGATGGATAGAGTGATCAAAGCCCTTAATCATTCTGATCTCTATTTTCTTGATAGTGTCACTATAGGCAATACGCAAGCGGCCACGGCAGCCAAAGCGGCTGGCGTTCCTTCTTTACGCCGGCATGTATTTTTAGATAATGTGCAAACAGAAGCAGAAACCCGACAACAGCTTAATCGTGCTATTAATTTAGCGCGTAAAAATGGCTTTGCCATTGCCATTGGTCACCCCCACCCTTCAACCGTAAGGGCATTACAACAGCAGTTGCCACTACTACCTGCCGATATTCAGTTAGTCGCACCCAGTGGTTTGTTAACCCCTTCACCAGACAGCCCAATGGTACAAGAGCCACCCGCTGTTATACCGCCAACAGAACAATCTAAAGAGCCAAAACCTGCAACATGGTTAAAACCAGCACAACAAGCCATTATTTCAATGAAAAAAAGTACTCTTATGAAAGTACTTACTAAAAAATTAATGACCTTCGAACAAGATAAGCAATTCCCTTCCCAGCATTTAGAAAGCAACAAAGATAAAGTCGAATAAATAAAAATATTTAGTGGAAAATATTCAGATCAAATTAGGTTACTTGAAGAAAAAGAAGATGATATTAATTTCTATTTTTTGAGAGGACTAGGCTAATTGTTTTGTTTATTATATCCCCAAAAGACAAATCCCAAGGTCTGCTAACTAAAGCTCGCCTCGGGACTCTAAGTAGATTGTTTAAGGGCGCATAACAACACAAGTTGCCAGTGGGGCCAAAAAACTGCTCTGAAAGGGATTATAGAAAAACATGGCGGAAAGTCAACAACCTTACCCATATACAGAAATAGTTAACTTAAAACAAAAAGCACATTAAAAAGAATATTGCTATTTTTGGTGATTCTGAAAGTTTTCTTCATGCAAAGAAAATATTTCAAAGTAAAAAAATAAAATATCTAGTTGTTACAAATTCAAATAATCTTGTTAGAGGAATAATAGAAAAGCCTCATCGACAAATATAATACAAATCTATTTTACCCTTAATATAGGTATTTATTTAAAAGAGGTAGCGCCCTTTCACCGTTCAGGGCGCTTTATAACTCCTACTGCCAATCTAAAATTACTTTGCCCGATCGACCTGAACGCATAATATCAAAGCCTTTTTGGAATTCATCGATAGGAAATTGATGAGTAATAATCGGTGAGAGATCAAGCCCCGACTGGATCAGCGCCGCCATCTTATACCATGTTTCAAACATCTCACGACCATAAATACCTTTAATAAATAATCCTTTAAAAATGACTTGCCCCCAATCAATAGCCATATCTGAGGGAGGAATACCCAGTAAAGCAATACGACCACCATGATTCATCGTACTAAGCATGGTGCGAAAAGCCGGTGGCGCACCGGACATTTCTAATCCAACATCAAAGCCTTCGGTCATACCTAATTCTTTCATCACATCTGTTAGATTTTCTTTGCTAACATTGACTGCTCGGGTGACACCCATTTTTTTAGCCAGATCAAGGCGGTATTCATTAACATCGGTGATCACCACATGGCGAGCCCCCACATGTTTACAGATTGCAGCCGCCATAATACCAATGGGTCCCGCACCTGAAACCAGTACATCTTCCCCCACTAAATCAAAAGATAACGCTGTGTGTACTGCGTTACCAAAGGGATCAAAAATAGCCGCCAGTTCATCCGGAATATTGTCAGGAATTTTAAATGCATTAAAAGCGGGAATAACCAGATATTCAGCAAAACAACCGGGACGATTTACGCCAACACCAATGGTATTACGGCATAAGTGTGTACGCCCACCACGGCAATTACGACAATGACCGCAAGTAATATGCCCTTCCCCCGAGACGCGATCACCAATATTAAAACCTTTAACCTCTTGGCCAATAGCAACAATCTCACCAATATATTCATGGCCGACCACCATGGGAACCGGTATGGTTTTTTGTGACCATTCATCCCAGTTATAAATATGAACATCTGTACCACAAATGGCAGTTTTACGGATCTTGATCATCACATCGTTATGACCAAGCTCTGGTACGGGTACATCGGTCATCCAGATACCGGGTTGTGCTTTTAATTTTGACAATGCTTTCATATTAGAACCTTATGCAATCACATTAAGTTGCTTACCGATTTTAATAAATGCAGCAACAGCACGTTCAATTTGTTCTGGGGTGTGTGCCGCTGACATTTGTGTACGAATACGTGCTTGCCCTTGTGGTACTACTGGGTAGAAAAAGCCGGTGACATAAATACCTTCATCAAGTAAACGTGCTGCAAATTGTTGCGCTAATTTGGCATCTCCTAACATCACAGGAATAATCGCGTGATCAGCCCCCGCCAAAGTAAAACCTGCTGCAAATTGTTGCGCTAATTTGGCATCTCCTAACATCACAGGAATAATCGCG
>ENA-ORUR01000438-ORUR01000438.1-human-gut-metagenome-genome-assembly--contig:-NODE-438-length-19562-cov-83.2892_pt1 | contig 19562 bp, 20 predicted proteins | sample MGYA00242086_ERZ509223 | MGnify/ENA primary metagenome ERZ509223 (study PRJEB26280, sample SAMEA2338820) | human gut metagenome | biome: human gut; feature: human-associated habitat; material: faeces... | reverse complement strand
GTATAGGAGAACTTGGAATTTAATCATATGCGGTTGGTTATAGTGTGCTTACGAATCTTTTTCTACATATTGATTAACTATTTTTTCCGAGTTATCAGTAGAACCATCATCTATAATTAACATTTCCCAATTCGGGTATGTCTGAGACTCAACGGAATCAATTGTTTCTTTAATAAACCGTTCGCCATTATAGCAAGGAGTAATAATTGATACTAATCCTTTAACATAATTTTCTTTGTTCACTTCTTTTTCCCTTCATGTATTCCTCGACTACAAATAACATCAAAGAACGTTTTGTAACAAATCCTGGCATCTTCAGCCAGCGTTAGATTTGCCGCATATTCACCATCATAAGCAGCCTTCTGTTCATCAGTCACTAAGTCGCGGCCACGGACCTGCGCCAAGCCAGTAATTCCAGGTAAAACTGCCTCAGCTCCGTTTGCATGCCGTAATGACAGGACTTTCTTTTCTTTCAGAATCAATGGTCTTGGACCGATAATACTCATTTCACCTTTGAAAACGTTGATTAATTGTGGTAATTCATCCAAGCTTGATTTACGCAGCCATTTACCAACTTTAGTTATGTATTTTTCTGGATTTTCAAAGCTTGCAGTTGCTAGCTGCGGAGCGTTTATGTACATTGTTCGAAATTTATAGATTTTAAATGGTCGGCCGTTTTTCCCCATTCTTTCTTGACGGAAGAAAACCGGACCGCTTGAGTCTAATTTAATCCACCCCGCTAATATCAAAAAGAGTGGCCACAAAATTACTAGTAATAGAAAACTGATAATAAGGTCTATCCCCCGTTTGATATACCTAGGATAAAATTGCGACTTCCTGGCTTTGGCTATTTCATTGTCAGTAACCTTCAGCATACTAATCCTCCTCCCTTAATCATCCTCTTTAGTCGAAAAGAGGGGCAAGATTACCCCCCCCGCCTAATTTTCTTAACTAAAAGAACCAAAAATGCTTTTTTTTAGGCAATGGCTGCCAATCTAAATTAATCTGATCCCCATTAATAATATCGCGCGCGTTTTGTTCATATGTATCAGCCAGCTCAGCGCCAAATTCACTACGCAGTTTCTGCAGCGCCTCGCTAAGCTCGTATTCGCGATGACTCAAGGCATGCGCGTCAGAGGCAAAGATTGCTCCCTGCCCGGCCTTGATCATGCTGGTCGTAACCTTTTCAATCTTTTTGCCGAATCGGCCCAGGTAGCTGCTGGACGTCAATTGAGTCAGACATCCCTGCTCTAAAAACGGCTGCAGTCTTTCCGGATGTTCCAACAGCTCGGCATTCCGTTCTGGATGGACGATAATCGGCACGATGCCTTGCTGCCGCAGCTTAAAGACCATTTCCGTAGCGTACTGCGGCACTTCTTGGCTGGGAAACTCCAGCAGCATGTAGCGCTCGCCTTCATCCGCGAACAAAATATCGTCCTTACGCAAGGCTTCCAGCAACTCACCATTGATCCGAACTTCCTGACCTGGAAAAACCGTTAATGGAATCTCGTTTTCATTCAGCGCTTGTTGAAAGTCCGCCGTCAGCTGCAATACATCGGCTTTATGATTGACATAGTGCCCATTCATATGATGCGGCGTCAATAAAGCGTGCGTTACGCCATCATTAACCGCGTCTTGGGCTAGTTTCAAAGAAGTCGCGAGGTCCGGTGAACCATCATCCACACCTGGCAACAAGTGACAATGCAGATCGATCAAAACCATCTTGATTCACCTTCCTGATGTATGCGACGAGCCTAGTTTTCCGATTCTTTTTCGTAGCCGTAGCCATATCCATAGCCGTAGCCATAACCGTAGCCCGCGTCGTCTTCTGGGACGACGTCATTCATAACGTAGCCTAATAGATGCGCGTGGCTCATCTTCAACAGTTCTACGGCCCGCCGCACGCCGGCTTTTTGCGTGACACCTTGGCGAACGACTAGCACCACGCCATCCACGCTGCCCGCGATCGTTTGCGTATCGGTAACTTCCAGCATTGGCGGCACGTCTAATACGACCAGATCGTATTGGGCCTGCACGGCTTCCAAAAGCACCTTCATCCGTTGTGAGCTCAGCAGCTCGGCTGGATTTGGCGGTACCGCCCCGCTTGGCAGCAGGTCTAATCCTTCAATGCCGCTTTCTTGAATCACAGCGTTCAAGTTGACTTGTGCCTGATCGCTGCTCAAGATCGTTGACAAGCCTGACTGTCCGGTCAAATCAAAAGTTGAATTAAGCGTTGGACGGCGCATATCGGCGTCAATCAGCAGCACGCTCTTGCCTTCTTGCGCACAGGCAATCGCCAGGTTGGCCGCGACGGTACTTTTCCCTTCACTGATGTTGGCGGAGGTAAAAGCAATCGTCTTTAAGCTGCGGTCCACGGCCATGAAGTGAATGTTGGTTCGCACGGTCCGAAACTGTTCCGCGGCCACGCTCTTAGGCTTGGCCACCGTGATCAGCTTAATGCCGTTTTTCATCGTATTATTGTCAACTCGCGACTTGCGTTTGAAGATCCCCATCATAACCCTCCTTTAGACTCGACGCGTCCGCGTGTTTTGCGAACGCCGCTTGATTGAGAAACCGTCATCCAAGTTGATGTGCGTAATCGTTCCCAAATTCGTCAAGCCCAATTCATTAACCATAAAGTCGTTGTCTCGAACACTGGTATCCATCAGATCCCGCATCAAGACGATCATAAAGCTGAGCAGAAGACCCAAAACAGCCCCTGCCAGCGTAAACAGCTTAACGTTAGGCGATGATGGCTTATTTGGCGTTGTGGCCCGCGCAACGATCGTGACATTGTTGACATTCATGATCTTCTTGATTCTGTTTTTAAAGACTTGCGCAATCGTGTTGGCGGCCGCTGCCGACTTCTTAGGATTGTCGGTTTCCACGCTGACGGAGAAAACCTGCGAGTTGGTCTGCGTCTTGATCGTGATCGCGTCTGACAGCTGGCTAGTCGTCATACTGTAGCCCTGACCGGTGCGTTCCACCTTCGCCGGTTTGGCCGCGCTGACCAGCCGCTTGGTCCCATCGGCCAGCGTCTTGTACTTAGCTGGCTGGGCCTTGCGAATGACCTTAACTGGGTTGGCCAGTTCTTTTTTGGTTTCTTTTAAGATCACTGGACTGGTAATAATGTCCTTGTAGGTATTGATGACCTGAATGTCGGCCTGCTGGTTGGTGTAGGCTTGACCATTGGCGTTGTTTTCGTTCTTTTGGTTAACCAATAATTGCGTAGTTGCCGTGTATTTCGGCGTCATAATGAATTTAGAAACGATAAAGCCGGCCAATGCCAGGGCAATCGTACAGGTAATCAAAAACTTCAGATGTTTACGGCACAGATTAAACAGGCGACGCAAATCGATCGTATTGTTACTGCTGTTTTCCAATGTTTTCCTCCTTTAATCAGTCACGCTGACGTGTTTAAGCTGCAGAGCATCACGAATCTCATCAGATACGCGCTGTATTTCGCTGGTTGGCACGACTTCAAATGACTCGCCGCCTTCATTGTCGCCATGGCCCTGCGCGTGATCAGAAATCACTTTGCCATTAACCTTGCGATATTTCACGGCTAAAGTTGTCATGTCGCTGAACGTCAGATTGGTCTTAGACTGATCAGCAATCGAATTCAAGAATTTTTGGTTAAGCACTGACTTATATGAAGCAGCTTCCTTCATTAAAGCCGTGGTGACCAGGCGCTGCCGTTCTTGTCGGCCATAGTCACCCTGTGGGTCATCGTAGCGCATTCGACTGAAGGCCAGGGCTTTGGCACCATCCATGTGATACGTCTTGCCCTTTTTAAAGCTGTAGCCTTCATAATCAAACGTCAATGGCGAAGTCACACTGACGCCGCCTACTTGATTAATGGCTTTTTCCAACCCACCCATGTTGACCATTACATAGTAGTCAATTGGTACGTTAAAGTATTTTTGCACGGTATTGATGGTTTCTTTAACCCCACCATATGTATAGGCCGCATTGATCTTAGCCGGTGAATATTCAGCGTAGCCGGGTAGATTAACTTTCATGTCTCGCGGCAGGCTGACAATCGTGGTCGTCTCTTTTTGCGGATTGAGCGTCATCATCATGATCGTATCAGTCCGCCCTTTGTAATCACGGCCCAGCGCCCCCGTATCAGTCCCCAAAAGCAGGATATTGATTGGCTTGCCCTGCTTGAGGACCTTGTCAGCATTCCGATATGTCTTGGCGCCTGATTCGCTGTACATATTATTGGTAGCAACATGGACGTTTCGCCAGGCAACCCCCGCGAAAATCAAGGCGAGAATCACTAAAAGTCCAATGAATGACCACAAAATCTTCAAACCTAATCGTTTCCGACGATGGTGATGATGATGGTGGTGATGGTGCGAATGGTGCACCGGTTGATTTTGATTCGATTCTTCATTCATATTTACATAGTCCCATTTTTAAAAAAATTTTTACATCTACATACCTTAAAATTATCTATGCATAAGCCCCAAAAATCAAGGCGTCAAGCCCCGCACGTCTTGTCGCACTAGGGTTTAACGCCTCAATTGTTAAAAGATTAATTTGTTGATTTATATACAAAGTTATGTAACATTACGTTTGTTAACGCTGTATATTTATATTTTATAAATAATTTAATGAAATAAAACTCTTCAAAAAAATTTTATTATTTATTGGCCGATACCGCGCACAGTCAAATCTTTATCAATGGTCTGGTCGCCATTATGAGCGGTAACGTGGTAGTTGCCCGGCTTTTTAAAGTTATAGGTTTGATCGGCCCCCTGCGCGTTGCCGTTCAAAGTCGTCACGACATTGTTATTGCTGTCTTTGATCTCAAACTGCGTGTTGGCTGGTGCCTTAAAGCTGACGGTCGCATCCCCAGTCTTGTTTAAGGAAACGTCAGTCGGAAAATCGACCTGCAGCTGACTGCTGGATGAAGAACTTGTCGATGAGGATGAAGAACTCGCTGATGATGAACTGGAGGCCTGCGAGCTGCTGGATGCGGCTGCGGCTGACTCTGAGCTGGACTGGGCCTTGCTGACCTTAGTAGCATGTTCATTGGCAGGATGATGTTCAGCCGGTTCACTGGTTTTATCTCCCGGCGCGGTAAATGTTCCCACCAGACCGATCACAAACAAAATGATCAAGCCCCAGTTCATGACTACCTGTCCTTTGCCGATCGCTGCCTGGGCATTCTTTTTAAGGCGCTGCGTCTGGTAGATCCAGACACCGATAAAACAAACCGCGGCTAAAATCATCAACAAAATGAACAGTTTCTTCATTATAATACTCATCCTTTTTCGAAGTTTGGCTAACTGTTATCTTAACACATTTAGCCAACCAGCCAATCAAACAATCATCAAATGACGTTTCAGAACGCAAAAAAGCGCTGCTTAAAATCAAGCAGCGCTTTTGAGTTAAGGCTCAGTTATTATTTGTAGTTAGGAGCAGCCTTGGTAATTTGAACGTCGTGGGGGTGTGATTCACGCAGACCAGCGTTCGTGATCTGAACGAATTGAGCATTGTCGATCAAGGTTTGAATGTCCTTGGCGCCAACGTAGCCCATCCCGGAGCGCAGACCGCCGACCATTTGGAAGATCACGTCAGCAACGTCGCCCTTGTATTCAACCCGAGCTTCGATACCTTCTGGAACCAGCTTGTTGGCTTCGTTGACCCCACCTTGGAAGTAACGGTCAGAAGAACCATGCGATTGAGCCATGGCTGCCACGGAACCCATCCCACGGTAGCCTTTGTACTTCTTGCCGTTTTCTTCAAAGACTTCGCCAGGGGCTTCCGTCGTACCGGCAAACATGCTGCCCAGCATTACGGCGTTCCCACCAGCAGCCAGGGCCTTAACAATGTCGCCAGAGTACTTGATCCCACCATCGGCAATGATGGCCTTGCCGTATTCGTGAGCCACGGAAGCAGCATCGTAAATTGCCGTAATCTGTGGGACACCAACACCGGCAACCACCCGCGTCGTACAAATTGAGCCAGGACCGATGCCGACTTTAACCACGTCAACGCCAGCGTCAAACAGCGCCTTGGTACCTTCACCAGTGGCTACGTTACCAGCAATCAGCGTAACTTCTGGGAAATGTTCGCGAATTTCGGCAATCTTGCGCAGAACACCAGCTGAGTGACCGTGAGCCGTGTCGATTACGATCGCGTCAACGCCGGCCTTCAGCAGAGCTTCAGCGCGTTGGAACGTGTCGGACGTAACCCCAACGGCAGCCGCAACCAGCAGATGACCGTTTTCATCAACGGCAGCGCGGTTGAAGTTTGAGTTAGCAGGCAGTTCAACGCCTTTAACCGTGGCTACTTCGCCGGCTTGAGCATCGATGGACATGTTCTTGTGAACGACCCCCATCCCGCCTTGCAAGGCCATCGCAATTGCCATTGAGCTTTCAGTAACGGTATCCATCCCGGCACTGATAAATGGCACGTTCAGTTTAATATTCTTTGCCAGCTGCGTACTCAAATCGACTTCATTTGGCAAGACATGACTTTCCGCTGGAATCAGCAGCACATCATCAAACGTTAAGCCTTTCTTGGCAAACTTAGTATCCCAATTCGACATCAATCTGCACTTCCTTCTTTAAATATTAGCTACTACCTTACTAGGTTTTTGGCGATTGGTCAACGAATAATCGTGATTCTAACATAATTCTAATAATATTTCTCGGATTGTTCGGTTTTAACTCCTTTTAACCACCATTTTAGGACCAAATACCAAATCTGTCGGCGATAGATTCTGACAATTTATAAAAAAGCACCGCGTTTCACGTGGAACCGCGATGCTGATTTTTATTGCCGCTGCTGACGGCGTGGCGAAAAGGCGCTGGTAATGTGGTAGCGTCCCCGTAGCCAGATGTCGAGCGCAAAAGCTGCCACCCCTAAAATCAGGTAGAACCATTGATTCAGACGTGGGTTGACGCTGTTTGGCATCATAGCCGTCAGAATGTAGATCAAAATCCACATTACCAGACCACTGACCACCGTAACGATCCGTGCCCATAATGGCCGCTTGACGTATTTGCCGGTTTCTTCGTTCTTAACTGGCAGCATGTACTTGGCGATCCAGCCAAACAGAATCCCACCAGTAATAGCTACGATGATGATTGAGGTGATCCCCATATTACCATTGTGCGCAACCTTCATTGATTGTGGGGAGATCCAGTCCATCAACCCAAACATAAAGGTAAAGATGGCAAAGAACATGATCCCGTTATCCAGTGCCATCAGCTTTAATGAAGTCTGCGTCTGGGATTGTTCAGTTGGCTCCGGGTGCAGCAGCGCGTGGGCCCGCTGTGTTGGCGTACCAAACAGGCCGCGCGCCGTTTGGCCAGTCTTTTGGCCTTCCTGCAGCGCTTTGAGCGTTTCTTCAAGCATGGCTGGCTTTTTGGCTGGGTCAGCGCCCTGTGCGTCCAGCTGCTTGTTTAATTGGAACATAAATTCTTCGTTTTTACGCGTCAGTCCCTGCTTGCCAAAAGCCCGCGCCGTTTCTTGATGCTGGTCTTTGGCGTATTCTTTTTGTCGCTGGCCGGCAGCGGCATTGCGTGGTTGTTGTTCTTTTGATTCAGCCAAGATGTTCTTCCTCTCTATTTAATTGATGCAATGATTAGACGTTGAAGCGGAACTCAACGATGTCGCCGTCCTGCATTACGTATTCCTTACCTTCCAGCCGCAGCTTGCCGGCTTCCTTGACTGCCTGGGCACTGCCCAATTCGTCAAGATCCGCGAAGCTCATGACCTCAGCTCGAATAAAGCCGCGTTCAAAGTCCGAGTGGATGATGCCGGCTGCCTGTGGTGCCTTCGTGCCTTTCTTAAAGGTCCAGGCCCGCGTTTCTGGTCCGCCCGCCGTGAAGAAGGTTTCCAGTCCCAGCAGTTTGTAGGCCGCCCGAATCAGCCGGTTCAGGCCGGGTTCTTCAACGCCTTCCATTTCCAAGAAGTCGGCCTTTTCTTCTTCATCCATTTCGGCAATCTGTTCTTCAGCCGCTGCCGCTACGCCAATGACCTCGCCATCGCCCTTAACGTGTTCTTTGATGGCATCCATGTACTTGTTGGCATCTGGATCGGCCATGTCTTCTTCAGCGATGTTGGCAACGTACAGGACCGGCTTGCTCGTCAGCAGGAATAGACCCTTGACGATTTTTTGCTCTTGGTCGTTGAATTCGATGGAACGCACGCTTTGACCATTTTCCAAAACCGGCTTGATCTTGTTTAAGACTTCCAGTTCAGCCAGGGCTTCCTTGTCGCGACCCTTAGCTGCCCGTTGAACCTTAGCCAGCCGCTTATTGACGGCATCCAGATCGGCCATTACCAGTTCCAGGTTGATCGTGTCGATGTCTTCGATGGGGTCAACCTTGCCGGAAACACTGGTGATGTCCGTGTCGTCAAATGCCCGTACGACATGCACGATGGCGTCAGTCTGGCGAATGTTTTCCAAGAATTGATTTCCCAGACCTTCACCTTTTGAGGCCCCTTTAACGATCCCGGCAATGTCGGTGAACTCAAACGTGGTTGGCACGATCTTTTTGGCGGGAATCAGTTCTTGAATCCGTTCCAGGCGCTTGTCTGGCACTTCCACCATCCCCACGTTGGGTTCAATCGTGGCAAATGGGTAGTTGGCCATTTCGGCACCCGCCTTGGTAATAGCGTTAAACAGCGTGGACTTGCCGACGTTTGGCAGTCCCACGATACCTGCAGTTAAAGACATGAAATAATTGCTCCTTTTTAATTAGTCTGCTTCGTTTTCGGCATGTTCCAGCACCTTTTTGAGATGCTTTTCAAAGTTTTGCCGCGACATCATCACGATATGACCGCAGCCCGTGCACTGCAGCTTGACGTCGATCCCCGTTCGGATGATCTGCCAGCGGTTGGTGCCGCATGGGTGCTGCTTTTTCATCTGCACAATGTCGTTTAGTTCATAGGTTTTCATCGCAACTGCTCCTCTCTAATCGAACTTGACTCCCAAAAGATCCAAAATCCGCGTCAGGTCATCATCCGAGGTATACGGAATCTCGACTTTGCCGCCCCGTTTGCCCGCCGTCATCACGACTTTGGTGCCAAACCGGCTCTGCAGCTGTTCTTCGGCTTCACGAACATAGGCTGGCTTTTTGGCAGTCGCCTTTTTCTTCGCGGGCTTGGCAGACTTGACGGCTTGATTTTGTTCGGCCACCAGCTGTTCAAGCTGCCGCACGGTCAGATTTTCCTTAACCGCGCGCTGAGCCAGCTTAACAAGCGCTCGTTCATCCTTTAGCCCCAACAGCGTGCGGGCCTGTCCCATTGACAAGCGGTGGTCCTCCAGCATGTCCTTGACCGGCTGTGGCAGTCCCAGCAGCCGCAGATAGTTGGCAATGTAAGGCCGGCTCTTACCTAGCTTTTCAGCGACTTGGGCCTGAGTCAGCTGCAGGCGGTCCATCAGTGATTGATAGGCCTGTGCTTCTTCCAGCGGTGTCAGATCCTCGCGCTGCAGGTTTTCTAAAACGGCAACCTCCATCATCTGCGAGTCGCTCATCGTCCGTACGATCGCGGGAATCGTTGTTTTGCCAGCCAGCTTGGAAGCCCGGAAGCGTCTTTCGCCAGCAATGATCTCATAACGATTCAGATCTGGATCCGGCTGCCGCAAAATGATTGGCTGAAAGACGCCTGATTCTTTGATCGAAGCTGCTAATTCCTGCAGGGCCGCTTCGTCAAAAGTACGCCGCGGCTGGTATGGATTGGGCCGAATCGCCGTTAGTTCAATTTCTTCTACGCTTTGCTCGTGGTCTTGCTTGGCATCATTATCGCCAAACAGCGCCGCGAGACTAAAGCTACGTTTTTTTGCCATGTTTCGCCAGTCCTTCCTTTAGTGCTTCGGAATGCGAATGGTAATTTCATATGAATCGGCCGTGTCTTTTTCACTGACCTTGGCTGCCACGCCGCTGTCCTTGACCATCTTAATGGAGTGCTTGATCGTGTTGACGGCAATCCGTGGGTCACTGACCTTGATTGATTTGGGCTGCTTTTTCTTAGCCCGTTTCTTTTTGGCCGGCGTTTTCGCGGCTGCTGAATCAGTCGTGACATCAGTTTCCGTTGTTTCGCCAGCTGCCTGGGCCACGTTCTCACTAGCAGCATCTTGTTGGACAGCTTGTTGCGCGGCCTTTTCCGCACTGGTTGGCTTGCCCAGCATCTGTGCCACGGCATCTTCAGTCTGACGAACGTTCCAATGTTGGTTGACGATCTCCATTAAAAGCGTGCGCTGCTGATCCTCATCCAGACTCAGCAGGGCCCGGCCGTGACGCTCGGTAATCCGGCCATCCAAAATCGCGTTTTGAACGGGCTTGATCAGTTTCAAGAGCCGCAGCTTATTGGCAACGAACGACTGGCTCTTGCCCATTCCCTTAGCCAGCGCTGCCTGGGTCAGATGATTGAACTCCATCAACTGCTTGTAGGCCTGCGCTTCTTCAACCGGACTCAGCTGGGCGCGCTGCAGATTTTCGATCAGCGCTAATGAAGCCGATTCCGCGTCAGTCATCTTTTCAACGATTGCCGGAATCTTTTCCCATTGCAGCAGCTTAACGGCTCTAAACCGCCGCTCACCAGCAATGATCTCGTATTCGCCTGGTCGAAATTCCCGCACGACGATTGGCTGCAGCAGACCATGCTCGCTGATCGTCTGGGCCAGCTCTTGAATCTCGGTTTGGTCAAAAACCTTCCGGGGCTGGTATTGGTTGGGCACAATGGCGGCAACCGGAATCTCAACGACTTGATTTTTGGTTTCGCTGGCGGTTCCCTGGTGCTTGCCAAGGCCAAACAGTGAAAATGCCATGTCTCAATCCTCTTTTCTACTCAATTGGCTGCTTATTGGGCAGTCCTGGCCGCCGGGGGTATCTTTTCGGCGTCGCGGCAACTTTTTCAATTACGATCAGATTACGCTCCTCATCCGTACCAGGTAAGGTCAGCTTGGTGGTGTGCTCAACCTGGCCGCCCAGTACCTTGACCGCCTTACCGCCTTTTTGCAGCTCGTCTTTAGCGGCACTGGCCTTATAAGCGATGAACTCGCCGCCGACCTTCGCTGCTGGCAGACAAAGCTCGCTTAAAACCGCCAGTCTGGCCACTGCCCGCGCCGTGACCACGTCAAAGCTTTCGCGGTAGGGACTCTTTTTGGCACTGAAGGTCTCAGCGCGATCATGAATCAGATTGACATCGGTTAGGCCCAGCTTGGCAACCAGATCGGCCAAAAACTTGATCCGCTTGTTCAGTGAATCCACGATCGTAATCTTGAGTTGTGGAAAGGCAATCTTCAGCGGCAGCGAAGGGAACCCAGCACCCGCGCCAATATCGCAAAGCGTCAGGGATTCAGTCTGCAGACGAGGTTCGGCCAGCGCTCCCGTCAACGAGTCATAAAAATGCTTGAGATAAACTTCTTTTTGATCCGTAATGGCCGTCAGATTAACGTGTTCGTTGGTGGCCACCAGATCTTCATAATAAATCGCAAATTGGGTCATCTGCTGATCAGTCAGTTCAATGCCGTGATCCTGCAGTGCCCGTCGAAATTCTTCCGGTGTCATAAGTCCTCCTTTGTGAAACAGGAAGATGTTTCACATACTCCATTACTTTACCCCAAAAAAGCCGTTGTTTCAAGCAATCCAACGATTTACAGCGGATTTTTAGAGGCCGTCGCGCCAGCTCGATAAACCCGCTGGCAGCCCGTGTCCAACAACGCTATCAAATCATTTCCAGATACGCAAAAAGCCGGTTGAAACGCGCTTGGCGAATCAATCGGCTTTTTATCTGAAAACTGGGCAGCCAGTTTCCAGATGATTATTTGGTTTTAGCGCATCTTGCTGACTTCTTCAACAAACCACTTGTTAAAGGCAGCCGCGTCGATATCAACACAGACCTTGGCGTTGGTCTTGCCATCGTGGTAGGCACCGCGAATGTCGCCGACCATGGCACCAATTGCTGGACCATCAGTTTGAATGTCGATCCAGACATCCTTGGTCGTAAATGCTTCAGGGTGCAGCAGGTAGAAGATCGTGTTGACGTCGTGCATTGGGTGACCGCCAGTTTCAGCACTGACGTCGTTGTAGTGGCTGATCAGACCATAAAGCATCTTACCAGTCTCATTCATGTCCTTGATGGCGTTCAGGCTGTCCTGCGTCAGCAAGGCCTTCAGCGTAACGTCCAGACCAACCGTTACGATTGGCACACCAGACTTGTACATGATTTCAGCCGCGTGAGGATCAGTGAAGACGTTGAATTCAGCAACACTGGTCATGTTACCGCCAGTCAGGGAACCACCCATGGCAACGATTTGCTTGATGTGGCTCTTAACTTCTGGGAATTCCTTGAACAGCAGGGCAATATTGGTGTAGGAACCAGTTGGCACCAACGTGATTTCATCTTCAGCCATGATAGCATCGCGCAGAGCTTGAACGGCACTCTTTTCAATTGGCGTACCGTAGTCATTGCCAAAGTCGTAGCCTTCCATCCCAGAAGCACCGTGGATCCGAGCTGCGTCTTCAAATGGCTTGATCAAAGGTTCCTTGGCGCCTTCTGCAACCGGAATCTCGTCACGCTTGCCAAAGAAGTTAACGATCTTCAGTGCGTTGGCCGTCGTCTTGTCAACCGAAACGTTACCAGCAACCGCCGTGATCAGCTTCAAGTCGATTTCAGGGTTGTTGATTGCCATCGTCAAAGCAGCTGCGTCATCAATACCAGGATCAGTGTCCATAATAATCTTAGTCGTCATCATGAATTCCTCCTTAAAATTACAATTAAGCGTCAGTAAGCGCTTTTACTTTTCTGGGAAACAAAAGGGCCAACCGGAATGGACGGCCAGCCCCTTTTGACTGGCAAAACGCATTAAGCGCATGCAGTCGTAGATCTTACCAAACGAACAGACCAACAAAGGCTGCAGACAGCAGTGATACCAAGATACCAGACAGCAGCAGGTAGCCAATGTTTTGAGCAATGTAGTCGTTGGTTTCCTTGTCGGCGATACCCTTGAAACAACCAATGATCATACCAAGCGTACCGAAGTTGGCAAAGGAAGTAACGAACGTGGTCAGAACGGCTTGCAGGTGGTGTGGGTAAGAAGCAATCTTGCCCGTAACTTCACCCATAACAACGAATTCGTTCGTAACCAGCTTCATACCCATGTCTTGTGACAGCATCCATGCTTGGTGAACAGGCAGACCCAGCAGCCAAGCAAATGGGAACATGATCACACCCAGGATGCTTTCCAGAGACAGTTGCTTCCAGAACAGAGCCAGGATGGCATCGATCAGAGCAGCCAGGGCAACGAAGGCAACAACGTTAGCAACAATGATCAGGATCAGCTTACCGGCACCCAGGATGGAGTCGCCCAGGAAGCTGAAGAATGGTTCCTTCTTACCGTTCTCAGAACTACCAACTTTTTCAATCGTGTCTTCTGCTTCAGTAACCGTAACTGGGTTCAGCAGGCTGGTAGCAATCAGTGAGTTAACGATGTTGATTGGAACGGCAGTCAGGATAAATTGACCAGGCATCATTTGGATGTAGGCACCCAGGATTGAAGCCGTAACACAGCTCATGGACATCATGGCGATGGTCAGGTTACGAGCCTTGGTCAGCTTACGGATTTGCATCCCGGAAACGGCCAGAACTTCCGTGTTACCCAGGAACATCATTTCAACGGCAAAGAATGATTCGAACTTTGGCTGACCCGTAATGAATGACAGACCTTTACCGATCCACTTGATGATCCATGGCAAGAAGCCAATGTAAGTCAGAATGTCGAACAGTGGAACGATCATCAGGATTGGCATCAATGCAGAACAGATGAAGTTCAGGTTCTTAACATTGTACCAGGCACCCAGGGCAAAGACCGTACCCTTAGCAGAAATGTTGACGATCCAAGCAAAACCGTCGGCAGCGGCCTTAACGCCGGCACGACCAGCAGCTGAACCAGTCAGGAACCAGGCCAGGACCAGGTTCAATACAATCATGATAGCAATTGCTTTCCAGTTGATCGCTTTTTTGTCCTTAGAGAACAGAAAACCGATACCCAAGAAGACAAGCAACCCAAGAATGTTAATTGCAAGATACATGGATATAACACCTTTCTTAAAAACTGAATCTAACTTTTTCTCAATCGCAATTTCTCAGTATCTCAGAATAGCGGAATAATTGCAGTCGAACCAAGAAATCTTGCGTGCCATAATAATATACCCATCTTTTGTAAAACTGTAAACCGCATACATTTATCGACTTTGTGAAACCATGAAACCGTTACCAGTATTGTTCGGAAGTAAATCGTTTTAAATCAAGGCAGAACTTTAAAAAATGTTAAAGAAGTGTGATTTAAATTTCACAAACTTTTTTCTGATTTCTTCAGTAAAACGTTTAAAGCTTCATATGTTTTTTTATAGACCATTTGATAATACAAAATAAAAGCGAGACTGTAACCACTTACAATTAAGTGGTAATCAGCCCCGCTGCCCCTGCCAAGGATCTTTAGTATACCACGCTGAAATCGCTTTGACTTTTAAAACAGAGCTAATTAGTGAAAAATACAATCGTTTGAAACTGAACAAAGTCGTTAATCAGTCGTATTGATGCAAAGCTGTCGAGAGTCGTTTCAACCCTTCTTTTAACGCAGCTTGCGGGGCACAATACCCCAATCTGACGTGGCCTGGCGTATCAAATGCATCCCCTGGCACCAACAAGACGCCCTGGTCAGCCAGCAGCTGCTCACAGAACTGGTGAATATCAACCGGTACGTCCAGCTTGGGAAATGATGTCGAAACTGCTTGTGGCATCACCACGCTGGCCCGTTCTTCATGTTCAATCCAGTCTTGATAGATCTTCAAATTACCTAAAACCAGCTTTCGATTGCGTGCCAGCACCTGTTTTTTATGACGCAGGACATAGGTAGCCATTAGATCATTAAAGACCCCGCCGCAGATCATCGTATAGTCGCGAGATAATAGATTCCTGCTGAATTGATACTAAATCATATCACATGAAGCAATATCAACTCGCGGTTTAGGCAACCCTTGTTCTCAACCTAATTTGACCAACCCATCCACGCCGAGGCGAACGTCCATCACTAAGCAGTGACTTTCTCCGGGACAACTTTACAGTCAGTTCGGCAGTTGAACTTGTTTCGGAATCTTTTGGAAATGGTCTACCCTAAAATCGCAAAGACCATTTGACTGGGCACAATCCGATGCCCTCTATCCCGTCCGCAAAAGCATTCGGGACTACTTTCTTGATGATTTGTAAAGCACCGTTAATATCGGCGTTAATTAATTGACCAGTATCAGCTTTATACAAGCCACGCTTTAATCGACGTTTAATTGGCGACAAACCCTTGCGCTGGCGAGCCTTGTCCCCATTCTCTCGAATCGGTTCTTCCTTGTCTAAGAAAGATGTTTGGCTAGTATAGGCTTCGCTATGCTGAATAATTACAATGCCCGCTAAATTCGCCTTATATCTAATCAAGTTGATCATAACTTGATGTGGAATTCCAATAAAGTTTTGATTATTCTGCTTACTCATGCGGGAACGCTGTTTTTGCCCCTTGTTTTTTCCGATGATAATCGTATTTAACTCATGGCTTAGCGCAAAATCAACAATACGCTTACTTGCTTCATGAGCAAACCGATTCATCTTTTGGTTTCGGCAGAAATCAAGGCTGGCTAACCGATGGCTAGATTTACTCTGGTCTAGTAAATCATGTAGGCTGGTCAGCTTAGCACGTTGCTTGTTGTAGAACTGGTTAATAGACTTAATTGGTTTGCCATTAACGATTATTGGTGTAATTCCTGGTACGTTGGTTGCCAATGTAAAAGCGTTGTTAACGCCTGGATCAATGCCTAGGTAGCGACCATTATCTGGTTTGTATTGAATAATTTGGTTAGTTTTATAGACCACCTCAACGATAAAACGACGGTTCTGTGGAACGATTCGCACCTCCTGGATTGCCGTTGTTTCTGGGTGCGCTAATTTAACCTTAAACTTGTCCATGCAAGGAATCTCAACATACCCATTCTGTCGCAGCTTGGCAGTCTGATTGTCAACGATAATGGTGCTCAAACCACCTTTGGTCCGATACTTCGGCAATTTAGGCCGGCCCGTAAATTTGCTAGGATTCTTGGCGTAAGCTTTTCGGGCCTTGTTCCATGAATCCATGCTACGAATTACCAACTTGAGTTGCTGTTGGACCAAGTGCACGCTATTCATGGAGCCATAGATCATGCTGTCCTTTTGACGTTTAGATTGCTTTAATGATGCGTCTAACTTGTTATAAGACAACCACGAACCCTTAAATAAGGCTTGTCGTGCTCGATAGAGTCCTTGATTATAAACGTTATTGGCTAAGTGACTAAAATGATCTAAGATCTCATACTTCGGGTGTGAGGGACGAATCACATGGCGTTCTGTCAAGTAGTCATACTGCTGCTCAGTCAGATTTTGACGAATCCGTTGATAACGAAGCAGCTTGTTCTTTTTCGTTTTTTGTGCCATGCAATTTCACCTCGCTTTCCTCATCACTGTTGATTGCTTCTCTAAGTTTCTTGCGTCTGCCCGAATCCATGCGCATTGAGAAGGCATGAAGCAAGCTGGTGATTTCCTCAAAGATTTCCTGCTGATCGGTTTTTTTGTCGGTAATTTCAGACATCACCACGATTTCAACGTGGTACTTAGCGAAAAGGTATTTGAATAAATCAAACCCAACCCGACTTAACCGGTCCTTGTAGGTAATGAATATGCGTTGGACTTTGTGTGCTAACACCAAGTCTAGCAGTTTGAAGAACTCCTTTCGTTTCTCGAAGGAAATGCCACTTGCGACATCTTGGAAGACGCCATTAACTTGATACCCATTTTTCATAGCAAACGTTTGCAGGTTTTCAACTTGGTGTGCTAAATCAGCCTTTTGCTTAGGCGTTGAGACGCGCGCATACAAGTACGTACCACGTTGTTCACCCTTATTCAAAATGGCGTAAACCGATTCTGGATCCCAGTCGTAACGACCGTTAGGCAGTTTTCGCGCCTTGAGGATTCCTTGTTCGCGCCATCTTTGTAACGTTTGACGACTAATTTGCAGGGTTTCTAAGACCTCTTTTGCTTTCATACCTTTCATTGTACCATATGGTATTAAAACATATTGATAATATTAAAAAAATCAATCATACAGATCCACGATTAAAACGAACTTTTCGGGCTGATCCAATGGCAGATAGACCTCATCAACCAAGATATAGGCGCCGACCTGGGCTGCCAGATCAACCACCTGCTGTAGAAATTCCTGGTCTAAGACGGTGCCGGTCGGATTGTTGGCGTTATTGAGACAGATCAGCTTGGTATCAGGACGCATCAGCCGCTTTAGCTCCTCAATGTCGGGATACCAGTTGGCGGCTTCATGAATCTGCCAGTAGTCAACCGTGGCCCCCAACGATTTTGGAATGTCATAGAGCTGCTGATAGGAAGGATATTCAGCAATCACGTGGTCACCGGGTTCCACCAGACTATAGAGCGCCAATAGATTTGCTCCCGTCGCGCCATTGGTCTGCAGGATGTTGTGCGGATCCACGTGGCGATAGAGCTTGGCAACTTCGGTCTTAAAGCTGGGGGAGCCTTCAATCCAGCCGTAGTTCATCTTTTGGGCATTAAGCATCTCGTAAAACTCCGCGCCATGATGACCATCCAGATTCATCAGCTCGTCCATCGTCAATGAAGCAATCGTGCTTTGCGAAATATCGTAGCGGGCGCTTTTTTCCCACTTGTTCAACCAGGCTTCCACGCCAAATGGAGCAATCTCAACCATAAATTTTCCCCCTATTCGATCGGAATCGTACCGTTCAAAATCAAAACCAACGAAACAACGGCCAGAATACTGATTAAAGCCATTGTCAGCCACTCACCTTTGGTTAATCGCTGCTTATGCAAACGGCGCGCCTGCCAATAGATCAAAAATCCTGGCAACAGACTCAACGACAATACCATCACTTGTCGCCAACCCGCTAAAGCTAGTGAAAGCAGCTCAAAAATCGTCAGCAGGATGCCAATTACTAATTGACCATAAGCACGTTGCTGCCAGCCATCTTTAATCTGCGCCAGTCCAACAAAGAAATAGACGATCAGTCCCGCAGCCGTCCCCAGCGTATAGGCAAACCGATAAGCATAGGTCGTAAACAACAGCGAGCACAGAAACAGGCACTGAACGATCGCCGTTACCCAAAGTGCGGTCGTCGGGGCGTGATGCGAATTGAGCCTGCCAAACGAATGCGGCAGCACTCGGTCTTTAGTCATCATCAAAAACGCCTCCGCCGGCAGCATCGTCCACGAAAGCCAGGCCACCAGCACCGAAACGATCAATCCCAAACTGATCAAAGCCGCGCCCCAGGGTCCAACCAGCCGGCTTAGAATCGTCCCCATCGCCGGTTGCGCGGCCCCAGCCAATTGCGCACGCGTCATTACGCCATAAGGAAGCAGCGAGATCAGCAGGTAGACGACTAGCAGAATCAGCCAGCCGCCAAATGAAGCCACAACGGCATCCCGCTGACGCTTAGCTCGGTGCGCCATAACCGAGGCACTTTCCACGCCCATAAACAGCCACATCATCACCATAATCGAGTTTTTGACCTGATCGGCAACTGCCAGGATGGGACGGGAAGACTGCGCAGCCGCGCCCCAAAAGTTGTTGACAAACGTCGACCAATGAAACGCCAATGCCGTTACGATGGTGAAGATCAGCAATGGCACCAGTTTAGCAAGCGTACCGATTAAATTGAGCAGCGCGGTAGCCTCAACACCATAGCTGACGATCACGGTAAAACCAATCGTCAAAAGCATGGCCAGTAAAATCGACGGCAGGTTCTGACCACCTTGAAAAACTGGCCAAAACGTTCCCAGCGCGCTCATCGCAATCGTGGCAAAGGCGAGGTTGCCCAGCCATGAAGCCAGCCAGTACGCCCAGCCGGAAATAAACTCGCCCAGCGGCCCAAACGAAAGCCCCGCGTACGCGAAAATTCCAGCGTCCTGCTTGGGATAGCGCAGCAAGAGATGATTCAGCGCGGCAATCAGGCACCACACGCCCAGGCCAACGATCAGCCAGCCCAGGATTGCCGGTCCCGGTGCCGCCGCGTTGGCCAGATCACTGTTGACGCCAAAGATTCCCGAGCCAATCGTCGCGCCCACGATCAAAGCCGTCAGTTCATACTTGCCGATTTTGTTTGAATCAGCCATCACACTCCTCCTTTCGCGCAGCCTTTCTGGATCAGCCACCACTGCTCTATCTTCACGCAGCCTTTCTGGATCAGTAATTGCGGCTCTATCTTTGTACTACTGTTCCATGGCTTTTGAGCCGCTTTTGGCATCACACCTCATGAAAATGACCTGTTGCTGTTGCTGTTGCTGTTGCTGTTGCTGTCAGTTTACCGGCTTTGACAGCGGATTTCAAACGCTTTCTCCAGCGCAATTGATCGACTTTGCTGTCACTTCTGATGCTGTTATGGCTTTAATTATGCCTAGCCGAAAATCCCGTGACTTCAGTCATGGGATGGATAGGCTCACTCAACGTCCATTTGGACACTTTTTCTTTTGGA
>ENA-ORUR01000436-ORUR01000436.1-human-gut-metagenome-genome-assembly--contig:-NODE-436-length-19638-cov-8.50707_pt1 | contig 19638 bp, 22 predicted proteins | sample MGYA00242086_ERZ509223 | MGnify/ENA primary metagenome ERZ509223 (study PRJEB26280, sample SAMEA2338820) | human gut metagenome | biome: human gut; feature: human-associated habitat; material: faeces... | reverse complement strand
GCCCATAAAGGTCCTTCTTTCTTGGATTAGTTTAGCGACACCATTAAAGACCTTTATGGGTTTTCTTGTCCACTTATTTAACTGTTAACTTAAATATTACAATATACGTTATTTAAAAAGAGTGTTTAATAACTACATATCATAGGTGCCCATATCATTTGCAATGACAACTCTGCCAGCATGTTTTTGACCAGCGCCCTTGGTTAAGCCTAATTTATTATAGGCAAAGGTCACAGTGGTATCTGCCTGCACAGCTACTCCCATTACTTCACCAGTGTCAGTATTAATTCCTGAAGGAACATCAACAGCAACTACTGGCGCCTCAACATCATTTATAGCATGGATTACATCTACGTAATGACCTTTAATTTCACGATCAATTCCGATACCAAAAATTGCATCGACAATCAAAGAGGCATCTTGTAATGCTGTTAAATCGGTGGTTTCTGGGATGTGATAGTATCGACAAATTTTTTCTTGAGCTTGGTGTTCCTCAGAAGTATGAGCTGGGTTGCCGACGTTGACGATCTTAACCTGAAGACCAGCAATCTTTAAGAGACGAGCAATTGCTAATCCATCACCCCCGTTATTGCCGCTTCCTGCAACGATAATGATGTTAGCTTGATTAATAGGAAATGCAGTAATAATCTCGTCTCGTACTGCTAAAGCGGCCCGTTCCATTAGAACAAGCGAAGGAATTCCCACTTCATTAATAGTGTGAGAATCAAGTTCACGCATTTTTTCGGCAGTAATAATTTTTTCCATAATGACATCCTTCTTTAAAAAAGAGTTTATAAATTGATGATAACACTTAAAACTTAAAAATCTGAAGATAATTGTGTTGGATTGATCTAGATCGGTTATAATAATAGGTGAAGGTGATTATATGAATTACGCTGCATTTTTATCTTATTTCCGTCAAATGATCGATCATAAGACTGAATGGACATCAGCAGATTCTAAAGATCGACCTAATGACCCGATTTATGATGATCAAATGAAAGAGTTTGCTAATGAGTTTAAGAACTCTGAAGATTATGATCCGCATTATTGTCAAACGTTACGTTCAGCAGAGATCGTTCCCAAAGTTGATCATGAAACAATGGGTGAGGTAATGCTGGCCGATAATGCTAGATTAACCAAAGCTATGCTTTCAATGATCATAAATGGTGAAAAATTACATAAAGGAACATGGGCAGATGCTCTGCGGGAAGGCTTTTTCTTTCAATTATTAAGTGCATTGTGTCCAGCAACGGTAATTGCATAATGAGTAAAAAAGACCAGTATGAAGTGAAAAAATTTTATGGTATTCCCGTATTAAATGATAATTCCGGTGGTTATGCATTAAAAATGGGTGCTGATGGCAAAGCAAAAATTCACACATGGAGAACCGGAAAGCATACCAAAGGGAAATATCGTCAGCCAGGCCAATTGTTATTAACTGAGAATAATATTATGGTCATGATAGTGTCAGCAGAACCAATGGCGTTTAAAAATCGACATAGTGAGGTTCCTTGCCAACGCTTTTTGACTGCCGAAGTTTCTCCAGAGTTATTAGAACGTGGCCGACAAATTTTTTCACAATATCAAAAAGCATTGTAAAATTATTCTAATTCAAAATAGAGAAGGCGCGATCACAAAGTTATCAGCTACTTTGTAGTCACGCCCTTTTAATAACTCTATTTAGTTAATAATTCTTTCAGAACGATTGCTTGGTTATGCTCAGTGTCCTTAGCACCATACAGTAAGATGACATTTTGTGTTTTTAGCTGTTCATCAACGGTCGCTTTTAATTGGTGAAAGGCAGGATTATCTTTTAACTCATTGATATAACGTAGTTTAAACTCTGGATATTTATCAACGTCATGATTGAACCACTTTCTCAAATCATTTGTTGGACCGACCTCCTTCAACCATTGATCCAGATGAGCATTAACTTTTGAAATGCCACGGGGCCAAAGACGGTCAACTAAGATGCGATAACCGTCTAAGTCGGCTGGTTTGGTATAAATTCGCTCAGTTTTAATTTCCACGTTTAATCACCTCTTAATCAATGATAGGATACATACAAGAAGGAGTAAATAGCTATGAAAACAAATACTTATCAGCACTTCTTTACAGGTCGCCCAACTCCTGAAATTGCTCAAAATTTACTGGGACGAACGCTGACATATCAGGGGCCAAATGGTAAAGTTGGTGGACTAATTGTGGAAACTGAAGCCTATCTTGGAGAGGATGATTCAGCGTCTCATGCATATGGTGGCCGACGGACTCGTTACACCGAATCCCTCTATGGTAATCCAGGCGATATTTACATCTATCAAATTCGTTCTCACTATTGCTTTGATGTTGTTGTTCAAAAAGCAGGTGAGCCTCAAGGAATTTTAATTCGTGCAATAGAACCAACCATTAATGTTCAACAAATGATTAAAAATCGTGGGGTTCAAGGCGTTAATATATCCAATGGCCCGGGAAAATTGATGCAAGCGTTAGGAATTCAAAGTCGTCAAATGGATGGGCAATCAATGAGTGATGCATTGTTATCTATTGATATTACTTCCAAAACAAAGCCTCGAAGCATCGCAACCAGTTTGCGGATTGGTATTAATCCTGCTGGAGCAAATTATCAAGCACCACTACGTTTTTATGTTGCTCAAAACCCGTACGTCTCTAAAATGTTGAAGCGTGATGCCGATGAAGAAAACCATGGATGGGAGATGTAGCTAGTGTCTTTAACTTATCAGAATATGAAACGAGCAGTTAAAATTGTAATTGCTGCAGGAAATGTGCCAAATATTGTAGGAGATGCTGGGATTGGTAAATCTGCTTTAGTGGCAGAAATTGCGAAAGAATTACATGCACGCTTGTTCACAACGGTGGTTAGTTTGACAGAAAAAGGGGACTTAGCAATACCAGTGCCACCGTTGCGAGATGAGGCATTTATTCAGACAACTCAATATGGAGAACTAGCAAATGTCAAATATGGTTATTCAGAAACTTTAATTCAAATTATTCAACAGGCTGAAGCATATCCAGATCAACCAATTATCTGGTTTTTAGATGAGTTTAACCGTGGTACTGCGGCTGTCCAAAGTGAGCTAATGAATCTAGTCCTACAGCGGCAAGTAAATAGTTTACATTTGCCAAACCAGGTTCATATAGTATTAGCAGAAAATCCAGACGATTCAATGGGAGGGTTTACTGAAACTAATTATGCTGTTACTCCAGCGGATGCAGCAATTAAGGATCGAACTGTTCGATTAGTGATGCAAGGTTCACTAAAAGATTGGTTGTTATGGGCCAAACAAACTGATAAGAATGGAAAAAGTAATATTGACCCATTAGTGCAAAAATACCTCATGACCCATGAAAGTTATTTAACAGGTCCTAAGTCAGATGATTTGTGTCCAACTCCTCGATCATGGCAACGAGTATCTCAAAATCTTCGTCAATTATTGCTTTTACCTGTAAATACCCAGCAGCAATTAATGGCTGATATCTTTAGTGGTGATTTAGGGAGTGAAGTTGGCGTTGCATTTGCAGAGTACGTTTTGCACCGTGGTCAACAGATAACAGCTAATGATTTGGTAAATAAACCTATCACCGAAATGTCAGAGCAGTTTAACAGTCAGACCGAAGCAGATAAGGTTCAGCTGTTAACAACATTAACTGCCCAAAACACTTCATTATTTTTGGATAAGGATTTCATTCAACGTTATATTGACTACCTTAATGCTCTTAGTCCGGACGGTAGGTACGCAATCATTCAAGAGTTTGCTAAAGTTAGTCGCCAACATCCCAAATTATTGAAAAAGGTATACGATCAAGCAAATAATGATGAAGTGTTTGCAAAATTTTATCAATTAGTTCAAAAAATTGCTGCAGTATAGGTGATGATATGAGTAAAGTAGAAGACGCACAACAAAGGCTAGTGGATGCTGTTAAACAGTTATTAGTCATTGATCGGTTGGCGGGTGAAATATTAATCAATATTTCCCGGGAAATACGGACTGAGGGTGAAACTTTATTAGATCTCGAATGGCAACAAAATCAGTTGGTTTTAACCGGTAGTGCACCACAAATCATGGTGACACCGATGGATGAACTAGTTAATGACTGTCATCACCAAGCATTGCACATTCTATGGAAGCACCCCATTCGTTATGCAGATACTACTGATTCGGATTTGGTAAGTGTTGCTTGTGATGTGGCAGTTAATCAGTATCTGCCAGAACCGCCAAGTGGAACGATGACTCTGGATAAATTAATGCAGATATTACGGCAGCCGCTATCTGCAGAGCAAGATTCAAGCTATTATCTTCAAAAGTTACGTCAAATGAATGTCCAACAACGACAACGGTTTAATCAAAAAGTGAAAAAAGAACAATTGACTAGTCCAGAAAAGTTGCATCAAGGTTGGTTTAATTCAGGCAATGATTTGATTCAAACTGGGAAATTGGCAAATGTAATCCGACACAGTACAGAAAAATTAACAGGGCACCAGCGTGGACTATTACCGCAAGCGGTTCAAGCAAGTTTGGGAATATCCCAAAACAATTACGAACTCCCATTTCGCAAGGCATTTTGGAAATTAATCGGACCGGTCTCAGACGGTTATCAAGCATCACGGGCGCGGTTTAATCGTCGACAGCCACAAAGACTTGAATTGCCGGGGAAGATAACCCGCTTTGTCAACCAGCTTTATGTATTTATAGATCAATCAGGATCGATGAGTAATAAAACAGTCAGCCAAATCATTAGCTTAATTAATCAGCTAGCCCATCAAGCTGGCGTACAAATGTTAGTTGGTGATTTTGATGATCAAATTCAGACACCGCCACAAGTTGTCAATCCACAACATCATCTGAAAATGGAGAGGCATGGAGGCGGAGGAACCAGTTACCAGCCAATTTTCGATTATTTAAAAAGGCATAATATTGCTAAGTCTACACCAGTAATGATCATTACGGATGGGTGGGGAGAAGAAGCAATTGATCCCCATGGCTTTTATCGGATACTATGGTTACTCACTCCTGATGGAAAATTATCTGTTAAGGATAATCCAGGAGTGACTAGTAGATTGAAGGTGTAAGAATGAAATTAATACCACCACATCAGCTTCAAAAGATTTTAGATAATGATCTTGAATATCAGCAAGCCAAAAAATTATTATGGCTAAATTGGGATGAAGATCCTAATATGTTATATCACCAAATGATAGAACCAGATGTAGTAGCACTTGCGCGGTCATTACAATCAACAGGATTGATAAACGGACGTGTGAATTTGGCTGACTATCGATCTGTAAGCCAATTGGTAGGACAACATGATCATTGGTTTTCATCGAACGCAAAAAAGGAACTATTAAAGCCGTTCGAATAACAGAGTTATTTCGGTATAATAGTTATTAAAAACAAAGGAGAAGACGTAATGAGTACAATCAATCAAAATGAATTGAAGAACGATTTATATGAAGCTGTCAATGGCGAGTGGCTTAAAACCGCTAAAATTCCTGATGATAAACCGGCTACCGGTGGTTTCAATGACCTTGTTGATGATATTGATAAAAAGTTGATGGGGGACTTAGATGAGCTAGTAAAAGTTCCTAGCGATGATTCACGATTGAACGAAGCTACTAAGTTATATCAGTTAGCAAAAGACTTTGATCGTCGTGATCGAGAAGGAATAACTCCATTACAAGATCGGCTTGCCAAGTTAAAGGCACTGAACAGTTATGACGATTATCAAAAAGATTGGGCAACATTAATTCTTGAAGGATCAGCATCACCGGTATCTTTTGATATTGATGCAGACATGAAGAATGCAACAGTCTATGCTCTTTTTGCTGCGGCTCCAGGACTTATTTTGCCTGAAAAAACTTATTATGATAAGGATAATCCACAGGGACCTCAGCTTCTGAAAATGTGGTCAATCATGACTAAAAAGCTGCTTCAAAAAGTTGGTTATGATGAAACTGAAGCAGATGATTTAATTGATGATACTATCCAGTTTGACTCGTTATTAGTACCTCATGTTAAAAGTGCTGAAGAATCAGCTGACTATAGTAAAATGTATAATCCACAATCATTTACTGAGTTCACGTCGCATACAGCGGTGTTAGATTTAGGAAAAGTGATCCAGCAGTTAATTGGCTCTGAGCCAGATAAAATCATTGTAACTGAACCGAAGTATTTTGATGCACTAGATGGAATTTTAAAGGACCATTTTGAAATTTTTAAGAGTTGGTTATTAGTCAATGAAGTATTGGGACAAGCAGGATTGTTGACTGACGAGCTCCGCACTATTAGTGGAGAGTATAGTCGAGCACTTTCTGGTAGCAAGAAACCAGTTAACCACCGTAAGTTTGCCTTTTACCTGACTCGGGGAATATTTAGCCAAGTTATTGGTGACTACTATGGTCGTAAGTACTTTGGTGAAACAGCTAAAGCGGATGTAACCCACATGGTTAAACAGATGGTAGAAGTTTATAAAAAACGTCTGCATAATAACGAATGGTTAGGTGATGCCACAAAGCAAAAGGCAATAACCAAACTTAATCATTTAGGTATCCAAGTTGGCTATCCGGACAGCATTCCAGATATTTATAATCATTTGAAAGTTGATTTGGATAAAAGTTTATTAGAGAACGTTAATGATCTCGGGGTGACTGCTAATAAGGAACTATTTAGTCGGTGGAACAAGCCTGTTGATCGTATGCGTTGGGAAATGAGTGCGGCAACCGTCAACGCTTATTACCACCCATTTAAAAACATCATTGTTTTCCCAGCCGCAATTCTGCAAGCACCATTTTATAGCTTAGAGCAAACAAGTAGTGAAAACTATGGGGGAATTGGTGCAGTAATTGCTCATGAAATTTCGCATGCATTTGATAACAATGGTGCATTATTTGATGAGTATGGTAATTTGCATAACTGGTGGACAAAGGAAGACAATGACCATTTCCAACAGTTAGCTCAAAAGATGATTAATGAATTTAATGATTTACCATTTGCAGGACAGAAAGTTAACGGCAAACTGACAGTGTCTGAAAATATTGCTGATGGTGGCGGATTGAGTTGTGCATTGGCTGCCGCGCAAGAGGAACGGGACTACTCTGGTCGTGAATTCTTTGTTAACTGGGCACGGATTTGGCGAATGAAGGCGACAACCCAATATATGCAATTGCTTCTTTCGATTGATGTCCATGCTCCTAATAAACTCCGAGCAAATGTTCAAGCACAGAATCAGGATGAATTCTTTAAGACCTTTGATATTCATGAGGGTGACGGAATGTGGAAATCCCCAGATGAACGGGTTAATATTTGGTAAATAGGTCATGAAAAAGATTGAAATTATTTAGGGAGACATTACCAAATTTGACGGTGACGCAATTGTTAATGCGGCCAATACAACGTTGATGGGTGGCGGTGGAGTTGATGGAGCAATCCATCGGGCCGCTGGTCCAGCATTATATGCTGCATGTGAAAAATTCAATGGTTGCCCAACCGGTGAGGCGCGACTTACTTTGGGGTTTAATCTCCCTGCTAAATATGTTATCCATACACCTGGCCCTGTTTGGCATGGTGGTCAACATCAGGAAGCGACATTATTGGCAAATTCGTACCGTCATAGTCTGGAATTAGGTGATCAATATGGGTGTCAAACCATTGCTTTCCCTTCAATCAGTACGGGAGTTTATGCGTATCCGTTAAAACAGGCGGCTCAAGTTGCCATTCAAACCATTAGCGAGTTCTTAAAAACAGCCAAGCATGTGCAAGTTGTGACCATGGTATGCTTTGATGCTGTTACATTAAAAGCTTACCAAGACGCTTTAAATGATTATCAAAAGTAAGCATGATGAGAAAATAAAGGTGAGTAGTGTGGCAGAAGTGCTGAGTAACTGCTCACAAGTAATGAAGAGGGGCTTAGCGTTCGGTTCACCGAGCGCTAGGCCCCTCTTTAAGTACTATGTTGTTCATATTCTAAGGTGTGACATGGCTTTAAGTCGCAATTATTAAGTATTAGAAAACCGTTCAACTTAATGTAAATTGTCCATGCTTGTAATATCTGCCGGCAAACCATTGCTTGCGCGGTATAATGCGTCTTCAAATTGTCCCATGGACAATGTATTAGCTACTGCAAAGGCAAATCCAAACTGATTTTGAAATTCAGCTACAGCTTTAGAAGCACCATGATGGGCTTTGCTTTTAACTAGAATTACGATGTCGGCTGATTTAAGTTTATCTTTGAGGAAACTCTTTTTAGTTTTAAAACTATCAACGATGGTTGGCTGACCGTTGTATAACTCTATCTGCCGTTGATAATCTTCATGTTCTTGGCGATTGCCCACTAAGACGGCAACTGTTTTATGATTTAAATCAAGGTCAGGGTAACGCTTAGTAAGTGTACGATTTTCATCTTGATCTTCATTGGCAACTTTGCTTGGAGACTTGCTGACAATTTGTTTCTGATTATTAGAATCTTCAGTAGGGTAGGTCCAACGAATCCGCATGGACGAAGGATCATCTTTATACCATGCCAGTTCAACGATTGATCCATTGCCAACAACTGGATTATTTAGGTCAAGGAAGAACGGATACTTTTTGCCATTAACTAATAATGGTTCATTATTGGAGTTATAAGTTACGCGTAAATGGTGCTTGTGCTTTTTAACTATCCCAAATTCAAATGTACCAATTTTTTTCTTATCATCAAAGATAATATCACCCATGCGATCAATATGGCGAAGGACTTTATGAACAAAGATCCATTTTGACATAATGTCAGCCTTCACAATTGTTCCAGATGTTAAATTCATTTTTCTAACAATCCCTTCACTAATGTGGCCGGCATCTTGACCATTTTCAGTTAGAAGGGTAGCCCCTGATAATTCACGTTGGACAACGTACTGACCTTTTTGACTAGAGAACGGGACCTTTGGTTGGCGCTTTTCAAACTTCTGGATTAATTGATGACTGTTGCTAGAGGAATACTCCTGCATGACAGGTGTGGTTGAATCGTCAGTTTGTTCGTTGTGATTGTGTAAATGCTGGTCCTTAGACAGCTGTTTTTCATCACTAAGCCCTAGCTTTTTAAGATCATGGTGGATTGACTTTAGTTGCTCTGCAAGGGCTGTCTGATCTTGTTCAGATAAGTGAGCAGCAATTTTATGATAGCGTTTAGCTAATTTCTCAGGAGAATCATTATTGTTTTTCTGCCCCTGATTTAAATTATCTAGACTGCGTCGGATTCCCTTTAGCTTGTTTAGAATTTCATACTGATTACCATTGAGGGGGTGAACAGATTGCTTTGTTAACGCCTTTGTTGGATGATTTTCTGAAGGCCTATGATGTTCATGTTGTTTGATAATAAATGGGTGTGATGTGGACTTATTATCAGATGGTAAGGCATTAACAAGGTTGATAGCAGCATTGAGAATTTCGCGACCGCGAAGCAAACCATCTTCAGAGGCATCAATATTGTTGATAATACTTAATAAATCTTTACGATAATCATACATAATAATGCTCCAATCTATTTCAAAAATGAATAACTAAGTAGCTTTCAAATAATTGATAAAATTCAGTTGTTGATATAGTGTCTCAATTACTCAATACTTAATAGCAATTTTATCTTCGGACGTTCTATATAGAAAAGTCTAATTATTAGTATAATCGGTTATTATGATCTATCGCAAATCTAGTTTAATATTAAAAAGGCAGCCATCACTTTCAGAAAAACTGTAAAGTAATGACTGCTTTAATATCATGTAATCTACTTTTGAGTGGGATGAATCAGTACTTAGTGAACTGATTCTACTGAATGGTTAGAAACGAAAGTTTTTTGAATGCGAATCGAAACAATCATGGCTAATAGGTCAATGATGATAAATGCAATGAGGGTTACGTAATAGTTGTGAAGAACTTGGTGAGTCCAAGATAGTAATACAGGGCCAACCATTCCTGCAGCTGCCCAGGCGGTTAGTACGTAACCATGAATGGCGCCAAGTTCTTTAGTGCTGAAGACATCGCCCAAGTAAGCGGGGATGACTGAGAAGCCGGCACCATAACAGGACATAAGAAGGCATAAGGCTAACGCAAAAATGAATGGTTGCTTGAAGAAGATTAAGATCAACAACATGATAACGTCTAAAATAAAAATCAAACTATAAGTAAGAGGACGACCGATATAATCAGATAGTGTAGCCCATGCTAAACGGCCAAAGCCATTGAACAATCCAATAATCCCAACCATCACTGCGGCAGCAGCAGGTGTCATGGTGGTCATGCTTTGAGCCATTGGTGAAGCGGCAGAAACAAGCCCGATTCCCGTAGTAATGTTGATAAAGAACATAAACCAGAGAGCAGCGAACCAACGAGTTTTAACAGCTTGGTTAGCTGTGAGTGATTCATTGGTTAAACTTACACGTTCGGCATTGTCAGCAATTACGGCTGGTAGTTCATGAGGGTGTGGTTTTCTAATGAATTGAGCGGTTACCAGCATTATGATGAAGTAGAAAAATCCTAAAGCATAAAAGGCATTTGCAAGCCCAATTGTCATAATCAATCGCAGAGCCAACGGTCCGGTTAATAGTGCAGCAAAACCAAATCCCATGATGGCTAACCCGGTTGCCAATCCCCGCTTGTCAGGGAACCAGCGAACAATAGTGGATACAGGGGTAACATAACCAGAACCTAATCCTAATCCACCGATAACACCGTAGGCTAGATAGAGTAGCCAAAGTTGACGGGTTTGAATTGCCAACCCCGTTAATGCAATTCCGGATCCATAAAAAATACTTGAAATGGTTCCAACTGTTGAAGGACCAAATTTTTCAACTAACCGTCCCATAAAGGCAGCTGACATTCCTAAAAAGAAAATGGCCAGACTGAAAGCAAAAGAAACACTAGCTTCTTGCCAACCAGTTTGGTGAGCAATCGGTTTAGTGAAAACGCTCCAGGCGTAGACACCACCAATCATTAAATGAAAAATAACACCGGCAATAGCAATACCATAACGTTTAAATGAACTAATCAATTTTCTCTCCTTTAAACACGAACAATAAGAAATAAAACCGAATTATAATTCGTAATTACAAATTAACATGGTTATGAGTGAAACGCAATGGTTAATTATAAAAAAGTGATTTTTTCAAAAATTAGAGAGAACAATCAGGAAGTAAGTTGGTGATAATGGTTAACCGTTTTATATACTAAAGGCCTCAAATGTTCATAGAAACCCGAACATTTGAGGCCTTGAAATTCATGAAAAGCTTTAAAGTTAATTGACGGAGATAATTTTAACCTGATATGTAGAATCAGGTGATACAACAGTTACTGAGTTTCCTGCCGCTTGGTTCATCATTGCCTGACCAAGTGGCGAATCAAAGGCAAGCTTATTAGCTGCAAGATCAGCCTCCTGTGTGCCAACTATTTTATAGGTCACCTGATCATGATCATCTAGGAATTCGATTGTAACCGTACTACCTAAATCTATTTTGCCGTTACCTTGCGGTTGAATGATTTGAGCGTACGTTAATTGCTTATTTAAAAAGCGGAGACGACTTTCTAAGTGGCGAAGGTCCCTTTTAGCAGTACTATATTCCGTGTTTTCAGAAAGATCTCCTAACGCACGAGCTGCCTTTAATCGTGCAATTTTAATAGGGCGGTCTTTCTTTAACTCTTCAATTTGTTCTTCAATTTTGCGATAACCTTCTGGTGTCATCTTTTGAAAATAAATTTCTGTCATTATATTGATCCTTTATAACTTATAACTGATTGACTGGCCATAATGGTTGATTGCCACTAAGAACTCGAACTACTTCACTTGCGGCATCCTGACACCCACGATTGATGGCGTCAGTAGTACCGCCACCAATATGAGGAGTTAAGAAGACATTAGGCAGGCTTAATAATTCATCATTAACGGGTAAGGGTTCCTGTTGAAAGGCATCAAGAACAGCACTGTGAATAGTGTTATTCTTTAAAGCATCGATTAAGTCATTATGGTTAACTAACTGCCCACGTCCAAAATTAATTAAGCTAGCAGTTGGTTTCATTTTACTAAAAGTATTGCGGTTCATCATTCCAGTTGTTTCGGTAGTTACTGGTGCAGATAATGAAACATAGTCTGAGTTAGCAAGTAAGTCGTCTAGTGATACCGCAGTACCAACTTCTGGGTCCTTATGATGACGACCATTGTTTACTAAAATGTTCATTCCTAATGCAGCGGCTTTTGTTGCTAGGGCGTGTCCAATCCGACCGTACCCAATGATTCCTAAAGATTGTCCAGCAATATCATGACCTGCTGGAGCATGTCCTTTAGACCAATTGCCATTGATTAGCAATTGATTACGTTGGTACATATCTCGTGAGGCTAACAGAATACCTCCTAAGATTGCTTCAGCTACAGAATTATAATTTGCTTTGGGGGTAATAGTAACCCAAATTCCATGTTGAGCTGCACCCTGTGGATCAATGTTATTATAACCAACGCCAACTCGTGCTAGAATTTTAAGGTTAGGAGTGTGAGGATAAGTTTCATTACTGATAGGATCAAGCATAACAATCGCACCCTGAATTTGATCAGCATATTGAAGTAGGGCATCATTATTGACTGCTGGTACTTCGATCATTTGAATATCAGCGTCGCGAAAAACTTTTCTTCCAGTTTCAGTGAAACTTTGGGGAATTAACACAGCTTTTGGCATGATTTAGCCTCCCTATTCGATAACTAGATCTATTATGATATGATTAAACATAGAATTCAATCTGAGAAAGGTGAAGATTATGAGTTTAGATGTCCCAGAAAACATGGAAGAAGTCGCAATGAAGATTGCTCAATACAAAGTTCGTGGACAAGAATTAACAGAAGAACAAGTCATTACAACTGCGGTTCGCGACATTTTACAAGGTTATCTTGACGAAGCGTTAGAAGGTCACTATGACGATGTAACTATGAAGCATGATGGTACATTGGTAGTTACGGATGTAATGGGTGATCCCGCGGGAGAAGTAAAACCCCATGGAACAGATTGGGTAGCAGACTTTAAAGCAGATGCGGATGCGTTAGATGAACGTTTTGCGGATGAAGCGCAAAGAATTGTTGGTCACCGTTAATGACGATTATTTCAGATTGCTTATAATCATAAAAAAGCCCTAAGCTTTCATTTTCCGAAAGTTTAGGGCTAATTATTTACCATAGTGAAGGGTAAGCAACTAATTAGTTATGACAGAACTAAACTCGCTTTTTAACTTCATATGGTTTAGTTTGGGAATCCGATTCTTTTTGAGCGTCTTTAGCGTAGAAAATTGCATATTCTTCATTATCTTTATCTTTGGCAATTACAAGGTCGTCTACTTGACGTTCTTTTTTAAAAATTTGTCCCTTACGAATTGCTTCGTTGTAATCATGAATGTTTGCGATGGAGTCGCCTGGGTTAAAAAATATTCTTGTATCCATAATATTCACTCCTCTGTTTAATTAGCACGTGATGGTAAAGTTAAGGTTTGTTGATCTAAAATATGGCCTTTAGCAGCGTGGAAAAATTCATTCAACCAATAACCGTTTTTTAACGGAAGAATTTGATCTAATGCATAGACTGTAAGTTCATAATCATGTGTCTGGTCAGGTGGTGTTGGCCCAATATAGCCAGTTTGTGGCTTGCCGTTCACAAAACGACTCGCATTGCTGTTCTTACCCTGAATGAACCGGTCTTTTAGATCAATGCTTGCATTTTCTGGAATAGTTTGCCAATCAGCAGGAATGTTAGTTGCAATCCAATGAATCCATGTAAAACCACAAACGGGGATTGAATCGTGGTCGATTAGTACTAAGGCAAAGGCCTTGGTATCTCGAGGAGCATTTTCAATTTGAATTGGAAAAGATGTTATTGGCTGACCCGCCAGTAAGTTATTTTCTGGTGCAAATTTACCATATTTGTCTGGTAATAAACCGTGATCTAGTTTGACATTAATTTGCATATTAAATTCCTTCTTCCTAACTCAAGTATAGTTTGCGAAGATCCATAATGTCGTTTCTTGATAAACCTACAGCTTCTGTGAGGTAGTGATAGACATCCTGATAATGATCTTTGATAGCCGACAAAGCTGATGACAAGTAACTAGAATGAGCCGTCCATAAGGCAGTATAGTTATCAATCAGTGTTTGAGGCTTATTTGCGGCACGTAACATTGCTTGCTGGCCGTTTAGAAAATTTTTTAAGGCAGTGTTGGTTAATAGGTAATCCTTTTTTGCTACTTCTTCATCAACACCCAGCGCACGTAATATCAAGTAGGCACTCATCCCAGTACGGTCTTTACCAGCGGTGCAGTGAAAAACAATTCCACCGTCATTACTTAATAAGTGCTTAAAAATCACCTGGAAAGCTGCGGCAGCAGCGTTGCTGGTTGCCATCTCATGGTACACGTTTTGCATATGTTGCAGTCCAGCCTGTGGATCGGTCTGTAAAGATTGGTCTAAGTGGTCAACATTTTTTGATGAATCAGTAACATCCTGAGCAAATACTGGATTAAAAAGATATTGGACCTGATCAGGAAGCCTATCAGGAGAAACTCTAATTTCTTCTTTTGAACGAAGATCAATGTCAAATTTGATGTTCAATTGAATAAGCTTAGCCTGGTCATCCTTAGAAAGCCGATCTAACTTATCAGCACGAAAAATGTGTCCCCATTTCACGATTTGTCCAGTCGTGGTTTTATAACCACCCAGGTCTCGAAAGTTATGTGTATGCATTATGGGTAAAATTCGTTCGTGTGCCATTAGATCACTTCCTTTTCTATCTATTCATTATTGTAACAGTTGTTTAATAGCCAGTGCAAAGTGGCGACCCGCTTCTTGCGACCCTCTTTGGTTTGGATGGAGACCATCAGTGGTATGGTGGCACCAGTCAGTAGTTGAAATGACAGGCAATTGGAAGTGTTGACCAATATTGATAATTGAACTTTTAAAGGTTTGGTAAAAAGGAACCATCAAAGCAACTGGACAATGATAACGTTGGATAACGGCATGGACATATTCATGATATGCAGACTCAAATTCTTTCTGACTAAATCGACGATCATTCACGCCTAGAGCGATAACAACCAAATTATAATGGCCTGCAGGGATCTGGGTATGAGCATCGAGGTTTGTTAACCATTCCTTTGCTGGAGGAACATTACCAGTTCCGGGACGCAGGACTCCTGCCGCAGAGTAGGCCACCCGTTGTAGTTCAATGTCAGGGAGAAGTTGCTGTGCGATTCCAACATAGTTAGTTTCTGGACGATAATCTACACTTGCATGTTTACCATTTACCCAGCAACCAGCAGTGATTGAATCGCCTAGAATTAGGACATTCGCTGATCTTCTAAACGGTATCATTTGACCCTCGGGATCAATTTCTAAAGAATCAAGAGCAAAATCTTGTTGAAGATTCCAAACATTGTCTAAATCACAATTTCCACCAGTCATAATAATTACTCGGTGATGATCAGGTGAAACAGCGAAATTCATTTGTTGTTGACTAGCAGGCCATCTGTACCAGGGATTATTGTCAATTTGGCAGGTCCAATACTGGCTGGGTGATAGCTGGTTAGCTTGGTTAATAGTATTAATAGAGACTTTTTCAGTGTTATGGATTTCAAATTGAATGGTTGATCCCAACAAGGGTGACTGCAAGGTATGATTACGCTGGAACCAACGACCAGTTAGGTGAGCTGATGTTAAAAGGTCATTTGGCATTATCTTCATTGATCCGTCACTCCATAATTCAGAATATATTATTAATTTTACCGCATATTAATTATTCCATGTTTCACGTGAAACACAAAAAATAACGTTGACCGAATTTATGAAAAGGCTTACTATAAATTTAGTAAAGTTTTACTATTTTTTACTAAAATTGTTCTGGGAGGCCACTTATGGAAAAGCAAGCGTTACTTGATGGGTTTAAAAAGGCATTCGGACGTTCTGGACAAGATGTTTTCTTTTCCCCAGGAAGGATTAACTTAATTGGGGAACACACCGACTATAATAATGGACTTTCGATGCCTTGTGCCATTAGTTTAGGAACATATGGAGTTTTTGCTCCACGCAACGATGACCAAGTTGAACTATATTCTCAAAACATCAAGGGCAATATTGTGTCTTTCCCTGTCACAGACGAAAAACCAATCGCTAGACCAGAAGAACAATGGGCAAACTATTTTAAGGGAATGCTTACATATCTTCGTCAGTCTGGTTATGAAATTAACAATGGCTTTAGTCTTTACGTTTACGGAAATTTACCATACGGAGCAGGTCTTTCATCATCTGCCTCAATAGAAATGCTTATGGGTGAAATCTTGAAAGATGAATATAATATTCCAGTTAGCAACATCCAGTTAGCACGATTAGGTCAACGCACAGAAAATGAATTTTTAGGACTCAAGTCCGGGATCATGGATCAATTTGCTGTTCGAATGGGGAAAAAGAATAATGCAGTCCTCCTCAATAGTGCAACTCTAAGTTATCAATACAAGCCAATGGATAACTTGGACTATATTTTGATTATCATGAGTACTAATAAAAAGCATTCATTAGCTAATTCAGCATATAATGACCGAGTTAAGCAATGTCATGATGCTTTACAACTTCTACAGCAAAAGCTAGAAATTTCATCATTAAGTGATTTGAACTTTAAGATGTTGGAAGAATACAGCTATTTGATTAATGATCCTGTACTAATTCAGCGGGTTCGGCATGTTGTTACGGAAAATGCCCGTACCCAAGAGGCTACTCACGCTATGCAGACAGGCGACATGGAATATCTTGGAAGGTTAATTAATGCCTCTCATGTTTCGTTAGCTTACGATTATGAGGTCTCAAGTAAGGAACTTGATACGCTAGTTAATACCGCATGGCATCAGCCAGGTGTGGCAGGTGCACGAATGATTGGCGGCGGATTTGCTGGGAGTGCCATCGCCTTAGTTAAACGGTCACAAGTGGATAACTTAAAAGCTAAAGTAAGCGCTGTGTATCGCCAAAAAATCGGTTACGATGCCAGTTTCTATGATGTTGAAATTGTTGATGGCCCGCGGAAGCTAGATTGAATGGAGTAATAAATATGATGCTATTTGAAAAATTTGCCAATCAAGCGATTCAAAATGGCCGGTTTGCACCACTTGATGAAATTTATGTAATGAATAAAGTGCGGGCGCTGGTCGGTGATGAGGACATCCAAGATGATGGACAGCACTCAGTTGTCGAACAATTAGTCACTACAGCAGTAAAAAACGGCAAAATTGATGATGGAATTACTGCTCGTGAAATTCTTAGTGATCAACTTTATGATTTGCTAACCCCAACTCCTGCCACAGTTAATGCTACTTTTTGGAATAAGTATGTTGAATCTCCAGAAACGGCAACTAATTGGTTTTATCACTTATGTACACATAATAACTACGTAAAGGTTTCAGCAATTAAACGTAATGTTGAATTTACGAAACAAGTGCGGGACGGAAACCAATTGGAAATTACAATCAACCTTTCAAAACCGGAAAAGGACCCCAAAGCGATTGCAAAAGCTGCTCACTCTACAGGTAAAAAGTACCCACAGTGTGCTTTATGCATGGAAAACGAAGGCTACCTAGGTCGACTTGATCACGCAGCAAGGAGTAATCATCGAATTATTAGGATGATGATTGGTGGCAAGCCATGGGGGTTCCAGTATTCCCCTTACGCATATTTCAATGAACATTGTATCTTCTTAGATGCCAAACACGAGCCGATGCAAATTAATCAGCAAACGCTGATTAACTTGGTAGAAATCGAAAAACAGTTTCCTCATTATTTTGTTGGTAGCAATGCCGACTTACCAATTGTTGGTGGATCAATGCTGGCTCATGAGCACTATCAAGGTGGTAAACACATTTTTCCTATGATGAAGGCGCCAATTAAGCAGGAAGTTAGTTTTAAAGACTATCCAACGGTTAAAGCAGGAATCGTCGATTGGCCAATGAGCGACTTACGCTTGGTAAGCAACGACGATTTAGCATTGATAGACTTGGGTGCCCACATTATTAATTCATGGGATCACTACAGTGATCAATCGTTACAGATTAAGGCTTCTGATGGGCAAACTCGTCATCATACGGTTACTCCAATTATGCATCGGAATGGTGACAAATTTATTTTAGATTTAGTGCTACGAGACAATAACACTAGCGACCAATTCCCATTAGGAATCTTCCACCCACATGCTAAACTGTGGCATATTAAAAAAGAAAATATTGGTTTGATCGAGGTAATGGGTCGGGCAATTCTTCCAGCTCGTCTTAAAACTGAACTAGCCGAAGTGAAAAAGTTTTGGTTAGGACAGCCTAATCAAATTGCGGACAGTCATTTACCTTGGGCAAAGGAAGTTCAAGAACACCGTGAAATTAATAGTGAGAACGTTAATGAAGTCTTGGAAGAAGAAGTGGCACAAATTTTTTCAGATGTATTGGCGGATGCCGGGGTGTTTAAGAATAGTGAAGCTGGTCGCGCTGGTTGGCAACGATTTATTGACCAATTATAAATTGAGGTGTTTGTGGTGGCGGTAACTTTAAAAGATATTGCTAAAAAAGCGGGAGTCTCGGTAACAACTGTTTCGCGAGTACTAAATAATGATCCTAAACTGTCGGTTAGTGAAAAGACTCGTAGTGCCATCTTAACAATTGCTGAGGAGATGTCGTATACTAGCAAGCACCGACCAAACGAGAAACATCAATCGGCTAGGGTTGGTATTGTTGAATGGTATCCGCGTTCAGCAGAACTAGATGACTTATATTATCTTAGTACCCGGATTAATGTGGAACAGGCAGCCCAAGCAGTCGGATTAGAAACTGTAACAGTTTTCGCGGATAACATGCAGCAAATTCCTGATAACCTTGCTGGGATAATTGCAATTGGCAAGTATAGTCAGCAACAATTAGAAATATTCCACTCCATTACAAGGAATGTTGTGGTGATTGACCATGATGAATTGGCAAATGGTTTTGACTGTGTTGTGCCAGATTTTCGTGGGGGAATGAAGCAGGCTGCTGAATTTTTGGCAGAAAAATATCATTCCATTGCGATGATTGCTGGTCAAGAAAAGACCCGGGATGGTGAATTAGTTTCGGATGTTCGCCAGTCAGTGTTTGCTGAGCAACTTCAATCTTTGCATTGCTATAACAATAAGCTATTTGTGACGGGTGATTATTCAGAACAAAGTGGTTATGAATTGATGAAAAGGTTAGCAACAACAACTCCACGTCCAGAAGCAGTGATGGTGGCAAATGATGCTATGGCAGTTGGTGCCTTACGTTATTTACATGAAATCCATGTGGAAGTTCCAAATGAAATGGGAATGATGAGTTTTGGTGATACCACTTTGACCCGTTACACTTATCCACCATTAACTGCCATTAAAGTATCGGTTGATGAAATGGCAACAATGGCAGTTCAACAGGTAAAAATGCGGCGTGGTAGCCAGGATTTTGTTCCAACACGGATGGTGGTTGGCACACGCTTGGTAGAAAGAGCTTCAACTAAAAAAGATTAAAATAATTTGGGGGGAGAAATGAAGCGTACCCCCAAAGTTGGAAATCGACTTTGGGGGTATTTTTATGACTAAAA
>ENA-ORUR01000435-ORUR01000435.1-human-gut-metagenome-genome-assembly--contig:-NODE-435-length-19666-cov-4.38907_pt1 | contig 19666 bp, 31 predicted proteins | sample MGYA00242086_ERZ509223 | MGnify/ENA primary metagenome ERZ509223 (study PRJEB26280, sample SAMEA2338820) | human gut metagenome | biome: human gut; feature: human-associated habitat; material: faeces... | reverse complement strand
ATTGTAAAAAATAATATTTATTTTTCTTTTTCTTACAACTTTTTGTGTTTTTCTACTCCAGCCATTGTTATACGAATCCAGTCCAACATCTTTTAAGATGTTATTTATAGTAAGAGATAATTTACTCAAATAAGAGAACTTTGTCGTTACTGTTTCTGCGGTATACTTTTCCAAAAAGAACTTTCTTAATTCCTCTATTTCATCTTTGGTAAAATACAGAAATAATTTTTTCTTCCTTTTCTCAAAAGGAATAACGTCTTCTAGCACCCTCTTTGCTCCGTAAAAAGTTGAAACACCTTTAGTTGATTGCGTAAAAAGGATAAGTTGCTTTACACAATTAAAGATCTCGTATCTCGGTGAAAAAATCCTATTTTTATCTTTATTTATAATACTTATTTCAATGTAATTATCTAATTGATGATTGTTAATATTACTAAAAACAAATTTATACAATTCCCCCAGCTCATTTGGGGTTAAACTAGGAGAAAGTAAAAGCGTAGCAAGTACGTGTTCATTATACTTAAAAACGTTTTTAAACTCTTCGAGTCCTTTTTTATTCTTTAGCACTAATTCATACTTATACTTTCCCATGAGAAATCTCCTAATTCATTTTTTAATAACCTTTTATGTATTTTACACGATTGCTTTAGTATAAGTTTACTATCACAAATTAGATTTTTCCATAGCAAAAAAGGATTTTTCAGAAAATCCTTTTTTAACGTGTTATTAGCTTTGATTGTCGTGCAGTCATATAAATTGAACTTTCCATTTCTGGTCGCGAGTGTATTAGCATTAACAATTGTTCTTTAGAGAGTTTATCAATATCGGAATAATCATAGTCTGCTGTTAAAATTGCAGTTCCTGTCGAGCTAGGGTCTTTTTGACTATGAATATACTTTTCTGTGGTTGCTATATTTTCATGGTCTAAAAAATCCTTGACCATTAAAATATCTTTAGTTTGGTAGTATAGAGATGTTGCAGCACCAGCACGCAATGAGTGAGGCGTCAAATGATGGTTTATCTTTTGACTAAATTCCTTGAAATATTCTCGAAGAGCATTTTGAGATAATTCATCGAAGACAAAATCATTATCATTATCACGATAAAACAAGTTACTCAACATATCATAATATTCCCTACGCAAATATTTAGTATTAAGTTTCTGCCCCTTATCAATAACGTCTAACCGTGCATAGCGTTCACTATTATTTCCTACAACAAATTGAAAATCTATCCATTTAATATGAAATGAGGCATTCACACGAATGCCAGTTTTGTACATAAAATCAACTAATAACGCATATTTTTTACCAAAATTATTATCAATATCATTCTTATATCTCTTTTCACGAAGAAACTTCTTTAATTCCTCCAATTCTTCTTTAGATATCGCTTCATGATGCTTGACATCATTAGTTTTTAACGATTTATCCGTCAAAACATAATTTAACAGGTTTGTATAATCAATATCACGAAAAATCTTTTCACGATTTATCATTTTAATATATGATCTCACTGCTATTAAATGACCTTTTATTGTTGTATCCTTAACACCTGCTTGTTTTAATGGTGTAACAAACTTATTTAATACGTCACTAAATCTTAAATGAAATAAATCATATTGCTCAATCGTTTCAGGTTCTTTCTGAAAAACCATGGAATAGAACAACGTTACTGAACTTTTATATTTTTTTATAGTGTTCTCAGACGACAACGAATTGATCCATGTTTGATACACACTACTTACGTCTATTTTCATAATAAATTCCTCCATATCTCATATAGCACAATGCGGATTTTATAAACCAATACTAAAAACAGATAACTTTTATATCGTCTATAAATAAGTCAATTTCGAGCATTTAATTTTACTTACTCCCAAATAAATGATATAAAAGCTATAATAAAAAACGGAGCCATTTAATACAGCTCCGTTTTTTCAACATCAATTATATAAATATTTTAATTATAGATCATAAAATCCGCATTTTATTTAGTTTTTCTTACCATTGAAATTTATATTGTTGTGGTGATAGTTGATACGTGTAAGTCTCAACTATATTTCTGTCCTTATCAATCACATAATCCACTGTAAAGTTATTCGGATCATTACCATTGATTTTGCACCACTTAGGCCCATTCTGACCATCAAGTTTTATTTTATCTCCAGATTTCGTATGTTTTATTTTCATCCATCCTTCTTTTACTGGATAAAAGTCACTGTCATCACTTTGCTTTTTATTATAACCATTTTTGCTAGATAGCATATTGTTGTAATCTTTCTTTTCATTAGTAGTTAGCTTTGACTCGTCTATATTGTTATTCCCATCTACTTCGGCGACAAATTGACGATAACCAGTTCCCTTTCCGTTAAATAGAATGACGATACGTCGATTTTCTGATTTTGGACTACTACGTAAGTAGATTTTCCCTGCTAAATCCTTATTAGACATAGCATGTACCGTGTTAGGGATAATTGCTACGCTAATTCCCACTAAAACCGCAATTAAAATTCCAAAATATTTTTTCATAGTAAATTTTCTCCCATCGCTAACTATATTAAAGGTCTTGAAGTTCTTCTACATGGTCAGCTACCTTTCGATCTAAATCATTATGATCATCCATAAAATCATTGTAGCTTCCACTAATATTAGTAGCGTGATTGGCAAAATGTTTTACGTCTAAATATGCATTATGAAATTTCTCTTTATCTGAATCGTCGACCGAATCGTTTTTTTGTACTTTCTGGTCTAAATCATGGAGATCGCTAAGTTTGCTGTCAATGTCGTCTATTTCATCAGTGTGGTTGTTTTGAATGGTATCAATAGCAGAATCTACATCAAAATCTCCGTCGGAATTTTCTATAGCGTCATTCCATTCTTCTCCTTCTTTTGAAGAGAGCGTTTCTACCTCATGACCAAGTGCAAAGTATTTGTTGGCGAATTCTTCTTTATCATCCTTATAATTTGATTTATCTTTCTTTTCTTGTTGTTCTGTAGCTTCCTGTTCTTGGGCGTCATCAGCACTACTCTGAGCCATTCCTCCAAGAATAAAGGTAATCACAACTACAACAATACTAATCCAAAAACGTTTCTTGTTTTTCTTAAATAAGTCATTTTCTTTATCATTCCTATTTTTGAACCATTTAATACCGTAAACAATCGCTACAATAAACGATACTAAAAATACCAATTCTAATAATGTTGCTAAAGTCTCCATAATATAAATATCCTCCTATACATACAAAAATGGTCAACCAGCGTAGCTAATTGCGTCGATTGACCATTTAGTTTTAAAACTCCTTTATTTTACCAAAAATTTCTTCTGATGAAAACGCTATATACAAAAATCATTAATAACTCGGCTAATTTGTCGTTTAACCTTATTAAAATCCTCCAATCGCAATTTATCCATTGGTAAAGAACGCACTCTTTCACGAGAATAACAATGTATTTGTGTTGCATTTACTCGACCATATATATTTGCATAGCCCTGTAAATTAACGTAACCATTAAAATAAGTCCCACCAGAAGTGATTGGCGCTACCATAAGATAATTTGTATTACGATTGTATCGATCGTTAGAAATAATTACCGCTGGATGAATACCCTCCATCTCAGTATCTATAGCCGGACTAAAGTCTAAATAAATAATATCTCCCTGCTTATACTGTACTTTACTCATAATTCTCTCCATTCTACATTGTAAAAACGTCATTTTAACGACTACTTATTCCAAAAAGAGGATCGCCTAGAATGACGACCCCCTTTTTGGTTAATTTTATTTTTCTTTTCAATTTTTGGAGGAAAATTTCCTTCCCACCAATCAATACAAATTGCTATTAAGAAACAAACTCCGATAATAATTAAATACGTCATACGTCATACGTTCTCCTATAATTTCATATATGCTCTCGAGACGGTTAGATCAGCTAATTTAATACTAAAATTATCAAAATAATCTCGATCATTAATGCTTAAATCGGAATATGGAGTACTATCAAGCCCACCAAATGATAATTTTGAAATAATATCTTTTGTAATTTCCACGCGTATATTACCTTTATCCCAGCCAGCAGCAATGTTCTCTAACCAATCATCATTTAATTCGTAAGAACGAATTCCACCTTCGGGAGCAATAACGCAAAGAAAATTCTTTCCAACGTTACTATTCAAAATTTTCCCAGTTACGCCCATATAGCCACATAGGTTGCTAAAAATCTCTACTGCATCATCAATTAATGTTCTATGTTTCCACATAATTCTACCCTCCTACATTAATAAATCTGCAATTGCTACCAAAAAGCAAGCTAACAATAACCCGATCTTTACAAAATTAAAGGCAAAGCCTAATTCTTCACCGATCCGATTAATTAAATTCATTACATTTCCTCCTAAATAATAAAAGACTTCATTTGAATGTGCCTAGTTTACTCGCTAAACATAATTCAAATGAAGTCTTTTAACTTCGATTAAAATTTCTTTTGTAAAAGACGTTTCAAAGAAAGACCACCGTTGATATAAATTAGTGGTGGTCTTGCTCTTTGATTCGACTTGAATGTTCTTTTAAGAACTTTGCTACTTTAAGCATAATTTCTTCGGTATCATCCTGTGTAGTAATACCAAGCATTAAAGCTATCCCCTCATCCTTAGTAACTTTAAGATGATAATCATTTTTCATTAAGAACAGCTTTGTAGCAACGTAAGCTGTTCTTTTATTTCCGTCAGAAAATATATGCTTTTTTGTAATCTTCTGCATTACATACGCGGCTTTAACCCAAATTGTTGGATATAATTCCGTACCAAAAACAACCATCTGTGGCTGTTCAACTACTAAACTTAAACCTTCCGGGTATTGTAGTCCATAAACTCCTTCACCCGCTTTTCTAATCACCTGTCTATTTACAGCTAAAATTTCTTTTTCTGTTAAATATTCCATACTACAAATCCTTGAGAGCGTCTATTAAATCAGAGTCTTCATCGAAAATTTTATCTATCATTTTCTGTGTATCTTTACTTATACTTTCTTTCTTTTTAAATGTTATTACTCGACCATCGGAAGAAATATCTTTTTCATATTCGTCACCTGGTTGAGCGTGCATTTTTTCTTTATCACTCTTGGTCAATCGTAAACCAAATGAATTTCCAGATTTAAAAAATTTTGAGTTTTCATGAATTTCTTGCATAATATCACCTCGTAATTACATTATAGCATATTGGTGATTACGATTTCTCCAATTCTTACTTTTCTAAAAGACGTGTTTTACCTATGACATCTCATAACGATCACGTACAAATCTAATTAACGCCTCAATATCTCGAAGTGATAATTCACCGACAAACTTAAATTTGATTTCTTCTTTTGATAACTTAGCAATGTTTCCAACATCTACATATGACTGTTTGACAAGTCCTTCTTGATGCCAGTCTTTAAGTGGAAAATAATTTCGTTTAATTTTCTCTGATTTCCGAGAAAACTTACTCGTTATCTTATAACAAAAAACATTATTTCCCCTATCTTCTATTATTAAAACAGGGCGCCGTTTGCCGCTGACACCCCATGACACATAAGCCGTGTATATTTCATTAATCCTCATTGAAAAATTCCTCAAAATCTTCTTTTGACTTAATCTCTCGAATTGGTACCTTCTTTGATACTTCTCTTAGCTCAAGCTCCGCTCTTTGTTTGGGCGTTAAGGAAAAGCTAAGTGGAATTCTTCCTGTAGCAACAATTTCTTTATACATTCCATTTATTACAGCCGTTGGTGTTAAACCAATCTCTTTGATAATATCCTCGGCTGAATGTTTTAACTCTGAATCAATATTAACTTGAACTTTTGAACTCATTATAATCACCTCATAATCATGATATAATAAAATATGATTATATTCAACTTCTATATCATTTTATATCTTTTCTAAAATACGTGTTTACAAATTTTTGAGCGCATCTATTAATTCTGCATCTTCTTCAAAGATTTTATCTATCATTTCTTGTGTTGCCGGTTCCACGATTTTTCACCTTTTCTTTCTACTCATGGTTCATTCCAAACCCTATCAAAATCTTCCTCTTCATCATTTTCTCGCTTTTCAATTTGTTCAGCTACGCCCTGATTAATAAGAAGAAGTGTTTCTTTAACAGCTTTTCAACCTATTGAATTATCACTATAAGTCGATTTCTTTTTCAAACTCTTTCTTGTCCATTGAATCATTATCATCTTCCGCCTCTTCAATTAACTCGTCCATTGCAATGGACATTTTCTTCTTCATTTTCTCAAATTTGCTAGTAAACTGCTCACCCTTATATCCTTGTTCTATCAAATCTTTTCTAATATCCTCGTCAAAATTAAAAAAATCATCATTATTGTTTCTCATGTTATCACCTAAGATTATTATCTCACCAGCCCTATATCATAAATAATTTTTACCAGTTAAGTTCTTCCCAAGTGGACCAATCATCGTAGTAATCAACAGTTCCGTCAACATAATTGTCGATTTCCTTATCTTCGCCACCATTTTCCCAATAATTATCAAATTGTTCTTGAGTCCATCCTAAGTTATCTAAGTAATAATCTACTGACGATTCGTAAACTACTTCTGACAATCCAGTGTTAGCGATGACAAGTTCTTTTTCTTCTTTACCACGTTGCATTGTCAAAATGGCCTCGCCATAAGTTGTTTCCACAAGACTCACTAATTCAGTTTTTACATTATCTGTTAGAATTTCCATTATAATTTCCTCCAATTATTGTCTTTTCTAAAAAATTTGTTTTACCCACCAATGAACAAAACTACTTTACCTGTTGAAAGGGTTAATTTTTCGTCATCACTATAGCCTGACCAAACATCGTCTGCCGAAGGAAATACTTCAAGCAAACCATCATCATGAAACTCTTTAATACTTTCGTAGCTTGTATGGTTACTATTATCAATAATTTCTTGAATTTCTGCTTGTGTTAAATCACTTAATGAAATTTCCATTTTATTCACTCTCCTAAAATTTCTTTTTCTTCTAACCGTTCTACTTTATATCCATAGTTTTCTAACGATTGAATTGCATCTGATAAGGTCATTTCAATTCCTAACCCTAATGAGGAACCCCACTTTATTAATTCTTGTTCATTAACTCGTTCACGAAATCCATCGCCAGTGTCAATTAAAAATCTCACTCTAAAATCACCACCAAAAATTCTTTATTCATTAACCATTAATCCTTTTTACTTCATATTCACAATCAGTCTCTAATTCAATCCAGTACATTACTTGGTTAAACAATGCTTCATCAAAATCAGAGAGATTGAACACTTTACGATATTCTCCGTTATTTGAATTAAAATAACCGACCGACTGAGTAGCCAAATCTATTGCCGCATCAATCCTAGCCCAACCCGTATTAGAAAAGCCCAATAAATAATCGTTGCTATTTTTATCGTAAATTAGACATTCGCACCACTCAGAAAAAACTTGAATATCTCGGTAATGTACATAAAGTGAATTATCTACTACTGATAATTCTTCAATTTCTTCACTGTCCACTTCTAAATAGCCATCTTCTAGCAGCTGCTCCACATCTTCCCAGCTAGATTCTTCCCAGGGATACGATTCGGTATATAAGCTAACAAATTCTTCAAGATTGTTAAATTCTCCTGCCTTTACACAATTAACTCCCATATCATTTGTTCGTTCCTGTAGTACCTTCATTACTCCCGTTGCAACGTTATTTAATAGTGTTTGTGTATCCATGTTACTTACCTCTTAATAGTGAATTTATTTTTAATAGTGTTTTTGTTATGAAAATTTCTTTTGATTAGTACGATAGCGGGTGTTTATACATATCGATTGCCTTATCTTTCTTACCAGCCTTCCATGCGTTCATAATTTTTTCACCCATGCAGCTTTCCATGGTATGGAAATAATTGCAACTATAGAAATCAACATTACTTTTTTCTTCCTCGGTCAAACTTTCAATTAACGCCTTATGGAATTCCTCGGTTTCACTCAAAGCAATTGCACATTTGGCTTCAATTATCGCTAACGGCTCGCCTAACTTATAAGCGGCGGCTTTCTTCAAATGCAATTTCACTACCCTGTTTAACTCTTTCTTGAATGACTTTTCATCAAAATTTGCATCAAAATAACTCATTTTATATTTCCTCCAATTTGTAAATGCTGTTATATCAACGTTTTGAGCACCTAAATTTCTTTATAAAATACATATTTTATCTAAATTGATAAATAGCTCAGTTTTTCTCTAACAATTTCATCTTTTGCCTGTATTGCCTTTTCCCAAACACTTCCACTACTTGGATATTTGTAACCTGCAAACTTGATCGCATTAACTATTTCGGTGTAGTAAGATGAACACCCTGTAGTTGCATACCATTCAGCAACTCCACCCATGAAATCAATTTGACTTTGAGGCATCTGCTTGATTTCGTCGATATAATCAAAATTGATTTCAATTACCTGCTTTAAGTAGTTTTTCATTTTGTCTAATTTACTCATTTTCTATTTCCTCCGTTTATCTAAAAATTCTTTTCGCTTCTACCAATTAGGAAAAATATATTTTTCTTTCACGATTGTCCTTTTAACTACTGGATTAGCACAACCAATATTGACCAATTCTCGTTTTTCTACACTTTCACCATCTTCTTGTGGATAGGCGAACATTTGAATATCATCTAATTCTTCATCTGTTAATTGTTCCCAATATTCCAGCAATTCATTTTCATCGTAAAACCCTTCAAGTTCATTACCGAACCAATCGCAAACACTGAAATACCAGGATTTACGAATTAACTCACCATCAAAATACTCGTCTGGCTTAATCCATTTGAAAGTAACAGGATAATTTTCTCGGCGATAATGTAATTTTTTCATGATAATTTTCTCCTCAATTATTTCTTTTCTAGTCAACTATGGTTCTACAAACTTATCTAATCGTTCACGGTCAACGTTGATAATATACATACCCATATCAACACTGTACTCAATACTGTTAAGCATTCGCCAAAATACCAAGCCTGCTCGTGCGAAATTCATTTTTTCTGCATAATTACTAATTTTCTCAATAAACAGTTCTAATAACTCCTTTGGCGTAGCTCCTGCTAGAATAATTTCCTCATCCATGTAAATAACATCGTCATCAAGTTGTGCTGTTGTTGTAGTGCAATCCTTCTTAATTTTCTCAAGTGCGTTATCAGTCCAAGCCATTTTTATTTCCTCCAGTTAGTTAATTTATTTTCTGTCCAATAATTAATAGTGATAATTTCTTTTCGTTCTAACCTAAGTACATTCCAGAAAGTGCCATCTCACGACGTTCCCTCCAACTAGGGAATATTTTTCCTTCCAATTTTTGAGTATTCAATTCCAAATCATTTTCGTCGCTTAATTCATTTGCCTGAACATACGCTTTAAATTTCTCAATTTTCTTGTCATCATTCGTGAAGAAAAAGCCATAATCATGATGAGTCTCTCTTTCATAGTAAGTTTCCTCTTTAATAACCACTACTGCTTTGTAGTCTTTGTCGCCGACGATTATTTTATCGTCATCGCTTACTTTCCGGAGTATGTCTCCGTTATAATTACTTTCAAATAGATAATTATCTCCAACTTTTAGATAATTAACGCCAACAATATTCGCATTATTTAGCACCTTAAGTAGCACATCTTCCTCCCATTCACTTACAAAGCAATCCATTGCTTGTCCTTGGTTATTTTGTGCATTCATTTTTAAGTTCATCATTGTTATTTCCTCCAAAATATGTTTTCTCGATTGGTTAAATTTTTAATAGTGGTTGTAATTAATAGTGATAATTTTTTTATTTAATACCTTTGAGTTGACGAATAATTTTCGCTTCACTCATCATTACCTTGTAATTTGAGTCGGCTTCTTGTGCTGAATGTACCCAGCCCCCAAAGCATACAAGTGCGACAACAGCAAGCATTACAATTGCAATATTTTTCTTCATGATTATCTATCCTCCGAGTGGTTGTATTGTGTGGTTTATAGATTTTCTTCTTTAAATTGACTAATGATTTCACTTGCATGATTGTTAAGCATTTCTTGATAGTCGTATTCGGTCATGCTTTCACAATTACCGTAACCGTTAATAAAGATGTAAGGATCAAGCCAATTGTGAATATCACCAAAGAACACGGCCCGCGCTACTTCTTGCTTACTTAGAAACATAGTGTCAAAGAATTCATCATCAAAATCGTATATATCCTCGCAGCCGGTTGCTTCACGATCATCTAGGGCGTTGTATACATCCTCGATAGTGTCATAATCCTCGAGTGCTTCAGCTAATTCATTCAGAGCGTATAGGTTGTCGTATTCACCAATCTTGAAAGGTGCTTCATAATCACTAATGAACCATTCATCGTGGTAACCTTGCTTGCTATCACCGCCCAGGTCTAACTTGTCCAAAATATCCTTGTTTACGTCATCAACTGGCAAAGTTGTCCATTTTCCAGTAAGTTCACCATCGTTGTACTTCGCTAAGTTTGAAACAAATACTTTAATTTTCATGATATTTACCCCTTTTTATTATTTTATTTATTTTCATTCTTTATTTACTTGTGATTAATAGTGTAAGATTACATTAGTTTAGTAGGTTCGTCAATAGTGCCCGTAAAAGTGGGAGGGTCACTGCAATAACAATAACTGCAATGAATGCAGCTAAAACACTGTACTTCTTAAACTTGATTAGTTTTTCGCTATCCTGTTCTAATTGCTTAATGTATTCAGGATCAACCAACTTGTAATCCTGTTCTGCGTATTTTTGTAGCTCCTTTTGTGACATCATAATATCAAAACCCTTCTAATTTATTTCAGCGGTTGTTATTAATCGCTTTATATAGAGTCTTATCGTGTTGATAAGGCTCTCTAAAAACAATTAATAGTGTCTTTTTCACTTTCACAGGCTTAAACCAAGGAATATTAGCAAGTCCCTGCTGGTAGTATCACGATGCCTTTATCTACTATTGATTAGGCGGTTGACGTGGAATCACCTACCCCTACCGTACCGGGTTATTTACCAACTTTTGATATTGCGGAGTTGTTCTCAGTTCTATTGAAAGATTGAACCGCCGTTATTAAGTTTTCAAAGTTCAGCATATGTTGGTTTGAAAGTGATTGAGTATGCTCTCGCTCACACTATCCGCCACCTTAACCCGCTATCTAATGGTACTCATGGCCTTGATACTGCACCCCTACAAGCGCCTGAAACAAAGTCAGACCCCGCTTGATGATAGGTTTATAGATTTAAGATTAAGCCTGTTTAGCCCGTTGACTTTGCGACTTACTAACGTTTTTTGAATTGGTAACTTTCCAATTAGTTTGAACATTGTATATAAGCTTAAGCTTATAAATGATGAACCTTTTATTTATTAATCGCTTCAAGGTTTGCGATTGCTTGTTGTTTGATTGTGTCTTTATTATAAGCTTACGTTTATAACTTTGTCAAGCCTTAATTTTGAATTTTTAGCGGTTGACCTTGAAGCCAAAATTAGATACTCAAGTGAACTCACTGTTTAATTCATTTATTAAGTTTGTGCCTTTATTATAAGCTTAAGCTTATAGGATGTCAAGAAGTAATTTTGATTAATTTTCATCACCTATGCTAACTCGATGGTTGCTATTTATTGTGATTACTTGTTAATCAAGTTTACGGCTTTATTATAAGCTTACGTTTATAACTTGTCAATACATTTTTCAAATTAATTTTTGAAAGATTTAATATTGATTTCTGCCGTTGTCTAATTGACGATTTTAATTATATAAGCTTACGTTTATAATGTCAAGCATAAATTTAAAATAAAAAACAATAGTAGTAAATTACTATTGTTGTAGGTCTTTTAATCGTTGGTCAATATCATTTCGTAACTCTTTTAAATCATCTATGTATTGTGTACGATTTTCATTTATTGCTTTTACTAGTTTGGTTGATTTATTTAAATTAACATTAATAAACCCGCGGGCTTGTGATTTACGGTCCCAATAAGTCTGTTGTATAGGGTTGTTTTTCTTATAGTTATTAATAGCCCTTTTAGTTGCTTCACTTGTTGCCAATATTTCGCCCCCTTTTATTTATATAAACGTATGTTTATATTATAACATACTCACACGCCTAACATAAATAAAAAACTAGCCTAAACAATAGAATTGATCAAATACAGAATAATGTTATAATAAGAATATAAGAAAGCCCCTAAAGGTTAAAGGCTACTAAACAAATAACCTTTAGGGCGGTGAGTTACTCACTACTTAATAATAAAGAACTTAAAGAATGATCTTAAAAGGCTGAACTCGCAATATACAACCTTAAAAGATTGTTCTTTTTATTTTTTATTGTTCATGTTCCCACCCCCTTTCCTTAAGGGGTTAAAATAATTTAAACATTGTTATTTCTGAAAGTCAATAATTGAAAAAGAAAAAGCCAAAACGCAAAAGTAAAAAACGTTAAGGCTTAAAGGCTTAAAAGCTTACATATTGAGGAACGTGGCGCCGTTCCCTTTTGTATTATTATAACATACTTACAACCCTAACAGAATAGAAAACTACACAATCATTGAACATAATTAACCAATATAATTAAACAACCTTGACTATTATTGACTATATTTGTTTATTTTTAATCAATTGATGTTATAATATATACAGATGAGTGTTAGTGGTCAAGATGTATCACTATACAAAAAGCCTTTTAGTACCGCAAATACTAAAAGGCTTTTATTTTGTAACTACCACTAATCTATTTAATTACTTATGATATTTATTAAGATACCAAGTGACCACAACGGGCGCTATTGCAATAAGTAATTGTAATAGATATTTTAAGATGAGAGTTAACAAGGTCAAAATGTATCACCACCTTTATTTTGAAATAGTATTCAAAAATAATAAATAGTGATAGCGCTTTGAATTATATCATACTTACAACCCTAACAGAATAGAAAATAACACCCCTTTATTTTTCTATATAAGGAAAGAAAAAATATAATAGAAAAACAATTAAGAAAAAATAAATATACATGTTGACAACATGAAGAATTGTGTTATTATAATATATGTAAGCTATTAAAGAGCTTATCAACCGCCACCATCTACGGCTATTATAGTGTAGAATCGAGGTGTAAGCGTGGTTGATAGCTTAAAAAGCTATGTTGCGATTGGTGTAGGCCTTGCAACTATTTTCGCCCTAACGGGTCAAGGTGCTAATTTTTGGCTGGATTTTGTAATTAAGCTAAAAAGAAAGCCCTCGCAAAAAGATTGCAAGGACAAATCTAATTAGTTATTAATAGTTTACACGGGGAAGTATTCAATTACTTTCCCTTTTATTATATAGTATAATAACATAAAGGGGCGATGATATGCAAGATTGGTTATATATTATTTTTATGGTGTCGCTTTTTTCGTTTCTTGTTTGGTATGGTTGCAGACAATGGAAACAGTTTTTTAGCAAGTTAAAGCATAATAAATAATTAAAATAAATATAGAATTGAATTATGGAAAACAAACAAAATAAAACAAGTAAAGCAAAATTACAAGCCAATAAACGTTACCAAGAAAAACATAAAAAAGAAGTTTATCGCAATCAAAAAAAATCAAGGGCTAAAAATTTTATATTGAATGATGCAAGGATTGACGAACTAGAATTTTTTTCTGAATTAATTAATAACAGAATGCAAGAATTAAAAAATAATAATGATGATAATTAGGGTAATGAGTTAGTGTATAGCGTGTTACCCTTTTATATTGCAGTTATATGATAGCGCTTACATAGTGATGTATATAGTGTAGCAGTGTATAGGTAGTACAGTGATATGATGATGTATGTAGTAGCGTATATGATGTTGTTATATAGTGTTATGCATGTCTACGTATAGATGTATGTAGGTTAGTGAGTAGCGTTACATAGTGATATGTATAGTGAAGTAATATGATAGTGTATTGATGTATATAATGTAGTGAGTGAGTAACTGATTTACGTTTGTAGATATTAGCTTGTCAAGGCTGAGAGTATAGTGTATGGGTGTAGTGTGATTAGTATGGATATATGATAATGTTTTCATATGTTATTGTGATGATGGATCAAGTGAGTAGTATAGTATTGGTTTGTATATGTATGTATAGAGTTGATTGGTTAGTGAGTGAGTTTGGTGTACAGTGTTATGTATTATATTAGGGGTGTGGATTGAGTTATTAAGTGAGTGAGTAAGTGATATATATTATTGTGTTTGTTTGGTGAGTTTGGTTTATTTGGTCGGTGGTATGGTGTGTAGTGGTTAATTAGTTAGTTTGGTTGGCAGGTAGGTTAATATATATTTTTTTGTTATGGTAACGTTGGTGTGGTGTGTTTGTTTGGTTGTTTGTTTGGTGTGTTTATTTGGTTGTTATTATGTTTATTTGGTGTGATAGCTGATTACTATATACCAAATTCGATATATTTAAGTTAGTGAAACGGATATAATAGCCCTAACCATTTTTATATTTATCTTTTTAAAATTACAATTGTAAACCCCTATAAATAAAATTACCCCTTATCATTAAATAGGGGCTTTATTTTTCTACTGTTAAAAATTAATGTAATCGTTTTCATTAAATAACAGTTATTATTTTATATTTTTCTGGCAAATGAACGGGGGTTATTTTACTCAAAACGCCTTAATTTTTAGGGGAATTTTTAGACTAGTTGCTTCACTCACACACCACAAAAATATTCCCATACCTTCCCACTCCAGCTCTATCCTCTTCACTCCATATCACCCTATATTAATACCCAAAACACACCCTTTTTACACCCTATTTTCATCACCCTTAATTCTTGAAAATAATTTTCATAAATTTTCATAATTACCCCTTCTTCTCATATTTCTCCATACAAAAAACAGTCCAAACATACTAACTTAATAGTACATTCAGACCAAAGCTCCCCTATATTCTCTTTACATATTCGTTTAAACAAATTATCAATTCAACATCTAATCCATCCATATAGTCATCATATACAGCAGAATAATCATCATCAAATTGACTCAAAACATATAATAATACTCCGTTATATATCCTATCAGGACACCTTATTATCCCTTGAATTAATGTCATACTTTCTAATAAATTATCTTCATATGTTTCTCTGTACTTTTTTTGCAATAGATAATTTAAATACCAGATTAGATCATTGTCTCTATCCTGTCCAATTATATTTATTAGCTTTTTCACCACTATATTAATGATAGAATTACTGCTGCCCATAATCCCGGTTACCTCACGATTAATAATTATTTTAAACGTATGTTCTTTTTATACTATACACAAACAATTGTTCGATAGCAACCCTTTATAACAATTGATACATGTATCGTTCTGTGAGATAAAATATAAATTATGTACCATCAAATGATTTAATTTAATAAAATTTAGCGCAACCATTTTCACGGGTTTATGAAAACAAGAAAATTACCCTCCACGCTTTCATGTCATTATTTTCATAAAATCTCTAAATTGACTCTTTAATATTCTTTCTTAAATCGTCGTAATTACCAATGACTGCATATTGCATTCACAAACTTTCGTCTTCTACATAATCATTCATATTGAAATCAATACTACTTTGTGAATTTTTCTTCACTAAGTTGAAAAGTTGATTTTTGAAGTCATATATCATTCAAAAATCATTATGAAAACATCGTTTTATGTACACCTAAATATTTTTCGTTGTTCTCTATTCTATTGGATAAATCTAAAATTCAAGAATTCTAAAATATCCGCACCTTATTACTCATATAACTAACCCTATCGAAACTCCCTATTTTTCGTTTCAATATTTTTATTCAATTCACTAAATTTCCTCCTCTAAAATGAACTAATACCAAATCCTATTTAATAGGATCTAATAGTACTTTTTTATAATTATTATTCACTTGAGACATCTATTAGTACATCTTCGATAATACAAGGTTTTTCGAACATCTAATTCCAGAAAATTTCACAAACTTAAAAAGGGTGCGGGGTATTTTTACTCTAAGAACCTATAATTATATGTTTCGTATTGGTTCATTATTTTCGCTCAGACTATTTTTCATAATTACGCCGCCATTTATCCATTGTAATAGGAAGAAAACCTCTATTTTCTATCACTGCTTTTATTGTCGCTTGTGAAGTCATCAAAAAATGCTGTTTCATTTTTATGTAACTATTCTCACTTAACTCTTCTCTTCAAACACATCCAAATGTCAACGTAGAATGGGCCTGACAGGTCATAAATCAAAAGTACATTAATTTATCAAAATACGCTTTTAACTCCATTATTCATTGTTCGTTTTGATTGTTTATAAGCAACAATTATGTAGTTAAATTATCGAAACAACTATTCTATAAGTATTTTTAAATAAAAAACAGCGATAGCAAATAAATACCACCGCTGAAATAATTACGGATTACCTACGTAACCACTTACTAATCTTTTTAATTAGCTTTTTAACGTGCTTATTAGGCACAAGGATAATTACTAGGCACCAATGCAACATCAGGAGTTACCTCCTTTCTGCACTAATCGGGTTTTCTACGCCCGCTCAAATGTGCTTAACAATTGTATCATAGAATTAATATGTTATAATACACTTAGGATAATTATTAGGCCGTGTGCTCGTGAGTGCTTTCTAGCTCACGGATCGGTTTAACGTGGGGTACCTGAAAAGGTATCCTTTTTTGTTTTAAGTGTGCTATAATTTAGTTATTAGAATAAAGAAATAAGCCATGTGCAAAATGGTCTCAGTTGGTTACTTAGACCGTACTGGTTTAACGTGGGGCGCCCTGATAGGCGCTCTTTTTTATTTACAATGTGTTATAATTTATATATCAATACTAGAGTATCGGCACGCAAATTGGATTCAGTTCGTTACTTGATCCGTACCGGTATAACGTGGGGCGCCCTGATAGGCGCTCTTTTTGTTTACAATGTGTTATCAAGAATGATAGATGAATTATTTAATCATTCTTACTAGCTTCATTATTTATATTGAATCATTTTTGAATGACGATTGAATCACTTTATCATTCAAAATTATTAGCCTAAGCAATAATAAAAGCTCCAAGTTAATTCTTGGAGCTTATTTTTTACAATGATGACATCATATCTAAAGTTGTACTTCCACCATCTTCATCATCATCATTCTTATCTTTAGTTTCTTTTGGTTTAGGTTTACTTACAGGTTTTTTTTCTGAAGTTTCAACCATCTTATCAACTATCTTCTCTTCTCGTTGAACAGACTTGGGGGCTCCATTCAAATTAACATTAACCTGGCTTAATACTGCATTTAAGTAATCACCATCACCAAAATTTGCAACAATTGTCCTGATTACTGCATCAAATGACCCAGTTTTATTATTTTGGTTTGCTAACCATTTAGCAATATCGCTATTCGAATCATACCTATAAGTAAATGTCTTCATACTCATACTAATTCACCACTATTTAGCGTGATCTACAATAAATTCAAGACCGTCCCTATTCAATGTCTGAGCCTTTTCTTTCGGAATCCAAATTACGGGAACTACTTGACCACCGTTAAAGTCTTTTAGCTTATCTTCCAACTTCGTGCGGAGCATTGTTTGGTCTTTCATAGGAATTGATCCACCGCCATGAACGTAAACAACTTCAATTGTAGCTCCTGCTTTACGAACAGAACGACTAACTTCAGTCACAATACGGTCACAAAATGGTTCTAATTGTGCATAAACAACCTTTTGTACTGCCTCATACCGTCCTCTTGATAATGGACTTGGTTTTGTTGCTAAGAATTCTTTTAATTCTGCAACACTGCTAAAGTTGAACTTCTTATCTCTAAGTACCTCAAGTGCTTCTTCAAGAGCATTATCATATCCTTCTGACAATGAATATGATGCAGACACAAGAGCTTTTCCATTAACAATTACAACAATATCAACTGTTCCGGCACCAATATCAATAGAAACTACATTTTTGGCTTGGATTAAGTCCTCTGCTTTGACTAAGGAAGCCATTTCTGGATAACGTGTGTCGAAATCTTCTTTAATCTTCTTGGTTAAATCTTTATCTTTCCCTGTTGAGATAAATAATTGGGCTGTTTCACCTTCTGTAGCAACAAATATCTTATCAAATTCAATCGTCACCGTAATAGGGTTTTTAAAATTATGAAAAGTTACTTGGTGAGTGCTTCCTGCATATCGTTCACGATACATATTCTTAGTCTCAATATTGCTACCTTCTTTAACAGGAAGAGCTGCCGCCATACGGGTATTTACTTTAAGTGGTTCTGATAAGTCTTTACCTTCCTCATATGCTTGTTCTACGGCTGCACCTGCAATCATACTCAATGTAAGAATTAAAGAATAGTCACTTTCGGCCTTGCCAGCATAATCATTAATATCGAAATGAGTTAATGGTAAGTTTTGGTCAACGGCATTTTGTCCGATCAAGAATCGACCTGGCGTCTTTATTGAACTACTAGAAATTGTTACATCCATATGATTAAGAAATTCTTTCATGTATTCGTCTTTTTGACTCTTACTTTCGAATTCAACTGGGGAAGCAATATCTTGTTCACGTTCAATAGTAAATACAGATGGGAATTGAATTTCCTTATCGTCAATTATTGCTTTGACTGAGCCATATCCTAAGTCGTTTGCTGTTTTCATCATGTTCATTGTCCTCCGCTTCGTTTATGATTCTATTATACTGCAAGTTGAATGATTTTTGAATGATAATTGCGGTCATATATCATTCATTTAGATTACTATCGTTAATTTTGATTAATATGAATGACATATGACTTCATATTGAATGATATATGAATGATTACATAAGCCTATTCCCGTATTTTTCTTCTACTTCTGCTTCAAAAATTCTCATTAACTTACAATATTTTTCTTTATCTTTCAGTGATAATTCATCAATATATCTGTTTACAACCGTATCTAACATTGATCCTATGTTTTCAGCTTTATTTATAGTTTTTAAAGCCTTTAATTTATTAATAGTCGCCTTATTAGATAGGATATTTGATGTAATTGAGTAAGATAGTCTATCTTTGTCTTTCTTTATGTATTCTCTAAAAGCCTCGCCATTCTGATATATATAGCGTGTCGTATCTCTTTCTTGAGATTCTACGTAAGCTATTAAACCTTTTAAAAAATCAACATCCGATTTTCTAACATTATCCATTCCCTTAAATTTTATTTCACCATATTCCTTATACATATTCATTTCTCCCTTTGCACATAAATATATGCTAATAATACAAAAAATCATAAGATATACAGTATATATTAGACACTAAAATATGCAGCATGTGCTATTTGTGCAAAAAATACTATAAATATAGTATATCACTTATATTATGCTTTTCAACATTCTTTATATTTTTTGCACGTAAGAAAATGCTATAAGTGTAATATATCTTAATAATGCTAAAAATGTAATTAATACTAAATATGCCAATATTGCAAAATATGCTATATAATTTGTTAGTGTAAGATTTTCATAGGTTGGATGAATAATTCATCTGGTCGTGGAAATCTTTTTTGTAGACCAATTTACTTATTTACAAAAAAAGAAAAGACCAGTAGCCTTTAGTGTGTCGAATACTAAGCAAAGGCAGGTCTTTCCTCATGGATATTTTAA
>ENA-ORUR01000432-ORUR01000432.1-human-gut-metagenome-genome-assembly--contig:-NODE-432-length-19853-cov-5.79786_pt1 | contig 19853 bp, 22 predicted proteins | sample MGYA00242086_ERZ509223 | MGnify/ENA primary metagenome ERZ509223 (study PRJEB26280, sample SAMEA2338820) | human gut metagenome | biome: human gut; feature: human-associated habitat; material: faeces... | reverse complement strand
AAAAGCGGAAGACGGGATTCGAACCCGCGACCCCCACCATGGCAAGGTGATGTTCTACCACTGAACTACTTCCGCATGTCTCTGATAAGTTATTCCCTATCAACGATTATTAATATTACACGAAAATCTCATCAATGTCAACAAGAATTTTCAAAAAATATTAAATGCGGATGAAGGGACTTGAACCCTTACATCAAAATGATACAAGATCCTAAATCTTGCGCGTCTGCCAATTCCGCCACATCCGCAAACTAATGGAGGATACAGGGCTCGAACCTGTGACCCCCTGCTTGTAAGGCAGATGCTCTCCCAACTGAGCTAATCCTCCATAAATAGGCTTGCTATATAAATCAGCCTATTTAATATATCATCTATATTATTTTTTGTCAAATCCTATTTAAGATTTAATTCAATTAATTTTTCATCAATCATGGCTAAGACCTTCTTAGCAGCAGCCGGATCTTCAACAAAATCATATTTATCACCATCAATAACCATCTTAGGACTTTCATTATAATCCTCATACCATTGAACATAACGTTCGTTTAAGTTTTTATAATATGAATATAATGAAGAATCATTAGCAATTTGTTCAAATGAACGTCCCCGTTTCTTAATCCGTTCAAGCATTGTCTCAAACGAAACCCTAATTGTAATTAAAAGGTTGGGGGCTTTTTGGTGTGGTTGCTCTGGTAATTCTTCCATCATGTTACCTAATAATGAAGAATAAATATTTGACTCCGTTTCCGTAGCTCGACCCATATCTGCGTTTAACTTGAATAATAAGGCATCTTCAAAAATTGAACGGTCCAAAACATTTAAATCATTTGAGTATGAATCTTTAATCTCATCAAGCCGCTTGTTTAAAAAGTAAATCTGTAATAAGAAACCATATTTTTTAGGATCTTTATAAAAAAGCGGCAAAATTTTATTGTCATCAACAGATTCATAGAAGGCCTGGCTATTAAGATGGTCTGCCAACAGCTTTGTCAAACTGGTCTTTCCTGCACCGATTGTCCCGGCTATAGCAATCATTAGTTATTTCCCCCTGTTTCAAATTCAAAAAGTAACGAAAACAATTCTAACATTTAAAATAAAAAGGAGCGAGTATTTTCTCGTTCCCTTTTTATTTTATTAATCATCTTCCGGTTCGTACGATTCACCCTTTGTTCGCCTTGATAAATCAACCTTATCAAGCGGAATCAAGTGCGTCTTGTAACGAATCTTGTAGTAGAAGAAAAGAATTAAGAATAATGGAATTCCCATGTAAGTAATTAAAATGTTTTGCCAATCCATTTTTACAAAAGCATCAATGTTTTGACCACAAATAACGACAATACATAGAGTAAGCGCGAATACTGGGCCAAATGGGAACCCTGTTGCATGATACTTCAATTCAGACAGTGTATGGCCTTGCTTAAGAAATGCCTTCCTAAAGCGGTAGTGGGAAATTGCAATTCCTAACCATGCAATAAATCCACACAATCCAGATGCACCAATTAAGTAGTTATAAGCTTTGGGACCAATGAATTGGGTTGCATAGGCTGCTAATGAAACAACCATCGTTCCCAGCAAAGCATAAATCGGAATACCATGCCGGTTTACATAACCAAAAATCCGCCATGCATATCCTTCACGCGCTTGTGAATAAAGCATCCGGGTTGAAGCATATAAACCAGAGTTAGCAGCAGAAATGACGGCAGTTAAGATAACCGCATTCATTGCACTAGCCGCAAATGCTAATCCTGCCCGCTTAAACACAATCGTAAATGGACTCATTGTAATATTTGAAACGTCTTGATTCAATAAGTTCTTATCTGTGTAAGGAAGGATGCAGGCAATAACAAAAATAGCAAAAATATAAAAAAGTAAAATTCGCCAGAAAGTTGAATGGATTGCCTTTGAGACAGACTTTTCTGGTGTAGCAGCTTCACCAGCAGTAATTCCAACTAATTCTGTTCCTTGGAATGAGAACCCAGCAACCAAGAAAACACTAATAATTGCTGGCACACCTCCAACAAACGGTGCCTGCTTATAGTGGAAGTTGCTTAATCCAACTGGCTTACCACCCATAATTCCAAAAATAATTGCAACACCGACAATTAAAAATACGATAACTGTGACAACTTTGATTAAAGCAAGCCAAAATTCAGTTTCACCATAAGATCGTACTGATAAGTAATTGATTAAGAAAATTAATGCCATCACTGTTACACTAAAAATCCAGCCTGGAACATTAGGAAGCCAATAATTCATTACAATTCCCGCAGTTGTAACATCTACGGGGATTGTAATCGCCCAGTTAAACCAATAATTCCAACCAAGAGCAAAACCTAGTGCTGGATCAACAAATTTTGTTGAATAAGCTGAAAATGACCCAGTTAATGGCATATATGTTGCCATTTCCCCTAGACTCGTCATTAGGAAATAAACCATAATTCCCATAATTCCATATGCAACTAACGCTCCACCAGGTCCCGCAGTTGAAATAGCGGATCCACTGGCAATAAAAAGTCCCGTACCGATTGTTCCACCAAGAGCAATCATGGACAAGTGACGTGTCTGTAATGTCCGTTCCATATGACCCGTCGACTTAGATTCATCTGCCATAAATATATTTCCTCCAAATTTGTGTGCCTTAACGTCAACATTTTCGAAGAGGATAAATTAAAAGGGTCTTCTGATCGGCAACCCCACCAGAAGACCCAACTTAATACCTATAATTAATCGTTGAATCAATTTAGGAAGCGCCCCGCAATTATTGCGACAGTCTATAGCCTATTGTGACTATAGCCCAACATCTACCAGAAATAAGCTAAGTAGTGTTTCGGCATATTTCCCTTTTACTAATACTCCGGTGCTTATTCACCTAATACTAGTTACTGATAAAATATGCAACCTCTTCATCGAATGAAATTATACCCCACTCAAATAAAAATGCAAGTCCGATTATTTAATAATGCGTTGCCATAAGTCATCCTTGTCATAAGTAAAACCACATTTAACAAGTACTCGCTGAGAACGATAATTACTTTGTTTGCACTCCGCATGAATCGTAATTTTAGATGGCAAAATAGAAATAAATTTTTGAAGTGCAGTTGTCATTATGCCTTTATTCCATTGGTTTTGCTGCAAAAGATAACCTAATTCATAATGATGAGCAATTCTTTTTCCTTCATCCCCATACCAAGCACTTAATACAATCATCCCCACTACATCTTCATTTAGTTTCACTACCATTACATGATTCTGGCGAACAAACATCTTAATAGCTTGCACACGTTTTTCTCTTTGAAGTGGTAAAAGCAGTCCCACTGCTTGTGTTAAGTTTTCATTATCCAACAATTTAACTATTGCTCCTAAATTGTTATTAGTTTTTGCTGATTCAATTATAATTTCACTCATTTTTCTCCTATTTCCCGGGAAATAAAAAAGAGAAGCAACCAAAAAGATTGCCCTCCATCAATTTCGATTATTAAATTTCAATGCTACGGAAGAACGGAATCCGTTGCAATCGTGGTGCCCAAGCGACATAGAGCCATTCAGCTACTTGTAACCATGCATAAGCTAATAACATTGCACCAATAGTATCAAAAGGCCAGTGAGCATAAAGATATACCCGCGATACCGCCAAAAAGAAGACTGCAAATATTAATAAAATTTGCAAAATTGTGCGGACAGATGCTTTTTGAATAAGCGGAATTACAATTAAGAATAAAATTGCTACTACCAAGAAGAATCCTAAAGTGTGACCACTAGGGAAACTATAGCCATCATCTGCTGCCAAGTGTTGTGCAGGACGGACCCGCTTAACGATGTGTTTAATAATTGTTCCAAGCACATCACCACCAAAAATCGTTCCTAATGACCATAAAGCCGGGATGCGATAGCCCTTCAACCATAAAACACCTGCAATAATAAATACCCATACTAAATCTAAGACCGGTTTAGCTAAAAATGAAAGTAAGCTCATCAAAGCATGGAACCAACCAATTCCTTCCAGGCGCTGACTAGTAAATAACGACTGCAGAACAGCATCAATCATTGTTAGCACTGACGAATTAAACATAATTAATAGCATCAATGCGATAAAGAAACCACCGCTTAAGGCAAAGCGCCACCACCGATGATCATCACGTTCAATAAACATAATCAAGGATTCTCCTAACTTAAATTAATTAATCAAAAATGAGTATACCACAGTGTCAAAAATTCCATCGTGACTTTTTGATTAAATATTTATGAAGATAGTTCAAAACACGATTTAAAAGCTCTCCCAAACCAAAGCCAAGCGTAATTGCACCAACAATGACAACTACCTGGTAGAAATAAACATTAACAAGATGGTAATTACCAATAGCAAAATTACGAACCATTTTATAAGCCTGTCCTCCAGGCACGAATGGAACTAGCGCGGGCACATTAAAAACAATAATTGGCATTCGTTTTCGACGAGCTGCTGCCTGGCTTAATACCGAAATTAAGATTGCAGCAACTAAATTACTAAACGCAAGGCCAATGCCACTGCAATAATACATTATCCAGTAGACTACCCATACGCCTCCACCAATCATCCCCGCAGTATGATAGGCACGTTTAGGAATATTTAAGAGGATACCAAAACAAACTGTCGAAACATAGCATAAGAAAAATTGTAATAATAGGTTACCCCAATTCATCTCCTACCCTCCTAATTAAAGTGCAGAACAATTACAATTGCACTACCAATCGAAACGGCAGTTAGAATCGCCTCAATCCCTCTTGTAGGTCCACTAATTAAGTTTCCGGAAACTAAATCCCGTGCCGCATTAGTTAAGGGCACCCCAGGAACCAGAGGCATAACCGCACCAATAATAATATCATTAATATTATTAGCAAGGTGCATTTTAACAAAGATCACCGCCAAAATACCTATAATTAAGGAAGAACAAAACTCTCCTAAATATTGAATCTTAAACTTTCGTAAAAGGTATGAAAATGCTCCGTAACCTACGCCACCTGCAAGAAAACCAGCCCAAGAATCAGAAACATTACCTGTAAAGACAATCATTAATGCACCACTTAAAATCGCAGCAGCAAATGATTCATACCAGTTTTGCCATTTTGACATCTTTTGGCGATCAATCTTTTTTAATTTAGCAAATGCTTGTGGAACATCAATTTTGCGCCGTGCTAGTTCACGAGAAACTTCATTGACATCCGCAATTTTACTTAAATTGTTTTTGCGATGACGAATAGTAATTACTTGGGCATCAGGTTCATTAATCGTCCCAACTACAATTCCAGTTACGGTTGTAAAAGCCTGAAAGCCATGAAGTCCTGCACTTTTTGCCATTCGGGATAAGGTGTCGTTAACTCGTTCCATATTTGATCCATTTTCAATTAAAAGTCTCCCAGCTAGCAAACAAGTCTTTAGTGCTAGTGCTTGTCGTCGTTTCGTTAACATCTTTTCGCCTTCTCTGTTCAAAGATATTTATTATTATCCTCTGTTTAGATAAGGAGCTCAATACAAAAAAACGGCCGGAAAAATCCAGTCGTTTTTTGTATTTAGTCTTTAACTACATTTGCAGCTTGAAGGCCACGTTCGCCTTCTTCAACTTCAAACGTAACATGTTGTCCTTCGCTCAATGACTTAAAACCATCCCCTTGAATAGCAGAAAAATGAACAAACACGTCATCGCCGCTTTCACGAGTAATGAAGCCATACCCCTTATCGTCATTAAACCATTTAACAGTTCCTTGTTCCATGTTGGAAATCCTCCTGTGCATTAAGCACTAATATAATTTGTAATTCGTCTCAGGTGAAGAGATCCATTTGCAATGAAACAATCGAACCAACCGCACTTAAAAAAACTACAAAAACCATTGTATCACATAAGCAATCATTTACATAATTAACCTTTATTTTCTTGAGCTGTGTCCGGTTCAATAAAAATATTATGTGAGGCCTTATATGAAACATTAATTTCTTGGTCGTTATCCTCTTTTTGAATCACAATTGGTCCTTCAAAAGGCTCATGGCGAATTACAGTTACTTGTTCCTGAGGTCGTAATCCTAACTCTTCTAAGTAAGTGAGAAGTTCATGATTATCTAAGAATCGTTCTAGTTCAACTTTTTCCCCATCATCAGCATCTGCTAATAAACGATGTGTTACATCTGGGAACTTGCCATTAGCTGATGGAATTACTCCACCATGCGGACAATGATTAGGGTGTTGAAGAAAAGCATCTAAGGCCGTTGCTAGTCGATCACTTGTCTGATGTTCAAGAATTTCCGCTTCTGAATGGACGTCGGCAAAATTGTAGTGAAGCTTATCCACTAAAAATGTTTCCCATAAACGATGCTTTCGAACTAATTCTGCAGCATACTTTTGTCCCTTTTCAGTTAAAGAAATACCGGCATATGGTTCATGAACAACTAGCCCTTCGTCAGCCAACTTAGAAATCATCTCGGTTACTGATCCAGCGGCAATTCCTAGTCCAAGGGAAATCTCTTTATTAGAAACTTTTTTATGACTACCACCTAATTCAAAAATAATTTTTAGATAGTCTTCCTTCATTGGAGTCAAATTGTTTCACCTCTGGGTATTAAAATTTGGCCTACGATCGGTCATTATGTGTTTTTATATATTAACATTGAACCCAAATTGATTATAGCATATTATTAAAAGTGTAGTTTGGAAAGCCTAACTTTTTTGTTATAAGCTTTTTATAAACCCGCAATCGATCTTTACGGAGGAGTAGGTAAATCATGGACGAAAAAGTAACAGGGAAACGCTTTTTAGCAGTTACCCTCCTAAATGTATTAATTACAATTGTTGAAATCTTCGGAGGTATTCTTTCGGGAAGTTTAGCCTTACTATCAGATGCTTTTCATAATTTAGGGGATTCGCTTTCCATTGTACTAGGCTACTTTGCCCAGCATATTGGCGGGCAACCAGAGAATCAGCAACGAACTTATGGCTACCGTCGAGCTGAAATCCTCTCAGCATTAACTAATAGTATTTTTTTAATTGTTATCTCTGTCTTTTTAATTATTGAAGCTATTAAGCGGTTAGAGCATCCCCAGCATATTAACGGGGGCATTATGTTAACCGTAGCCGTGATTGGTCTGCTTGCCAACTTTATTTCTGCAGCCCTCTTACATGCCGGAAGCGAAGACAGCTTAAATGTCAAAGCAACTTATCTCCACATTCTAAGTGATGCACTTTCATCAGTTGCCGTTATCATTGGAGGAATCATTCTTACCTTTGTTAATGTTCCATGGCTTGATCCCGCCTTGACAATTGGGGTTGCCCTCTATATTGCTTATGAGGCTTGGCCAATTATTAATCAAACCATTAAAATTCTCATGCAGTCCTCCCCAGATCTTGATTATAATTCCATCGAAAATGATTTAAAGCAAATCGACGGAGTTACGGCAGTTCATCACGTCCATGCATGGATGATGGATGAACACCGAATCATTTTCTCTGCCCATCTTAATTGTGATGACTTGCCACTAAGCCAGGTTGAGCGAATCTATAGTCAAGTAGAAAAAATCTTGCATGAAAAATATGGGATCTGTCACGTTACTATTCAAGCAGAATATCACCGTGGGAAAGATGAAAAATTATTCAACACTCCTGTTGATGAAAAGAACGTTATTAATAACGATTTCAAAGAGGACTAAAATAATTAAAAGGAAGCAAAAAGTTGAGCGAAAACTCAGCCTCTTGCTTCCTATTTTTTTACATCGATTAAAATAATTTTCCGACTCCATAGTGAATCGTAATCGTAATCAAACCAATAATAATATTTCGAATAACTGCAATTTTTACAAGCCCGTTCCCGAGTTTAGAACTGATATAACCGGTTAGAGCGCTCGTAAAGGCAACTGCCAAAATCACGGCATACCACTTATATGCTTCGGGAGCAAAAGTCATCGCCATCAACGGAATTAATCCTCCGGCAGCTGCTGAAAAAAGAGAAGAAAATGCAGCATCCCAAGGGTTAAGATAGTGACCAAGCTCAATATCATACTTAATCCGAACAACTGTCTCGAGGGGCTTTTTATTAAGGAGATCCTTAGCAATTTTGATTGATGTTTCAGGAGTAACTCCTTTATTTACATAAAAGTCTTTTACTGCCGCAAGTTCCCCTTCATAATCGTCCTTTAAGAGTTGCTCTTCTTTAGCAACGGCCGCTTTTTCTGTATCCTTTTGAGTAGATACAGAGGCATATTCGCCAGAAGCCATTGAAAATGCACAGGCAAGCAAATCAGATAAGCCAGCAATGAAGATAGTAAAACGGTCACTTGTCGCTGCTGCCACCGATACCAAAACACCGACAACAGTCAAAATCCCATCATTTGAACCTAGTACCCCTGCTCGTAACGTATTCAGTTTTTCTTCCATTGTTTGCTTCTGATGCTTTTTCACCTTAATACTCATTTAATCTCATCTCCCTACCGCGCAAATAATTGTCCAATCAGGTACGTAACCCCCATTGTTAATAATCCAGCAGCTGCATTCCTGATCATCGATTTAATCCGGTTAGATTTTCCTAAAGCCGCCGCAAAATAACCAGTAATTAACAAGGCAATTAGAACTGCAATTGCAGTTGCTAAGATTCGAACATTTGCGGGAGAAACGGTAACCGCCACCATTGGTAAAATTGAACCAGTTGGAAAGGATATAAAGGAAGCAATCGCCGCAGCATATGGACTTGTAAACTCATTGGGATTAAAGCCATAGCGCTCTTGAACAGCTGTCCCTAAAGCATCTTTTTCCATTAATTCTTTCGTCGCTTGTTTAGCTAATTGCGAATCAATGTCTTGAGCTTCATATTTCTTTTGAACATAGTCAAATTCATGCTGGTATTGATTCTGAAGCCGCTGCTTTTCACTAATCAAAGCCATTTTTTGTGAGTCCTTTTGGGTCGAAACTGAGACGTACTCCCCCATACACATTGAGATCATACCGGCAAGTGTTCCGGACAAACCCGCGATTAAGATGGAACGGGCATTACTCGTTGCCGCTGCCACCCCGATAACAATTCCGGCAATTGAAATAATCCCATCATTAGCCCCCATCACACTTGCACGCAGAACGTTTACCTTTTGTGCTAGTGACATCTTTTTCTTAGACACATTTATCCCTTCCCTCTTTTAGTTTAGAATCATTATAACATAGAGATAAGTAAAAACAACCAAATAATCTTCAAATGATATTCTATCTTAGAATCATTAAAAAATATATTTTCATGTAAAAAGCGATAGTCCTAATCAGAACTATCGCAATAATCTTAAAAATTAAATTATTTATTCATAAGCCTGAACAGTGTTTGTCCGAATAACAAATACTGACGTTCCAGCATGACGAGCCATGTATGATGCCTGAGAACCAACTGCCTTACGATTACCCTTCTTACCAATTGAACCAACAATTAATAAATCTGGCTGAAAAGCGGGGATAACATGATTACAAATCCGCTCAGCTGGCCGCTCCCCACGATCAACAATCGCCGTAATCTTTTCTGGATCAACGCCGTAATCAATTGCTGCTTGGACATATTCATTTACCCGTTGACGTAATTCGTCTTCACTGCTATGAACATAATCCTTATCTAAGATTTGATATACATTTACCCGGTCAGTTTCCAGAATTGATACAATTCCTAGCTCTGAACCATCACGTTTCGCCTTATCAACCGCGTATGAGAAAGCGGCACGGGCATCTGGTGCATCGTCAACACCAACGAGGATCTTCTTGAACTTCTTTGGCTTTATTTCGAACATTAGTATTCTCCTCCCTATGTTCTACACTTTAACGGTGAAGCATTACTCGCTCCTCTTCGTTAAATCATATTCTTCACTCCTTATGTTACTACTTATCTCGATTTTGTAAATAATTATTTCGGCCTTCCTAAAATAAAAGTGATTTATTAAAGAATTTTATAATTATTTTTTTAAATTCACTTCTACACAATTCTCATTTTGACGACTTATAGAACAATCGATATAATAAAAGTCACTTACTTCTTGATAATATCAACGAAATGGGGTTAATTATTTCATGTCAATGATTGAATTTCATAATGTACAAAAATATTATGGCAAGTTTCATGCATTAAAAGATATTAATTTAACAATCGATGATGGTGAAACAGTTGTTTTAATTGGGCCATCTGGCTCGGGAAAAAGTAGTTTAATCCGGACCGTTAATGGTTTAGATCCTATTAGAGACGGTCAATTAATCGTTAATGGGTTTGACCTTGCCGATAAGAAAACCAATGTAAATTTAATTCGAAAAGATGTCGGAATGGTCTTTCAACACTTTAACTTATACAACAATAAGAGTGTTATCGAAAACATAATGCTCGCACCACGAATTGTATTAAAGCGTCCGGAAGAAGAAAACCGTGAGTTAGCAATGAAACTGCTTGATAAAGTTGGCCTTGCAAATAAAGCTGAAAGTATGCCTGCTCAGCTATCTGGAGGGCAAAAACAACGAATTGCGATTGCCCGCAGTCTGGCTATGAAGCCTAAATGCCTCCTATTCGATGAACCAACAAGTGCTCTCGATCCTGAAATGATTGATGATGTTTTAGACGTTATGAAAGATATCGCTAAAAACTCCAACATGACAATGTTAGTAGTGACCCACGAAATGGGCTTTGCACGGGCAGTTGCTGACCGGGTTATTTTTATGGCAGATGGTCGGATCTTAGAAGACGATTCAACCGAAAAATTCTTTGGCGACCAGCCTTCTACAGAGCGTGCTCGCGAATTTATGAGTAAGATCAGTGGTCACTAAGGAGGAATTATAATGAAAAAGTATTGGCGATTGATTAGTCTTAGCGTCCTCCTCTTTGTTGCTCTCCTTACTCTTTCTGCCTGCGGTACCTCAATTGCAAAAAAAGATGTTCTGACCGAAGATATGCGTAGTCAACGAATTACCTGGGGAGTTAAAGCAGATACCCGCCTATTTGGGCTGGAAAATATCCGGACAGGAAAGCTAGAAGGATTTGAAATTGATCTTGCAACAGCTATTACAAAAAAGATCCTCGGCCCACAGGGAAAACCAATTTTTGTTCCTGTAACCAGCGGAACCCGGGTGCCCCTATTAAAAAATGGTAATATTGATGCGATTATGGCAACCATGACGATCACTCCTGAGCGAGAAAAGCAAGTTGACTTTACCCATTCTTACTTTGATGCTGGTCAATCTCTCCTAGTTAAAAAGGGAAGTCCAATCAAAAACATCAGCAATTTAAATCGACGAGGTGCTGTAATTCTTGGGGTTTCTGGATCAAATTCAGTTAAAAACGTTGCGAAGTTTGCTCCTAAAGCACGTGTCCTTCAATTATCTGACTATGCTCAAGCGATGACGGCCCTTAAATCTAAACAGGGGGATGCCCTTACCACTGATAATGGGATTCTCTATGGGATGGCAGCTGAAAACCCAGGCTATGAAGTTGTCGGCGGTAACTTTACTAAAGAACCTTATGGAATCGCCGTTAACAAAAATCAAACGCGTTTTTGCAATAAATTAAACTGGGCGTTAAGAGAAGTTGAAAAGGATGGAACCTACAACCGTCTTCTTCTTAAATGGTTTGGCAATGTTAAAGGATTTAATTATCAGGAGATGAAGCGCTAATGTTAAATTTAATTATAAATGAGTGGCATCCCCTTTTAACCGGCCTCTGGAATACTATTCTATGTAGCCTTATTGCACTAATCGGGAGCCTTATTATTGGAACCTTTTTTGCCCTTCTCGAGATTTCGCAGCATCGGGTTTTAAAAATCATCGGTCATGTCTATGTGGAGGTCTTTCGTAATATCCCACTATTGGTAATTACAATGGCTTTTTTCCTGATTATCCCAATGTATGTAGTGAAAATTAATGGATTTACTGCGGGAACAATTGGCTTAACTCTTTATACGTCTGCATTTATTGCTGAAACTGTGCGTGCTGGAATTAATTCAATTGATCCTGGTCAAATGGAAGGAGCCCTTGCCAATGGACTTACTTATGGACAAGCGATGCGCTACATTGTTTTACCACAAGCATTTCGCGTTGTTATTCCACCACTTGGCAATCAATTTATCAATTTGGTTAAAAACTCATCGGTCCTTGCCTTTGTCGCTGGCTTTGATCTTATGTACCAAGGAAATCTAATTGCAAACGATACCTTAGCAACTATGCCCACGTATTTCATTGTCGGGATCATGTACCTCATCATCACGCTTCCGTTGAGTTATTATATGCGACACCTTGAAAAGAAATTAGCCTAGGAGGGATGATCAATGCAAAACTTTATTGACGCTTATTCATGGATTAATATCCGTTTCCTCCTAGAAGGACTTTGGATTACGATTGAAGTTTCCGTAATTTCAATTATAATCAGTTTTATTTTGGGAACTTTTCTCGGAATTATTCGTTACGCTAACATCAAATACTTATCAGCAATTGTAGGATTCATTATCGATATTATCCGTAATCTTCCTCTCCTGCTAATAATTTTCTTCACCTACTTTGGCCTCCCCAATATCGGAATTAAACCAGAAATTATTCCTGCCGCAATTATGGCGCTTTCAATTTTCGAATCGGCAATGGTTGCTGAAATCGTTCGCTCAGGGATAAATTCGATTGATTACGGTCAAACGGAAGGGGCATTAGCTAATGGATTAACTAAGTGGCAAGCATTACGAATTATTGTCTTACCACAAGCAATTAAGAATATGATGCCGGCTCTCGTTAGTCAGTTCATTTCATTAGTTAAGGATACATCACTAGCAACAATCATCGTCTTGCCAGAGTTAATGTACCACGCCCAGATCATCTATGGTCAAAACACAAATTATATTATTCCGATGTTCGTTGCGTTAGCAGTCTTCTACTTTATTGTCTGCTACTCATTATCATTGGTTGCACGTTATTTGCATAAACACATTGCATAAGTATAAACAGAGGCTGAAAAAAACAACAGTTTTTTCTCAGCCTCGTTTTATATGAATATTGTTACGATATCGCGGAAATTAACCACAAGGCGGTTAATTTCCACTCACTTATTTTAATACTGAATCATAAAGTCAAACCGTTGATGCTCTCCGGTCAAGCGATTAACATGCCGTTCCATCACTTGACGTCGTTGTCCAAACATCATCCAAACGGCGATTCCAATAAATACTACTAATTCTATTCCCGTCCCAATCCAATTTTGAACTGTTACTTTGCCAGTCATCAACGTTGAATCAGAAGCAATAAATGCCGTCCAATCTAATAGGAAGTGCATTACCATTGCTAGCCATAATTGACCAGTATAAACATAAACGGTTGCAAAAAATAGTCCAATCCCAGCTGCGCTAACTGCTTGTAAAACAGTCATTGACCATTCTTGAGGGCCATAGTTGGTAAGATGAACAATTCCGAATAAAATTGAACTCGTTGCCAATGCCAACGGAAGGCGTTGCTTAACATTGCGCCAAGCATAGAATAAGATGCCAAGAATAGCAAAACGGAATAAGGTCTCTTCCATTACCGCAGCCTCAAACGCCGAAAGGGTAAAATCCCAATTAGCACGGTGGAGCCTTGGCATTTCTCCCGTATTTAAGGCCATAAAGATAATATCAACAACAACTAATCCAGCAAATATCCCCCAATTAAAATCACCGCTCCAGTGTGGTTTTAATCCTGGCCATGATAAATGCCACGTCCGCATAACAGTTGTCGTAAGAATAAAGAAAGCAACTGCGCCAACTGCACCAGTCGATAATGCTAATAATAAGAAGTGATTATCAACCAAGTCTGTTGGTAAGGCAATCAATGGCGTAAAAACCACCTGAGCTAACCAGGCAATAAAGATTAGCCGTTCGATGCTCCAATGCATGAACTCACCAATTACGCTTGCAAATGGTGCAAACATAATAAAGTAATAAAAAATCATCATTGTCACAACGCCCCGGGATGGTAAATGTAATAGAACAATAATTTCTCGAACCATTACATCCCAAGCAAACACTAAAATTATCGGCTGGGCAATTACCTGCAGCCATGCATTCAACTTTTTAACTAACAAGGATACATTAGGTAAGAGTTCAAAGACTAAACCAATTCCTAAAATAATAACCATGATCAATAATGCTAATGCAACGGTCTGACGATTAAATTCGTAATTACGAATCATCATCATTGCCAAAATGACCAGGGTCGCCCCAATTTGAACCCGGTACCAGATCCTAAGATAATCGTTTCCGGTCATTTTTCCTCATCCTCTCTGGGAAATCTAAAATAATTGCTAAATATGATCATACCAAACAATCTCCTTAGTTTTAAGAACAAATCTTCTTTTTTTAGTTTAAACCACAAAAGAACCTGCAGGCAAAAAAACTGCAAGTTCTTTTATCGTTTATTTTGTGTTTCCAGTTGCAACTGGTTGCTTCTCTTTACTATTCTTCTTTTTAGAATGTTGCTGAGAGTTCCGGTGGAAATGATTATTCTGTCGTTCGTTTTTATGTGTTTGATTATTTTTATTGTTTGGTCGACGATAGTGTTGGTTTTCGGAACGATTATTACCGTTCAAAATTGTCACCATCGGAATAATCACTGGACGACGACCGGTGCGATCATAGAGTAATTTTTGTAAACGGCTGATAATTGTCCGGTTTAATACCCGTTGATCAATGTGTTTGTGATTCTTAAATGTATTAAGGATTGCCCAGAATACTTCATGATTGGCTGCCTTAATCAGCTCTTGTGATTCATGCATATAAACAAAGCCACGAGAAACAATATCAGGCCCCGCAACAATTTGATAATCCTTTAAGTCGACAACCGCAATCGCTGTTACGACACCTTCTTCTGAAAGCAAGCGTCGTTCGCGAATTTCTGGATTTCCAACCGTATCTCCCGCATCACGACCATCAATATAAACATCACTAACACTATCAATATGGTCCGCCACTCGACAAGAGTCTTTCGTAAGAGCTAAAACATCCCCATTTGCAAGGACAAAGCTATTTTCCTTTGGTACACCAGTCATTTCAGCTAACTTAGTGTGAATTTTTTGCATTCGGTATTCCCCGTGAACCGGAGCAAAGAACTTAGGCTTCATTAACCGTAGCATAAATTCTTCATCGACTTGACCACCGTGTCCTGATGTGTGGATATTATTAACATACCCGTGAATTACATTAGCCCCGCTCTCTTCAAGCTTATTGATGAGGGCATTAACACTAGTAGTATTTCCTGGAATTGGGTTACTAGAGAAAACAACTGTATCTTCCGGCTGAATAGTAATTTGACGGTGAGTACCATTAGCAATCCGACTAAGGGCTGCCATAGGTTCTCCCTGCGATCCAGTACACATGATCAATACTTTTTCTGGTGGATAATTGTTAATTTCATTTTGGTCAATAAGTGAATCTTTAGGAATGTTAAGGTACCCTAATTCTTGACCAGCAGTGATTGCATTTTCCATACTGCGACCAAAAACCGCAATCTTTCGCCCTTGCGCAATTGCGGCATCAGATGCTTCACGCAATCGATAAACATTAGATGCAAATGAGGCAAAGATAATGCGTCCCTTAATTCGTTCAAAGATCCGGCGAATATGGATATCAACCCAGCGTTCAGACTTTGTAAATTCTGGTCGTTCAGCGTTTGTACTATCTGATGTTAAAAGGAGAACCCCATCGTCCCCTAACTTAGCCATTTGTTGAAGATTAGGACCTGGTAAATTACCAACTGGTGTTAAATCAAACTTAAAGTCACCAGTCTGGACAATGGTTCCTTGAGGAGTATGAACGGCCACACCCAGGGTATCAGGAATTGAGTGCGTTGTTCGGAAAAAGCTCACCCATAACTTCTTAAAATGAACTTCATCAAATTCATTAATTTCATGCAATTCGGCATTTCTTAGTAAGTGTTTTTCTTCCAGTTTTCCTTTAATTAATGACATTGCAAATGGTCCAGCATAAATAGGTGCATTGACCTTTTGTAAGAAGAATGGTAATCCTCCAATGTGGTCTTCGTGACCGTGAGTAATAAAGATTCCCTTAATCTTATCTTTATTTTCAATGAGGTAATCATAATTTTGAATTACGTAATCCACTCCTAGTAATTCATCTTCGGGGAATAAAACTCCACAGTCAATAACAATAATTTCATCTTGGAATTGTACACAATACATATTTTTACCAATCTCACCAAGACCACCCATGGCGTAAAAGGCAACTTCATTGTTTTTAATCTTTAATTTTGTCATAATACCTTTCCTTCTATAGATTTTTATCATGTTAATTAACGGAATTTAAGTAAGCCAAAAGAACCGCTTTGTTCTGACAAGGTCGGTTATTGATATTCATTTTATTATTGGCACTTAATCTTAATTATTTAATCCGTACGTAAAACTAACTATTATTTTACCACATCTACAAAATTGAAGGTAGTAATTGCCTAATTCTTTGATTAAAAAAGAAGGTGGGAGAAAGTATTTATCTTTACTCCACCTTCCTTTTTAAATCCCACTAGTTGCTTGCCTAATCTTCTTCTGGTAACTGTTCCTCTTTTTGTTCCCAAGCCTTCATCCAATCAACAACCGGTTCCCCATCTTCATGAAATTTAACATTAGTCAATGCGGTTAAAATTTTTTGATAAGCTGGCTTACTTAGCCGCGTGCTTACATTAACTAATTCTTGATGACCCATAAAAGCATTATCGCGCAAGATTTGATTAATTGTAGCCATTAATTCATTAGATACTTGTGAGCTAAGGATCTCTAAACTACCTCTATGATATTGATCAACATAAAAATTAATAAAGGAATTAAGGGCAACTTCTTTAGCATCCTCGCTTAACTCACTATAACTTAAGCCTGTTGTAGCCAATTGTTATTCTTCCTTTCTCAAATTAATTTACTTTGGTTATCCTCTACATTTTAACCTTAACACAAAGTTTATTATCCGTTAATTTTCTTTCCGATCCCGAATACGAAGACTAGTCTTTTCACCATCAATCACTGCATATACTTCTTTTGTGGAATCTTCAGCTAATGCACCCAGCTTAACTTCTCCACTATCTTCTCCAGTTTGTTCTACCTCTTTGATGCCGTCCGTAATAAAACGGGTAAAAATCTTATGAAGTTCGCGCCGTTTACGTTCCTTTTTTACAGCCATCGCTAAAGTAAAGCCTTGATCCAAAAATACTTTAATCGTTAATACCTGAAAAATTGTTGGAAAACTAAAATAGTGATTTTTATTCTGCTCATCTTGTTCAGATTTAATATAACCCTTTTTCTCCCAATATCTTAGTTGACTAGTAGAGACACCAGTTACACGTGCTACTTCACTCATACTAATCTTTAATTGTTTACTAGCGATCATTTTTCTAATTTTTTCAGAAAGCGGATCCATTATTTTCCTCCAAAGTGTATATTTCAATCATAAATTACCAAAAATTCGATATCTTTGTCAAATAATTTGACAAAGATATCGAATAGTATTATATTTTTCACATTGTGAAAAACGTAGAGGAGGATTCTATTAGTGAATCAAGAGCAACAACCTGTTGATATTAATGGTCAAACTTATAATCGTTCCTTAATGATCTTCGTCCTATTAATTGGAGCTTTTTGTACCATTTTAAACCAAACTATTCTTTCAACAGCCTTTCCCGCATTAATGGATGCTTTTAATATTAGTACTGCCACCGTTCAGTGGTTAACTACTGGTTTCTTAATGGTTAATGGGATTATGATCCCCGTAAGTGCCTATTTAACCAGTCGTTTTAATACTAAGAGTCTTTTTATCATTGCTATGTCAACCTTTGAAGTTGGGACAATCTTAGCATGGATTGCTCCATCGTTTGCCGTTTTATTAGCCGGTCGTCTTATCCAAGCGGTCGGAGTAGGAATTAACATGCCCCTAATGCAGAATATTATGCTGACTGTTTATCCTCCTGAGAAACGTGGCGCTGCGATGGGAGTAAACGGCCTAGTTATTGGATTAGCCCCAGCAATCGGGCCTGCTCTATCTGGATGGGTTATCGATAGTTATAGCTGGCGGTGGCTTTTCGGAATGATCGCCCCCATTACTGCTTTAGTTATCATTGTTAGTTTTTTTGCAGTTAAAAATGTTATTCCTAATAAAAAGCCGCATCTTGACTGGCTTTCTGTTGTTATTTCAACATTAGGATTTGGGAGCATGCTTTACGGATTCTCAAGTGTCGGTGATAAGGGGTGGAAAGATCCGGTTGTCCTTTCAACCATTATCATTGGGGTGATTTTAGTTGGAATTCTAATCATGCGTCAAAACAAGCTAGACGATCCGTTCCTTGAATTCAAGGTATTTGAAAGCAAAGAATTCTCCCTTGCGACCATTCTTAGTTCAATTGTAATGATGGCAATGGTTGGGGTAGAATTCGTCATCCCTCTTTACCTTCAAATCATTCATGGAATGTCCGCCTTCCATTCAGGTCTTACCCTTTTATTTGGAGCCCTTTTCATGGGAATTATGAGTCCAATTACTGGGAACTTATTTGACCGTCATGGTGCTAAACGCTTAGCCTTTACGGGAATGTTTATCTTAACTGTTGGAACAATTCCTTTTGCCTTTATTACTCGTGATACCCCAACTATTTATATTGTCTTCTTATATGCAGTCCGGATGTTTGGTATTTCAATGGTAATGATGCCAGTTACTACAGCGGGAATGAATTCTCTTCCTTACAATCTAATTTCGCACGGTACAGCTGTTAACAATACCATTCGTCAAGTCGCTACTTCTGTGGGAACAGCGATCATGATCTCTGTTTTGACAAATATTACCAATAGCAATCGACCTGCTCATTCACTGCTGACACAATCCCCATTACAATATAAAGCAAAGATGTTTGATGCTACTTTGATGGGGTACCATGCAGCATTCTGGTTTGCAATCGCCTTCTCACTCATTGGTTTATTCCTTACATTCTTTGTTACAAGTGGTAATGGAATTCACCTCCGCCTTGATAGCGAAGACATTGCAGAACCAACTGATAAAGGAGGGATGAAGTAATGGTTATTATTTTAACTTTTCTAGGAGCACTCGCCTTTTTTGCTTGCATGATGTTTATTCGGCAAAAAAGCCTGCGAATTATTTTAGCTACACTCACGGGAATTATCTTTGTGGGCTCAACTCTTTTGATGACACTAAATTACAGTCACCATTTTGGAATGCAAAAAGTTACGACAACAACCACCAAGCGGATTTACTCTGCTTCAAATTCCTCAATGCCCCTGGCAATTTATCAAACGGTTGGTAAAAGCGGCCGCGATGATGTTTATATTTATAACACCAAAGTTAAACAAAAAACGCCTTACCATACCCAAGCAAACGAATACACCACTAGTCGAATTAAATGGACTAATGGTTCTACCCCTCAGCTCGTAACAACTGAGACGCGCTGGCAATATCGTAATAATTTTTATAAAGTCCTATATGCATGGTCAGGAATGAACAATGCATTAGTTAAGCGAACTAACGTGTTAGAATATCCACGAATGTATGTTAAACTCACAACGAGTCAGGCAGATAAACTTGCCAGAGTTGCTAAATCTGCTACGGGTGCCAAATTACAAGCACAAGCAGCAGAACAAGGACGCGCTTTTGTTACATCAAAGGTTCAAGCAGCAATGGCTAAGAATCCTAACATGACTGCTAAACAAATTCAAGAAGTATCAGCACAAGCAGAACAAGAATTTCAGGCCCAAAGCATTCAACAAATTTTAAAACAAGTTAAGTAAAAAATAGTGAGTGGGAATTAACCTTCTCGACAAGGCGGTGGGCTAAGGATAGAACGGTGATTAGCACGGCACGGGCTGATTATCGTTCG